>Ga0307492_10000673_pt1 | contig 14287 bp, 11 predicted proteins | sample SI3LmetaG_FD_202365 | JGI IMG/M metagenome (GOLD analysis project Ga0307492, IMG submission 202365) | Sea-ice brine microbial communities from Beaufort Sea near Barrow, Alaska, United States - SI3L | ecosystem: Environmental > Aquatic > Marine > Coastal | place: USA: Alaska | collected 2017-05-06 | reverse complement strand
CCGTCTGTCACGCCAGTCTAGACTTTATTGATGGTCACGAGTCCGGCGTTCGAGCTTACTGTACCTTTACTCAGGGCTTTGAAGTGGGCAGCGCCGGCCAGAGCTACCAGCGGGTTTGCCCGGCTGACCTTGAACAAAACTTTCTATTAGGTTTCAATCAGGGCCGCAGTGCCTTTGATTTAAGTCGCCAGATTGATGGTATTGCCTATCGCTTGGATGAGATTCGCCAGTTGCGCAAAAATGCTGATGCGGAACTCGCGGCGATTCGCCCCAAATTGGCTTACGACGATACGTTGAATGGATCGCAGCGTACCCAGCTGTTGCAGCGGCTTGAGGCGCTGAGCGCTCGTAATGCTGAACTTGACCAAGAAGCTGAAGCCATCACTTTCGAGGCAGGGCAGTTGCAGGCTGAGCTGCAACAAGCTCGCTACTTCTAGCCGCGGCTGCTTAGCGCGTTGCCGCTGGCAGATCCAAATCACGCTGCTCATTGTTGTCATCGCTGTTGCGTATAAGCATGGTCAGGAAGCCGCTGGCGAATATCTTTTTGAGCTACATTAGGCTTTCTCCTGGGTGATTGACGCGCCCGTCTGATAGGTTCAGTCTTCAAGGTATTGCTCATTTAGGCGCATGACGTGTCTAGCAACAGCCTCACTCACAAGGTTGCCGTCATTACGGGAGGTATAAGCGGTATCGGTTACGCCTGCGCGGAGCGCTTTACGGAGGAGGATGCCCGTCTCGTTTTTCGTAATGTGACGCCTCCAGGGAGCGTCCATCTCAGCACCCATTATCTTCTGAAGACAGCATGTGCGACATTGACTCCTGTGATTGTCAGCCAAGTCACGAAAGGTAGATGTCTCGAACTTACCCGTTGATTCCTTTATAGTTCGAAACCCTCTTTTATGACTCACTTTAGGGAGCCTGTATGCGCCTTTCTCCTCGTTTACACTCTTCATTGGCGACAGCATGTCTGTTTCTCGCTGCATGTTCACCCAATGTTGTCGAGAATGCTGTCGAAACAGCAGCAGCTGCCGCCGGACCTGAATTGACCATAGAGCGTGTCATCGGTAGCCCAAGCATTACCGGACCCTCTGTAAGATCAGTCAAAATGTCCCCGGATGGGGCAAGAGTCAGCTTTTTACGGGGAAAAACCGAAGACCAGGAACAACTGGATCTCTGGGAATACAATATTGCCGACGGAGAAACCCGCCTGTTGGTTGATTCAAATGAGTTGTTGGGGGGGCAGGCAGAAGTTCTATCCGAAGCAGAGAAAGCCCGTCGGGAACGTCAACGCATTAGCAATAGCGGCATCATCAGTTATTCCTGGAATGAAGAAGGAACAGCGCTACTCTTCCCCCTTGCAGGTGACGTTTACATGAAGGTCCTTGGCGGCGATGTGAAACGCCTGACCAAGACAGAATCCTATGAGACGGACATTAAATTCAGCCCAAAAAGTCGTTATGTGTCTTTCATAAGAGGTAGGGACTTGTTCGTCGTTGACGTGGCCACAGGACAAGAAGCTCGGTTAACCGTGGGCGCCACAGACGTCATTGCAAATGGCGTCGCGGAGTTTGTAGCCCAGGAGGAGCTCAATCGCTTTACCGGTTACTGGTGGTCGCCAGATGAGACTCGGATTGCCTTTACGCGAATAGATGAGAGCCCCGTCAGCGTCCTCAATCGTTACGAAATGACGGAAGACGGCGGTGTGACGACCCTTGAACAACGATATCCCTCAGCCGGTACCGATAACGCGCTCATTGAGCTTGGTGTCGTGACCGTTGCAAGCAAAGCCGTATCGTGGGTTGATCTGGGCGAGGACACGGATATCTACCTGGCTCGCGTCAACTGGCTAGCGGACAGCAGCAAAGTAAGCTTTCAGCGTATGCCAAGGGATCAGCAATCACTCGACCTAGTGGCCGCCGACGTCGATGGTTCGGGCGGGCTGCAGACACTTATCACCGAGACAAGCGACGTCTGGATCAATCTGCATAAGGATGTTCATTTTCTTGAAGAGAGCGAGCAGTTTGTTTGGGCCAGCGAGCGCAGTGGCTACAAACATTTGTATCTGTATGCCAATGATGGCACCGAGCTTGGGGCGCTCACTACAGGTCGTTGGGTTGTCAAAAAGATTGTTCAGGTCGATGAAGTAGCAGGTAAAGTTTACTTTACAGGATTCAAAGACAGCACCGTTGAACAGCACCTTTACGTTGCTGCATTGCAACCAGATCCGGCATCAATTACGCGTATCACCAGCCAGTCTGGTTGGCATGGTGCAACCATGGGAGACGATACCAGCACTTACCTCGATACCTTCAGCAATGTCGACACACCCTCGCAAATAGCCTTACGTAAAGTCGACGATGACAGCCTCGTGACCTATATCAACGAAAACCCACTGGACGAATCCCATCCTTATTTCGAGTACAAGGCCGGCCATGCAAAATCACAGTTTAGCCAGCTCACCGCTGCAGATGGCATATCAAAACTGGATTATCGACTGATCCTGCCACCCAACATGCTGGCTGGACACAAGTACCCGGCCATACTGGCGCCTTATGGCGGTCCACATGGTCACAGAGTGAAAAATAGTTTCGATGTCGACCAGAACCAGATATTAGCCCGCAACGGTTTCGTCGTCTTGATCGTCGATAACCGTGGTTCCGATGATCGTGGCCTAGCTTTTGAAGCTGGCATTAAAAATGCGATGGGGACTGTCGAAATTGAAGATCAGATTACCGCTGCAACGTTCCTGCAAACGCTCGATTACGTCGATGCCGAGCGCATTGGTTTTCACGGTTGGTCTTATGGTGGTTATATGACGCTTATGATGATGGCGAAGTCCCCCGAGCTGATAAAAGTTGGGGTTGCTGGCGCGCCGGTTACAGATTGGCGACTCTACGACACCGCTTACACGGAACGCTATCTGGGTCACCCGGACGCGCCGGGCGACGTTTATGAAAATAGCAGTGTCTTCAAACACGTGGCCGGTATGAAGGGCAAGCTGATGCTCATCCATGGCATGGCAGATGACAATGTTTTCTTCGACAACTCGGTGAAGCTCATGGCCGTCTTGCAAAAAGAGGGGGTGCCCTTTGATCTGATGACCTATCCAGGTCAAAAACACGGTTTCAAGGGCGACGCTGTACGCATTCATGTTGCAAAACTTCGCCTCGATTATTTTCTTGAGCATCTCTAGAGGTCGACAGTAAGCGGAATTTCTATCAGCGAGTACTGCGGATGCCGCCATATAAACCCCGCAACGTTCCAATCTTTTGGGTTAGGCCCCAGTGCTGGGTCTAATCTTAGGGTCAGTTAACGATATTGGTTGGATGACCAGCTGGACAGAGCCGTGGAAGCCGTAGCACCGTCGAATCATGGTGCTCAAGGGCATCGGATGATGTGAGACAGCGGGTTGTTCGTGTCGGGAAAAGTCTGAATTTTAGTGTCAGTTGGACTTGGCACTTGGTCCTGCCCTTAAGTTGCACTGCATGGAGCTAGCATACGGGCTACCCATTCATAGAGTACGAAAGCTATTGATCAAACGGGGCAAGAACGATCCCGTTTATCGGCAAGATGCAAAGCAGCGCACTGAAACGGTTAAAGCCAACGGCCTATTAGATGCAGGGCAAGCATCAGCACACCACGACCTCAATACATCGCATTCCCAATCATCGCCGCCAACCTCCATGTGAGGGGCTGCAGCAGGGCAGATGATCCTGCCTTCTTATTCGCTGCCGCTAAACAGTGCAAGTTCACCCGTTCCTGGTTAGAACAGGTAAGCCAGTCAAAGCCCTAACCACACGTAGAAACGGGTTTTCATTAAACGCAGCAGATGCTCGCCAGCATTATCAGCGAGAACCATTTGAATGATGCGCCGGTATATGACGCGACCGGCTGTCTGTGTTGAACGATTGACCATGAGAGCTGCCGGTAAAATCTAGTATAAGCGGAAGAACCAGTGCAGTAACGGTGCAACCCATGTATTGTTTTCCCCTCTTGATTTTCTAGGTAGGCATGCGGCACTGATTCCGCGACAGCGTTACAATGTAATAAGATATCACGGTGACATTACGCCAAATTCAATGTTGAGAAGCTGTAATGTTCCCAGGCAGCGCAAAAAATCGAAAAAAAGGGCGAGTCAGGAGGGAAAGGCGATGTCTCCCTTGTGAGTCAATCTGAGCAAGGCTTTCTTGCGCCATTAACCTGGGCGCAGCGACTAAAGTGCATATATCGAATCGATATAACTCAATGTCAAAGATACGGGAGGAGCCATGCGGATCATAGCTGATATGAATGGTCCTGTTGTTATCCATAAAATTCTCAAGCATTTAAGAGGCCCGCGACGCTTGCAACCAGCTAATGCAGCGCAGCTTAGGTCCGAAGTCTAAGCCTTATTGTTCCGAAAAAACCAATGGGGTGAATGCGACCGCCTTTCGAAAAGTCTTCGTTAGTAAAAGGCTTTAGGCGCGGTTAGCCATTGATGTAAGCCGATGACAGAATTTAGATAAATAGTAGGTCGCTGCTCAAGATCACACCTAAAGCAGAGACGATGGTGTTTTTCGTTTTGCAGATAAATGTGGTTGATCATCCTTATCTGCTGACTCGGTGCATTGCTCTTTCTCTGCTGCGCTCTCGCCTTATTGCGGGTCTTATCGAAGGCTGTGGCGGTTTGTCCGTGGTTAATGACTTTTGACCTCGGCGCGGACGCGATTGCACGAGCGTTACGGGTGCGGGGAGTTGCTTGTGTGCGAAAATATTCGTTAGTTTGTGGTGATCTAGTTGGTATGATGCGCGCGCTAAAAGAATTCAAGATTACGCGACAGCAATAAGGTGATATTGGTTTGATTAAAAAATTAACGATTATGTGTCGTCAACATTTTTTTAGATCCGTGTTTAGGAACCATCGTTAGAATTCATGTGCCAAGTTCGAAACCAATGCTCAAGATCAATGCTCAAGATCAATGTCTAGGAGACTGGCCGTATGAAACTTGCGACTTACTCAACAGCGAATGGCGCTAGGTTAAAAACTGGCCATGTCAGGGGTGACGAAATTGTTTCGCTAGTGGAGAATGGCATTAGCGGCGATATGATCTCCTTGCTAGAGGGCGGTCTTGATAAATAGGCCATTGCCTCAGCAACGAACGCTACGCCGAGCATGCCCTTATCATCCGTGTCGTTTCATGCGGCGATTCCACTGCCCGGAAAAATTTTGGCGATTGGTCTTAACTATGGTGATCACATTGCAGAAACCAATGCCAAGCCGCCTGCGTATAACATGCGGTTTAACGAATAACGTAACTGCGCTGCAGGTTCGACGCCGATAATATCTGATAAACTTGATGATGAAGCAGAGCTTTATGTAGTGATCACCAAGCGCTGAAAACACGTGCGCACCTTGCAGATTGGGAAGTCTTTTGATACTCATGGTCCGATGGGTCCATGGCTTGTAACCTCGATGAAGTCGGTAATCTTCATGACCTCGACATCTTGTGTAGCGTAGACGGCGAGCAAAGACAAAAATCAAACACCCAACATCTCATTTTGACTGCTTTGACTGCTTTGACTGCTTTGACTGCTTTGACGCTAACGCTCACTTAACACAGTCTTTTACCTTGGATGTGGGTGATGTGCTATTTATGGGTACGCCGAGCGGCGTTGGTGTTGCGATGAAATCATCTTTATTGATGAAGGAGGGCGATGTGGTTCGGGTTGAAATCGAAAAGCTGGGTGATATCGAAAATACGGTCGTAGCAGAAAACGCAGACACCGTTATGGGTTAACATTTTTGTTTGTACTTTGGTTGGTGCTTTGGTTCGTGCTTTGAACGGATTTAGGTTGATGTTGAATAATTTCATAGGTAAAGAATATGCTAACAATTTTAGACGGGGGTATGGGCCGCGAATTATCACGGCGGGGCGTTCACGACAATACCGGCTTATGGTCTGCTCAAGCGCTACTCGATGCGCCTGACATTGTGTTGCAAGTGCACAAGGACTTTATCGCCGCTGGGGCGAAGATAATAACCAGCAACAGCTATTCGACGATTCCGAGTTATCTTGGTAAAAGTGATCTTGCGCAAAGCTACGTTGAACTTACCCGCCTAGCGGGCCGTTTGGCGAGACAGGCCGTGCAAGAAGCGCGTAAGGAAGAGGTGAATAAGGAAAAAGCGCACAAAGTCGAAGTCCAAGTCGCTGGCTCGTTGCCGCCGCTGTCCGAGAGTTTTCGCCCAGATCTTGTACCCAGTGGCCGTGATGTAGCAACAATTTATGAATCCATGGTGAAAGCGCTCGAGCCGAATGTTGATTTGTTTTTATGCGAGACGATGTCGAGTGGCGCCGAAGCATTACACGCGGCAACGGCTGCCAAAAAATACGGCAATGGTAAACCCGTTTATGTTGCATGGACGCTTGATGAGCGGCCGGGTAAGGGCCTGCGTAGCGGCGAATCCATCGCTCAAGCGTTGGCGTTGATAGAGCCGATCGAAATAGATGCCTATCTGTTCAACTGCACATCCCCTGAAGCAATACTGCAAGCATTAAAAGAGTTGGCGGCTTTGACCGACAAACCAATCGGCGGCTATCCAAATCGATTCAACAAAGTAGACCCGCAGTGGACGCTTGACAATGATGTTAAGACAAGCCTGCGTGCTGACATTGATATAGCGTTCTTTGTTCAGATGGCGCAGCAATATGAAGCCGCGGGTGCCACGATTATTGGTGGGTGTTGTGGTGTTGGGCCTGAGTATATCGAAGCCTTAGCGCAGGTACGGGCAACGGCACTGGTATAGGCGCAGGTACAGGCACATAAGCCAGCGTCGGGTCCAATGCCAAAACCATGATCGCTGAAGCCTGTAGCTAAAAACAAATCAGGATGAGGTTCGATTTTGTCCATGACCGAAATGAGGTCTGGCGTGACACGGATCATGACGCCCATGTTTCTACGAAGGGAATGTCAGTCAGCGTTGGCAATATCCTTTGTAGGACGTCTCCACCGAATCGCAATTTGATAAAGCGAATACTTTGATACAGCGCTGGCGTGAACTTAACGACGTGTCGAAAGCTATCAGCGCCGATGAAATGTTGATTCTCTGCATTGATGCGACGGTATAGCCACTGTCCTGACAGCGCCGCAGCGCGACTTCCCGAAGCGCCGTATCACCTTGGTATATGTCGGGTGCGGAGATTGTACTGGTAACGGTTGCCCTAACCGAAAGTTGCGGCAGCTTGATACCTAAGTTTGCGAGGAGCATCGTCGACGAGGCAGCACCGGCGCAGACAACCGATTGAGCTGCAACTCGGCCATGTTCAGTCACTACTCTGGCGACTCGACCTGCGTCAATATCGAGAGAAATCACAGTGCAGTTCGCACGTATTAGGCCACCTTTTTTTCGTAACTCAGCGCCTAAAGACGGCCCTGCTTTAGACGGTTCTGCACGTGCATTGCTTGGCGTTAATCTGGCGCCTTTGTATGGTCTGGGTTTATCTTTAATTAGGTTGTCGACTTCGTTGCAAAAGTTTCGCGAGCAGTTAAGGGGCCCGCCACGCTTGCAATCTTCGAATGCCGCCACAGCGTGGGTCTCAAATCTCAGCCATAATGTCCTGAATAAAACAGTGGGGTGGATGCTAACGCTTTACGAAAAGCCCTCGTCAGTAAAGGGCTTAAGGCGCCGTAAGCCATTGATCTAAGTCGATGACCGATCTTAGGTATCTCATTGGTCACTGCTCATAATCGCACCTAAAGCAGAGACAGTGGTACTTTTCGTTTTGCACATAAATGGGGTTTATACTTCCTATCGGCAGATAGCCAGATTACACAGGTCAGCAGTGGCTATGTGATGAGCGTCCTTAGTGACAATAACTCAACGATATTGCTGTTAGATGAGCGAAAACAGGAGGGATTTATAGTCAGCGCCTCGAGGGTACAGCGCCGATTTTCTATTCCTCTGTCGGTAGGCGCTCCAACGCCATGGCGGAGGCTATTGCAGCACACACCTGCGAGCAGCCGTTGCCTATCGTACCGGTGTATCTCCGCGGCGGCATATGTCGCTGGCACAATGCAGGCAAACCTCTGTAAGACGCGCAAGGACCTACGGGCCAGATTCATCCGTATAGCGGGTGGTGGCAGCGACTGTTCAATCATCCTGAACGATGAGTCTACGAGTCGGCTATGCCACCAGGGCTGGGAAAAGACCTTGAAGTCTATTAGCCATAAACTCGACAGCGATTGCAGTAAGAATCAACCCGTAATACGCAAAGAAATATTGACCCCCGTCGGTCCAATATGCTTCACAATCAGGGGCGAAATCCGCAGCACTGCCCAAATAATTGTACATAGCAGGACGATAATCAACACTAAGGTTGTGTAGTGCAGCCGCAAACCTGATTTGTGCGGCTGCCGCATCACTGCACGAATCGGGCCGGGACCTGCCAGCAACGGCATTGCCAACGGAACAATAGTGACGGAGGTTTTCTTCACAGACGTCGTCGCCTCCTCGTCTGTTTGCTGTAGGTCGCTGGTATGGGCCTGCCGCATCGCGATGGCCATTAACAACATACGGATGCCGCCACCAACCTGAAAAGAGTTGATACTAATACCGAACATGCTGAGCACCAGGTCACCGAATAAAAACACTGCCAGAAGAATCATGCTCACGCCGATGACGACATTCTTGACAGTCATCAGGCGCTCAGCATGACTCTCATAAGAGGTCATGGTAATAAACATCGGAGTCACGCCGAGTGGGTTCACAATAGCTAGCAGACCGATAAAGGTCTTAAAATATTCAGCAAGGTCTAACATGACAACTTTCCCCAGCAGCCCAAGAACCAGTAGGAAGCGCCAAAAATACCAACACTTACTACTCAGTGGGCAACAGGCGCACAGGCTAGGTGATGTGCGATCAAAGGCAATGCCAATCGTCGCATCTAGGTCCTTTAGTTCTGTCCGGCACCTTCACGTTCTTTTTAGCCCGACTCAATCGTCGCGACGAACGAAGGCGCGTGCGCCAACGTGGCATACCTGCTTCGCCGAACTTTGCACAGCGAATGATCGGCCAAGAATGTTGTCTACAAAGTGCCACTGCCCTGAGACTGATTGAGGCGTCAGCGTCAACTCTGTCCACCCTCTACGCGACGTGTCGAGGTCAACAATTTCAGGACTCACCGCCCGCAATGCCTCAGCAACCGTGGCGCTCGGCAGTGGCAGGTAAGATTCCAGTCCGGGGCTAGTGATGCCTGGGGTTCCGAACTCAACACCCACGGCGCGGCCGGCGTCATCCTTGAGGTTGAACATCCAGGCATTATGGGTATCACCCGCCAGCATCACTGGATTCACCGCGTGTGCCTGCAGATCGGCAAATAGACGCTCTCGGGCGGCCGGGTAGCCGTCCCATGCATCTAAATTAAGAGGCAGTTGCTCGCCCGCCAAGTTCTGTAGGCGCTGCAAAAATCCCCTTAGACGGTCCGGCATATCGCCTGTCGGCCATTGCTCCGTGCTAAAGGACGGCATGCCAACTTTACCCACCAGCACTTGCTGACCCAGTATTTGCCAGGGCACACCTCGCGTTTTACTTTTTCGCAGTTGCGCTGCCAGCCATTGCTCCTGGTCGCGGCCCAGCATCGTACGTGCGGAATCCAACAACAGCGACCGAAAGGCCTCTGTGTCTGGCAGGTAAGACCAATTTTCGGGTAATGTCTCAGCGGTCAAACCTTTGACTAAGTCATAGTCTCGCATGGCAACAACCATTTCAGCGCGAACGTCGAAGGGCAAGTTGAATTGCTCAATATAAGCTGGAAGGTGGGCTGTACGTATAAGTGCTTCGTCAACCTCAACCGGATGGTTAGAATCGCTAATATCATAGTAGATCTTTAGTTGTTGCATATCTTGCGTGTACACCAATCCACGATCACGACCGTGCAGGCGGGTATCAAGCATCATCAGGTCTGCTAAATCGCCGATCTCGAAATGACGAAAAATTGGTGCTTGAAGCTCCGGATCAGTGGTTCGAATGGGTAACCACTCATGATAAGCGCGGCGCGCCTGTTGCATCCGAAGAGTGAAATTCCCCTCATCATCAGAATGGTTCTCCGCACCATTTTTCCACGTGTTGTTCGCCAGCTCATGATCATCCCAGACGCACACAAACGGGTGTCGAGCATGTACTGTCTGCAGGTCAGGGTCGGTACGATACAAGCCATAGCGCATACGATAATCTTCCAGGTCTAGGATTTCATGATCGGGCTGTACATGACGGCCTAATTCTTTCAGCGCCACAGGGCTTGCGTAAATGCCTTCAGCGTACTCGTAAATATAGTCACCGAGATGTAACACCAAGTCGAGATCTTTGTCCGCGATATGCCTATAAGCATTAAAATAGCCCTGTGGGTAGTTTGAGCATGAAGCCACGCCGATCCGATATTGCGCTACCTTGCCAACCGGCAAAGTCCGAGTTCGGCCTATGACACTGCTGACCCCGTCACTCATGAATCGATAAAAGTAACCTTGCCCTGGCTGCAAGCCATCGGCATCAACTTTTACGGTGTAGTCAGATTCCTGCGATGCACTTGCAATGCCTTCAGAAACGATCCGGCTAAAGTCTATATCAGCGGCGACTTGCCACTTAACGCTAACGTGTTGATGCAGGCCAGCGCCTGGAATAACTCGAGTCCAAAGGATAATTCGATCAGACAATGGATCACCGCTGGCCACACCATGAGTAAAGTGGGCTTTGGATGCTGCCTGCACAGCAAAGCCGCGCAGTGACAGTACGCCGAGACTGGCGCTCAGCCCGATGAGTACTTGCCGACGGTGTAAAGGTGAACCTGACATATCAAACTCCTAGAAGATATCGAGCAGCAGACTACAGAACCCGTGCGAAGAAATGGTAAAGGCCAGATAGGAAAACGATAAATTATGTAGCGTCGGTTTCTGACCAACAACTAGCATTTATTTTCCCTTAACATTATCGGTGACCAATTAATATTTTCTTTCGTAAGAATTAACACTCGAATATTACCTTGCGCATGGTTCGGAAGAGTCCAATACATTTGTCATAATCATATTAGGAACTATTCATGTTCAAATACAAAGCACGAAACCACGTCGCGACATACGTCGCTCAAATTCTTATCGGTTGGTCATGCACCGCGCTCGCCATGGAAGAAATTGTGGTGACTGCACAAAAGCGTGAGCAATCCATCACCGACGTACCGGTAACTATGGATGTTATTAGTGGCGACTTCCTTGATCGCACCAACACAACCGAACTCGATGAGCTTTCACGACTCTTGCCTAATGTTGTCATCCAAGAACAGGCTGTCAGCCTACCTTCATTTAGCATTCGCGGAATCACCGATGACACGGCGTCCGTTTCATCAACGCCACGCATCTCGGTTTATCAAGATGGTTTCGATATCAGCAAAAAAACTGTATCCAGTGCCGCCCTGTTTGACGTCGAACGCATTGAGGTACTTAAAGGGCCACAACCCACCTTGTTTGGTGTTGCTGCCGCGAACGGCGCCATCAGCATCTTGTCCCGCAAGCCAGGCAAAGAATTTGCCGCCAATGGCCGTATAGCCACCAACTCTCAAAACGGCATCGAGTTTCAAGGTATGGTAAACGCGCCTATCAGTGAACGCTTCAGCTTTCGCCTGGCATCACTGGTTCGTGAACAAGATGGTGTCGTTAACAATCAGGCCTGCTCGCCTGAATCCTTTAATCCCTCGGGTCAAATTGAGGACAATAACGGCAATCGACAAGACTGTGCTGGTGGCACGCTAAACGGCGTATCGGTGCAAGCTTTCCGTGCGAGCCTACTCGCAGATTTCGATGACCTGAATGTGACCTTGCGTCTGGCGCAGGAATACAATGATCAGCCCGGTATCAATTTCAAGAGCGGTTCTATCGCGCCGCGCAATGGTGACACCAGTCCTTTCAGCGATGCCGAGCTTGGTTTTGGCTCTTTGCTGGGCATAGAGCGCGATCTACAAAGTATTGACCTGACGGTGAACTATCTTTTGACTGACAATCTTGAGCTGAGCTTTGATGCCTTCCATAAAGAAGTTGACTTAACCGAGAACTTTGATGCTGATGGTTCCGCCTTAAGAATTCAGGATGCCTACTTCAAAAATGACACTAGGATCTATGGCGCAAGCACCCGCGCTGTCTTCTCTGTCGGTGAAGAATTCACTGGTTTTGTCGGCCTTTCATACAACCGCGACAAGTCGATTCTGCCTTTCACTATTCTTGTTGATCCGTTTATCCGCGGCGTATTCGATGCAACGAAAGCGAACCTAGAGGCATTGAATCCAAATATACCGCTGGACCAAAATATTGCAACAACGGCTTCCGAGGCGGACATCAAAGTTGTTCGCGACCAGCTAGTGGCCGCCTTGTTTAATGCTGACGGCTCACCTGTTTCAGACCCTAACGTGCCAAGCTTTGCCAGCCAAGGACCGTTCGTATTTGAGGCAGACCTCGAGATTACGTCAATGGTAGCTGAAGGCACCTACGCGGTTACTGATGATCTCGACGTCACCGCAGGACTTCGCTTTATCGACGAGACCCGCCTGACAAGAAACTTCCTTGTGTTTGAGGCCGAAGAGAGCTTCACGGCGACGTTGCCACGACTTGCGGTTAATTACGCCTACAATGAAACCACTTCGCTGTACTTCAACTATGCAGAGGGGCGCCGTTCGCCGGTGGTTGACCCAAACTTTGGCGACACTATTATTACCGCCGCCGAGACAGTCGATAGCTATGATCTTGGTCTGAAATATTTCAGTGATCGGGTATATGCCACCGTGTCGGTGTTCGCCTCTAATTACTCAAACTATCAGCAAAGCTTCACGGACGCTGTGACACTGCAAAGCAACACCGTTACCGTTGGTGACTCAAGCATGTCTGGCATTGAAGGCATGGTCAGTGTCGACGTTGATGCCAGCTTGAATGTCGCAGTCAGCCTTGGATTACTCGACGCCAAGTTCGCGGATACCGCCATTGATGGCAGTGCATTTGACTACGCCGGGAATCGTTTTCGACTGGCTCCCGAGGTTAGTGGCTCACTGAGTGTTAACAAGACATTTAGTCTCGCTAACTGGGCGGTCGATGTGAACTGGGTCAGTGCCTACCAATCAGAAGTGTTCTTCGAAAGCAGCAACTATCCTGGTCTTAGCCAAGATGCCTATTGGATATCTGATGCGTCGATCAAGCTCAGTCCAGCCTCTAACGTGTGGTCGGTTGAGTTGTTTGCAGACAATTTGTTCGACGAAGAATTCCTGATAGATGCCGGCAACACTGGTGGTGGATTAGGTATACCGACCTTCGTTAGAGGCAATCCTGTCATAGGCGGCCTGCGTCTGTATGCAGAAATGTAAGCAACACAAGCATTAGCGCTATACTCACTATGGCGCTTACGAGCCCCGAGCCAGATGCTGACCAAGCATCACAGCATCTGGTCGGCAGGCTTAAACATTAAATGCAACTGACATAGTTTTTTATCTTCGCAGCAATTTCTTTTCCCGTAGTTTCTTTACAGAGATTTCCCTGCTGCTAGTAAGCCTACGCTACCGACGTCATCGGAGGACGATGCTGGTTACTCAAATATAGCAGGAAATACTATGTCCACCCGACAACCTGTTGGTCCGAGTGGTGATTCTGCGTTGTGCTACCGCAGTGCCCTCGAATTACGCGACTTGCTCGACAACAAGCAAATATCAGCAACAGAACTGCTTGAAGCGCACCTAGCGCGTACCGATCAGAACAACTATCAGGCGTTGAGCTGATCGCCCGTAGCGTCGAAGACTGCGCGCTGTTGATGACAAGTATTTAAGAGGCCCGCCACGCTTGCAACTTTCGCATGCAATCACAACGTAGGTCTGAAATCTCAGCGATATTGTCCCGAAAAGAAACAATGGAGTGGATGCCAACGTCTTTCGAAAAACCTTCGTCAGTAATGGGCTTAAGGCGCCGGAAGCCATTGATGTGGTCCGATGACAGATTTTAGATATCTCATTGGTCACTGCTCGAAATCACACGGACAACAGCGATGATGGGACTTTTCGTTTTGCGGATAAATGTGGTGAATACGTCACATCTGTCTACAAAATATACTTTTTTGGCTACATTATTGCCTGTCATGGTGGTGTAAAAGTTGACCGCGAAGTATTTTACTTCGCCACCATCATGCATAGCATAGGCTTTTGTGAAAAGCATGCTGTTGACTCTGGTTCATTTAAGTATGTTAGGGCAAAGTTCCTTATATAATATGTCTCAACCATGATTATGATGCCGA
>Ga0307492_10000672_pt1 | contig 14287 bp, 12 predicted proteins | sample SI3LmetaG_FD_202365 | JGI IMG/M metagenome (GOLD analysis project Ga0307492, IMG submission 202365) | Sea-ice brine microbial communities from Beaufort Sea near Barrow, Alaska, United States - SI3L | ecosystem: Environmental > Aquatic > Marine > Coastal | place: USA: Alaska | collected 2017-05-06 | reverse complement strand
AAAAGGATGACCTAATGTCGATAATTCCCAATCAAGAATAGCCATTATGTCTGGTGAATCTTTAGCGAACATCATATTGTCTAGGCGAAAATCACCATGTACCAAACAAACACGACCATCATCAGCTGGGAGATGAGTTTCTAGCCAGTGATTAAGTTCATCCATAGCATCGATTTTTTGTAATTCTGTTAAGCGGTATTGTTTCGTCCAACGACCAAGTTGGCGATCAAAGTAATTACCCGGTTTACCAAAGTTTTCCAAGCCACATGCTTTAATATCGACACTGTGCAGAGCGACTAACGTTTTATTCATAGCGTCATACATTTGGGTTCTAAGTTCGTTGGTTTCTATTTCAGCTAATGAAGCACTCCAATAAACATGGCCATCGCAGAACTCCATCAAATAAAACATTGCACCTGTTATGGTAACGTCGGTACACAGATGAAAAACCTTGGATACAGGTACATTAGAATCTTTAAGCGCATCGAGTACCTGATATTCACGGTCAACTGCATGAGCTGATTTAAGTAACTTACCCGCTGGTTGACTACGTAATACATAAAAGCCAGATTGAGCAGTTAATTTGAAAGTGGGATTAGATTGCCCACCTGGAAACTTATCCAATGTTATTGGGCCAATAAAGCCTTCAACATGAGTTTCGAGATAAGTCGTTAACTTTTGAATATCAATCGATAAAACTTGCGACATTTGGCAAAACCCTCAATGTAAACAGTGATTATTAAATAGCATCATAATAGGGTGTTTAGTTAAGACCGAATTTAATTCAGCCTTAACTAACGTTACTCTGCTATTCGTTTAACTAAATCGCGTCCTAATTGCATCATATGCACTTGATCAGGACCATCAGCAAGACGCAAGGTACGCTGACCTGCCCACGCATGGGCTAAGAAAGTATCTTGACCGACTCCTGCAGCGCCATAGCATTGAATAGCGCGGTCAAGAACATCAAGGGACATGTTAGGCGCAACTATCTTTATCATTGCAATGATATCTTTAGCCGCTTTGTTTCCTTCAGTATCCATCTTATGTGCTGCTTTTAAGGTCATCAAACGTGCTTGCTCGATTTGACACGCTGATATGGCAATATCTTCTCGTATCGATTGTTGCTTGATCATCGGACGACCAAAAACAATTCGTTCATTTACACGTTTACACATTAAGTCGAGGGCACGTTGGGCAACGCCAATAGAACGCATACAATGGTGAATACGACCTGGGCCTAAACGCCCTTGCGCAATTTCAAATCCTTTGCCCTCACCAACGATGATATTTTCAACCGGTACACGCACATTATCGAATGTTATTTCTGCATGTCCTTCGGGTGCATCGTTATAACCAAAAACGGTCATTGGGCGAACTTTAGTAACGCCTGGGGTGTTCATTGGTACAAGTACTTGCGACTGTTGGATGTAACGATTCTCGTTAGTTGGGTCTGTTTTACCCATGACAATCATAATTTCACATTGTTTACGACAGGCACCACTGATATAAAATTTTCGGCCATTGATAACATATTCATCACCATCACGTTCAATGCGTAACTCAATGTTTGTTGCATCGCTTGAAGCAACTTCAGGCTCTGTCATCGCAAAAGCTGAACGAATTTTTCCTTCAAGCAAAGGCTCTAGCCATTTCTTTTTTTGAGCTTCATTACCATATTTAGCCAATACTTCCATATTGCCAGTATCAGGAGCTGCACAATTAAACACTTCTGATGCCCACATCACTTTCCCCATAATTTCAGACAAAGGTGCATATTCTAAGCTCGTTAGACCTGCGCTGTACTTGCCATAACTAACCGGTAGAAATAAATTCCATAAACCTTGAGCTTTTGCTTTTGCTTTAAGCTCTTCCATTAAAGGTGGTGTTGACCATTGGTCTTGTGCGACTTGTTGGTGCATTTCTTCTTCAACGGGGAAAACATTAAGATCCATAAAATCAGTTACACGTTGGATCAGATCTTTTACTTTATCGCTATATTCAAAATTCATGGGGTTATCCTTAGGTGGCCTTTCTAGCGCCTAATATTAATTACGTTAAGTTGATATTATTTTCACGAAATAACTGCTAATACTGCGTATTAGCTTAGCGTCATTAATGCCTCTTTATTAAATGGCGCTATTTCGTCTTCTTTTTTATCTTTAATTTTATTAACCCAGTCAGGATCAACAAGCAAGGCTCGACCGATAGCCACTAAGTCAAATTCATCATTCGTCAAACGGTCTAATAGTCCGTCTATACTTGTAGGGTTTGATGTACCTTTCAAATCAGCATTTCCTTCACCAATAAAGTCTTCATCTAAACCGACACTGCCAACCGTAATGACTGGTTTTTTCGTTAGTTTTTTAGCCCATCCAGCAAGATTCAATTCTGAACCTTCAAATTCAGGTAACCAAAAGCGACGTGTACTCGCATGAAAAATGTCTACACCTGCATCACTGAGTAAACCCAAAAATGTAGCTAATTCTTCTTCTGTTTGGCAAAGTTTTGCAGCGTAATCTTGTTGTTTCCATTGCGAGAATCTGAAAATAATAGGAAAATCTTTACCCACAGCTGCCCGAATAGCTTTAACAATTTCGACACCAAAGCGAGTACGATTTTCTAAAGAACCGCCATAATCATCAGTACGTTGATTTGTTCCTTCCCAAAAGAATTGGTCAACCAAATAGCCGTGAGCACCGTGTACTTCGATGGCATCAAAACCAATGGCTTTTGAGTCTGCAGCTGCCCGAGCAAAGGATGCCACAACATCATCAATGTCATCTTGTGTCATAGCAATGCCATTAGGAGCGCCCGGTTTAAATAGGCCTGAAGGACTATAGGCGGGTACAGATTTATCTGGGCCAATACCTTCTTTTCTCACTGAGCCAACATGCCAAAGTTGTGGTGCAATTTTGCCGCCTGCTTTGTGTACTTCATCAACCACGTTTTTCCACCCTGCAAGCGCTTGTTCACCAAAAATTGCAGGGACGCGCTCATAACCATTTGCCCCTTTATGAGAAATAAAAGTACCTTCAGTTATAATTAAGCCAACGTTTCCTTCTGCTCTTCGACGGTAATAATCAGCCACGTCTTGCGAAGGAACATAATTGGGTGAAAAAGTACGGGTCATTGGCGCCATAACGGTTCGGTTTTTTAGCGTAAGTCCTTTGGCCGCAAACGACTCAAATAATTTATATGACTTATCTTTAGCTGAAATATTGCTCATTTTATTCCCTAAACTGAAATTTTTTTATAACGCTATTTTTTGATTAAATGTATTGGCTTGACCAGAGGGCTCTACCCTATGAGGTAACCTCCATCAACATTTATAGATGTTCCTGTGGTATAACTTGATGCGTTCGACACTAAATAAAGTACGGTACCTGCCATTTCTTCTGGTTGTGCGACACGTTTCATCGGTACGTGGTACATTAATTGCTCAAGAATTTTAGGGTTATTTACTAACGTTGATGCAAATTTAGTATCCGTGCCACCCGGTAATAATGCATTTACACGAATATTAAACTGAGCACATTCTTTTGCGAAAGTTTTAGTCATTGAAATAACAGCAGCCTTGGTTATAGAATAAATGCCTTGGTAATCACCAGGAATAACGCCATTAATAGAAGCAACATTCACAATAGCGCCACCGCCACTTTCTTTCATCAATTTAGCGCCGATGGTTGACATGAAAAAGTAACCACGAATATTTACATCAACCGTTTTTTGAAACGCATTTAAGTCTGTATCTAATACATGTCCAAAATAAGGATTAGCCGCTGCATTGTTTACTAAAATATCTAATTTACCGTGCTCTGTTGATATTTGACTAAAAATTGACTCAATTTGATCCATTTCACCAATATGACAAGCAATCGCTTGGGCACTTCCACCTTCTGCAATAATGCTATCAACAACCGTTTGACAACCTTCTATTTTTCGACTTGAGACAATGACATGCGCACCGCTTTGTGCTAATAATTTTGCGATTTGCTCACCAATACCGCGACTTGCGCCAGTAACTAAGGCAACTTTTCCGGTTAAATCAAATAATTTATTAATCATGTTAAGTATCCTACTTATTATATTTTTGTGGTTAATTATCTAAAGGTTACCCAGTCAGCACCCGCAAGTGTCAAATGGCCATAATTATTGAGATAGTCGATATTTAAATTATCTCCAGAACAGAGAAGTTTAGTGACACTGGTATTACGTAATTGTTGGTTAACAACTAAGGCTTTTTCATCAGACAATCCTAATATATGTTGGATTATGACAGAGATAACGCCACCTGACGTAAAGATACAAATATCTTGTGTACGCTTATTTTGTAATCTTTTAGCCGAGAGTTCTTGATGTATAACGTCTTTTAATGAACTAATACAGCGATGTTGAAATTGAGGCCAGCTTTCTTTATAGTCACTGTCATTCTTGCCACATGTCCAACGTTGAAGAGCTTTCGCAAATTCTTTTTGGAATATTTTATTCGCACCAGGTTGTTTACCAACGGTAGCTGCCATATCTTTAAAGTTATTCCACCGAGGGTCGTAACATGCCAGTAGTTCAACATGGTTAAACTCGTTAAATCCGGAGTGTATGGTGACAGAGGGTTCCTTACTTTCATAACCAAGGAGAAAGTGCTCTAACGTTTGTCCATGACGTAATAAATCGCCTGAATAAATTTTTTCAGGCGTAGGCAAAGATTGCCAATGTTTTCCTAACAATGCTGATTGTTCAGAACCTTTATTTGAGAGTTGGTCGTAATCAGCCTTACCGAAAGATGCTTGTCCGTGACGAATAAGATAAATAGCAGCCATAAATTTATGCTCCCAAAATAATGTTTTGTTTCAATAAATGAAGACACGCTTTTATTATCATTTTCTTCGTCACTCACTCTGTTGATTTAAACACCGTTTTGATGCTACTAAACCATGCTAAGCGGAACCAAGTAATTAAACAAATGAATAGTTCTAATTAACTACTATTACTATTTTGAATACACAAGTGAGTATTAAAGATCGGTACTATCGGTTAACTTAACTTATGAATACAATCAATAATTTCAAGTTATACTTTTTAATTTCAATCGTTTAGTTACAACAAATACAATTACCTCTTTTAAATGAACTCTATTTATTTTGGGTAAAAAAAACCTTACAATAAAATATTGTAAGGTTTTTCAATATAGCTTAATGGTATTTTACTTACTCAAATTCATAAGAAATACTTGCGCCAAAAGTTGCTGGCTGATTAGGGTAAGTATTGAAGCTTCCCGCTTGGATAGGTGTTGGAAATGCAGATTGATAATACTCATCATTATTCAAGTTACGCGCCCAAATTTGAGCATTCCAACCATTATCGAAGTTTAGGCCTGCACTCGCATTAAACGTACTAACTTCACGTGTTAACGTTTCTGGAACATTCGATACTAGATGAACTTCACTTTCGTAAAGGTAATCTGCTCGAATATATCCATACATACCATTATTAAACTCAAAATTGTAGGTGATACCTGCAATAATACTTTGCTCATGTATACCTGCTGGTTTTTCACCCGACAAATCTATTGGACCATCAAGGCCTGATGCACCTTCAAATGAATCATAAACAGGGTCAAGGAAAGTACCGGCTAAAGTAATGTCCAAGTTATCTGTTAAGTTAAAAAGTGAATCAAATTCTATACCTTGCGTACTTTGCTCTCCGGCATTTGCCAATACAAAGCCTGTACCATTAAATATAGATGATTGAAAACCTTCTATGGTTTGGTCAAAAATTGTAGCGTTGAATGCAAATTTTTCATACTGAGCTTTTATACCAAATTCATAAACAGTCGACTTTTCTGGTTCTGCAAAACGAGTGCCGTAACTTTGATTTTTTTGAGTAAGATTAGCTGCAATAAGTGCACTTTGATCAGCACTGAAAGGACGTGTATCACGTGATAAGTTCCATGATGATGCTTTAAAACCGGTAGCAGCAGTAGCAAATAAATTGATATTGTCATCTAGTTGATAAGCTAAACGTAGCGACCAAGTGGTTTTCCCATCAGAAGTATTATCACCTTCTACTGAGTTAGGCAACTCAAGCATTTGCGGCATGAACTGAAAACTTTTTAACGTTGGTATTGCAGGAGCAACAGAAGGAATGAATGGTAATGGTACGCCAAAAACAGTTAAATCATTATCTAGATCGATAGCACCTAGCGTAGAGTTATTTTGCTGTTTCACCCTTACATCTTTTTCATCGTTAGTATAACTAACACCTAAGGTTGCAGTCATAACGTCTGATAGATGATAATCAAAGCTAGCAAAAAGTGAATAAGCATCATTATCTTGTATAAATTGTGTGTCTATTTGAGTATCTGGAGACATAAATGAACCAGGAGCCAGACCATAAAGCCCTTCTACACCACCTAATAAACCCGCGGCACCACCTGCGGCAGTTAATACTTCAAAGTAATTCCTAAAGTCATTGCCATAAAATAGAGAGTCTACTGCATCCACTTCTTCTTGAAAGATAAATGCGCCTATCATCCAATCTAGTTTATTTGTACCCGTTGAAGTCAAGCGAAACTCTTGAGTAAACGTATCAATTTTAATATCGCCACTTTCTGAAATTAGATCTAAGCTGGTGTAATCAATATCATGTATCCACGTTTGTTCGTTGTTACGTAGTGCGGTAATAGATGTGAAAGCAAAACCATCGTAATCAACATCAACCTGCAAAGAAATACCACTATCTTCTACTGTATTTCTAGGGTCCATATTAAGTGCTGACTTATATCCAAAAGGGTCATCTTCACTATTAACTATGCCTCCTAAAAGTTGGACAGCGCCTGTTGTTGGACCATTAATAGCATCTGTTACAGTACAACAGGCTTCTTCTATTTCACTGTAGTCAGCAATTAAACGTATTTTAACATCTTGGTTTGGTTCATATAATGCTTGAGCGCGAGCATTCCAGCGATCTTTATCATTGACTTTACCTAATCCAACAACACTGTCAGTGTAACCATCACGAGTATTAAAGCCCCCAGATAAACTGAAAGCCAATTCGTCTGTGATGCCGTTAGTGATATAACCTTTCATTGTTCGTTGGTTATAATTACCAACACCCATTTCTATTTTGCCTTCCATATCATATGAAGGCTCCATAGTACGTACACTGATAACACCTGCAGAAGCATTTTTACCAAATAAAGTACTTTGTGGGCCACTGAGTACTTCTATTTGTTGTACTCTTGGCAAGTCACCAATTTGGGCCGCAGCACGAGAGCGGTAAACGCCATCAATAAATACGCCAACAGAAGGTTCTATACCGGTATTATTAGTGCCATTACCGAAACCTCGAATAGCAAAATTAGTATTAGTCGATCTTTGTAAGGGGGTTACACGTAGTGTTGGTACCAGCGTTTGCAGATCATTAATATCTAAAATATTTGCTTTCTCAATGACATCACCGCTAACCACTGTAATAGCAATAGGCGTTTCCTGTAAACCAGTAAGACGCTTTGAAGCAGTTACCATTATACGTTCAACATCTTTATCGTCTTCTTGCGCTACATCAGTTTCCTGTGCCTGAATGACTGAAGAGCTAAGGGCACTTAATACAGCAGTAACCAAAAGTGATCGTTTAAAACCTTGCGTTGTTATCATTTGTTTCATTTACCTTCCCCAAATATTAGTATTAATACTAAAAATATGAATATCAGCTAGATACCCTAATACTCAAATACATTGTTTGAGCATGAATTATTGTTTTATATTAAATGATTATTTTATAAAGCAATCTAATCGTATCAGAACATTTTATTCTACAACTAGAGCGTAATACTTATTATCATTATATCCAGCGTTTATATTGAGTAAATTTTTTTACAGTACAATATTTGCGCTCCTTGACTATGCTAGGTGTAAGCTTTAAATTAAACAAATGAATAAATCTAATAACAAACTATTCATTTTATGAATAGAATAAAACACTAAATATTGGCTAATTATTTGGCTAGTTTGGATGAGGTAAAATATGAAAGTCGATTTAAATTTGTTTGTAGTATTCGAAGCTATTTATTGCGAAGGAAATATCACAAAAGCTGCATCGGCGCTCAATTTGTCACAACCTGCAGTAAGTCATTCATTAAGTAAACTTCGCGATCATTTTGATGACCCACTTTTTGTCCGGCAAGGAAATGAAATGCGACCAAGTGCAGTAGCCAACAATGTTATTGATGATGTGCGTGAAGCACTACGTCAATTGCAAATATGCTTAGCGCAATCGAAACAATTTGAGCCATTAACCTCACGTAAAAATTTTACAATTTCTTTGCACGTTGCCTTAGAAGCCTCTTATTTACCGCCGTTGATACAGAGAATAAAAAAAGAAGCGCCATTAGTTAACATTCAAAGTAGCCGTCGTGTTCATCGAAGCGAATTAGAAAACAAACTCGCCAGTGGTGATATTGACCTAGCGATAGATACATTATTACCCGTTAGTGAAAATATTTTACATACACAATTAGAAGAAGATAAATTAGTAGTAGTAGCCAGAAAAAACCATCCGGATATTAAAAAACAACTCGATTTAGAGATGTATCTCGCCTTGGAGCATGTATTGGTTTCATCTCGTTCAACAGGACCTAGCATTGAGGATTTTGAATTAGCGCGTCATGGATTACAACGTAAAATAGGGTTGAGGTGCCAACATACATTTTCAGCATGTAGTGTGATAGCGGGTAATAATATGTTACTGACCGCTACAGAAACAACCGCTAATATGTATGCAAAGTTGCTTAATTTGGTAATTTATCCATTACCGGTAGATTTACCCGATATTGATATGCATTTATATTGGCACACAAATCTAGATTTTGAACCTGCAAACAAATGGCTTAGAAATAAAGTTATCCAAGCAACACCGGGGGTTTAACGTGGGGGAAGGAATACAGAGCATGGTTAAACGAATCAGTGCTTTACGTTTACAATTGAGACTCAATTAACTCTAGCGCTTCGTCTAAAATAATCGTAACAGCGTTACGCGCTTTTTCAGGATTTCTAGATTTTATGGTATCAATAATTTCAGCATGCTTTTTGACATCAGCCCCTGGTACACCTTTAATTTTGTTTGTGTAACGTATACTCACTCTTAATGCCGTACTTATAAACTCGGTAAGTTGCACAAAGAATCGATTACCACTAGCGACCAATATGCTGGTATGAAAGGCAATATCAGCCTCTAAAGGATCATCTAATCCTTGTTCTGCTTCTTTCATTCGAATAAGCGCTTTATCTATATCCTCTAATTGTTCAAAGGAAGCATTCATCGATGCCAATGCAGCAGCTTGAGGCTCTATCGCAAGCCTTACTTGAGTAAATTCTTTTAATAAAGATAGTGAAGGTTTATTGCTTAATATCCAAGTTAATACATCGGTATCAAACATATTCCAGCTACTTTCTGGTAATACCCTAATACCTTGTTTAGGGCGGGAAGAAATAAGCCCTTTCGCCGATAACATTTTTACGGCTTCACGTGTCGAACTACGGCTGACACTATATTGCAAACAAAGATCAGCCTCTGATGGAAGTCCTTGGCCAATTGGATAGGTGCCTTTGACTATTGCCATCCCTAGATCATAAGTAAGTTGATGGGTTAGATTCTGTCTAGGAGAATGCTTCATTTACTGCTGTCCCGAACTTGTTAATTAATATGTTATATCATATTTAATTTCATACAAATATGATATAACTTTATCCCATTAATAAATAGTAATACAACGCATCATTATCTTTTGTTTGCTATTAACAGAAATGTATAGCCTTTTTACCTATTTGGAGTATTGAAGTGGGTTTATCAACTCAATATAAAAGTTTAAAAGATAAGGTTGTCTTTATTACTGGCGGTGCCAGTGGTATTGGTGCATCGATGGTCAAAGCGTTTGTGCAACAAGAAGCAAAAGTAGCCTTTATCGATTTAAATCAAAACATGGCTGATGACTTGATAAATAACTTGTCTTCAACTTTACGCCATAACGTGTGGTTTAGAGCGATTGATGTGACAAAATCTGAATCATTACAACAAGCCATTACCGATGCCGCAGCGCATTTTGGCCGTTTAGATGTACTCGTTAATAATGTGGGTAACGATAACCGACAAGATATTGAAAAAATTTCTGCACATGATTGGCATAAATGTATGCAAGTCAATTTAGATCCTGCCTTTTTTTCTGCTCAAACCGCATTCGCAATAATGAAAAAAAACATCTCCGGTAGTATCATTAATTTCAGCTCCATCAATGCATTAATCGGTCTTCAAAATATGACAGGATATGTTACTGCAAAAGCCGGATTAATGGGCATGACCAAAGCACTATCAAAAGAGTTTGGTGATCATAATATTAGGGTCAACGCAATAGTGCCTGGCTGGGTTGCGACAGAACGTCAACTAACAAGCTGGCTAACCAATAAAGAAGAAGAAAAATGGACTGAGGCTATGGCGCTCAAAAAAAGGATTCTACCGGAAGACATTGCAAACTTAGCTCTCTTTTTAGCGTCGAATGATAGTGCGTTAATCACAGGACAAAGCATAATTATTGATGGTGGGAGAACATAATTGTCTAGTCATGAATATATCATTGCTGTTGACTGGGGAACTAGCTGTTTACGGGCTTTTTTATGCAAGGTAAATAACGACACCCCCCTTAAGTTGGTTGATAAAGCAAATAGTTTAGGGGTGCATAAAGTTATTAATAGCTTTGAACAAACGCTATTCGATTGTATTACGCCTTGGATTAAACAATATGGCAAAATCCCCATCTTTATGATGGGACAAATTGGCTCAAGTATTGGTTGGAAAGAAACCGCTTATCTTCCATGCCCAACTGAACTTGGAAATATAGCGTCGAAAGGTATTAATTTTTCTTGTTCTGGTCATGAAATATCCATTATTCCTGGGTTAAGTTGTCGATTAAGTAATGATAACTATGATGTTATGCGTGGTGAAGAATTGCAAACGTTAGGCTGGTTACAACAAGACACTCAACGTTTTATTGGGACACATTTAGTTTGTTTACCAGGAACACATACTAAATGGGTATTGATTAAAGCAGGTAAAATTGAACTCTTTAAAACAGCAATGACAGGGGAACTATTTGATTTATTAACTAATCACAGTATTTTAATTAAAAAATGTGATGCTGTATTCGATCAACCATCATTTAAGAAAGGGGCTGATTTCACCTTAAAAAGCGGATTAGGTAGTTTTACTCACGGTTTGTTTAGTGTGAGGAGTAAACAGCTGTTTGGGGAGTTAAATAACTCACAAGCATCCTCATACCTGTCTGGGTTACTCATTGGCAGCGATGTGCGTGCAGCAATGAATGCTGAAGAATGGAACTTACCTGAATTAGGTGAGGTCTCTATAATAGGCGCTAAGCACTTAAGTCAGCAATTTTCACAAGTACTCGAAATACATGGTATCAAAACAAAACTATGCAAAGTGACTGACATGACTTTGTTAGGTTTTAATGCAGTATATCAGCAGTTTCAAGCATTACAGAACCAACAAATTAACTAAGGATTATGGTTGGAAAAATATATTCAAAAACACCCTGCTATTGCTATTTTACGTGGTGTTACACCTGAAACTGTCGTTGAAATAGCACAATGTTTATATTGCCATGGGATCCGCGTCATTGAAGTCCCTTTAAATTCTCCACAAGCAATTAGGTCGATTGAAAACCTTGTTGATGTTCTTCCTGATGACTGTCTCATTGGCGCTGGTACTGTTCTTAATATAGAACAAGTTATACAAATAGAAAATGTTGGCGGTAAACTCATTGTTTCACCACATTGTGATCCAAATTTAATTCAATATTGCCAATCAAAAAACTTACATGTTATAGCTGGAGTAGCAACACCAACAGAAGCCGTTTTAGCTTATCAAGCTGGAGCAAGGTGGTTAAAATTATTTCCCGCACAAACTTTCGGTTTTAGTCATATTAAGGCACTAAAATCTGTTTTACCTCATGACATACATATCATTCCGGTTGGAGGAGTTTCACCAAAGAATGTTTTGCAATGGTTATCATCTGGGGCCAGTGCTTTAGGATTAGGGAGTAGTTTATATCAAAGTAATGACTCTCTTGATGTAGCTATGGGTAAAGTGATTAAATTAAATAAAGCCCTAAATATGACTCAAAAAAACTAACATATATAAACAATGGTAAACATAATGAGTATTACAGCGGCTAGGTTATTAAAAGTTATTCCTTGTCAATGTCATTTAGGTGAAGGCGTTTTATGGCATGACGAGCAACAAGCTATCTATTGGCTTGATATTGAAGCATGTCATTTGTACCGCTATTATGTTTCAAGTGAAGTATTAGAAAAATTTACATTACCTCAACGTATGGGCAGTTTTGCATTTACTCCCGTTAACAATCAATTAATTGCAGCTTTTGAACAAGGTTTTGCACGATATAACTTTATAACCTCTCAGATAGAGTGGATAAATCAACCTGAACTTCATATTAAAGGTAACCGTTTAAATGATGGTAGAGTTGATAGACAAGGACGATTTTGGGCGGGTTCAATGGTAGAAGTAGCATCTACACCCAAACAGAAATCTGCATTATATTGTGTTGATCATCAACATAACTGCCATAAAAAGATCGATAATTTACTTATTTCTAATAGCTTATGTTGGAACAAGGCCGGAGATATTCTTTATCATGCAGATTCACCAAGCCATCAAATATTTCAGTATGATTTTTGTAAAGACACTGCAAAAATAACCAATAAACAGTTGTTTGCTACGACAAATACTTCAACATTTCCTGACGGTTCAATTGTAGACGCACAAGATCACTTATGGAATGCGCAATGGGGTAGCAGTAAAGTCATAAGGTATGATGTTAATGGAGAAATTGATTTATCAATAAAACTTCCCGTATCACAACCTTCATGCGTTGCTATAGGCGGCACTCACTTAGATTGGTTAATCGTAACCTCTGCGAAACAAGGCTTATCAAGTTCCGCTCTCACCAAAGAACCATTATCAGGTGACCTCTTTATTTATCAGTTAACAGGTGCTTCTGGTTTGATTGAAACACAGAGTACAATTTAATTATATTGACCTTTAAAATAGAATAAATAACACCTTCAATTTCATTAAATTTATACTAGACAATGCAACATCTTAATGTTCTAATTTGATTTAATTATCATATAAATAATACTTAATAAAATTATGACCACAATATTTTTAAATAGTGATATCGCTAGAATAGAGATTTCACCTGAATTAGGTGGAGCTATTTTGGCTTATGATGCCAAATTACATAATAAGTTTGTACCAATATTAAGAAAGAGTACTAACGTAAGATCTGTACTCGGTAGTAGTTGTTTTCCGCTTGTACCCTATTCTAATCGTATTAAACATGGTCTTTTAAATTGGCAAGAGAAAAGTAGTCAACTTCCACTCAATCATTTACCTGAAAAGCATAGTATTCATGGCCATGGTTGGCAGTTACCATGGAAAGTTATACATCAAACTGATACAAGTGTAACGCTGGAATACAACTACCAAAAAGCCGAGTGGCCCTTCTCTTATAACGCTCGACAAGTTTTTACACTTAAAGGGAGTGCTTTACGCACTGAACTTTCATTAGTTAATAACTCAACGAGTCAAATGCCTGCTGGATTAGGATTACACCCCTACTTTAGTTTAACGAAAGCAACATCATTAAAATGCTCTGTCAAAAGTATGTGGGCTGTAGATAACGAAAGCATGCCAACAACATTGGGAGATGCTCCTACAGCACTTGCTAGTTCTGAAGGGTTATTAATAACAAATAGTAATTTAGATAATGTATTTACTGGGTTTTCTGGCGCAGCGACTGTTGCTTGGCCTGAATGGAAAGCTAAAGCCGATATTACCACGTCTTCAAACTGCAATTTTATTGTGGTGTACAGCCCTAAAGATCAAAACTATTTTTGTTTTGAACCTGTCACTCACAGTACCGATGCTATAAATAGGTCAAACAGTGGAATAAATAATACGGGCATTATGACGTTAAACCCTCAAGAGAAAATGACAATATCAATGTCTATCACGCCTAAAGAAACTTAGAATATTCTATAAAATATATGTACTACCATTGTGTCGGTCACTTATTAATTAACTTATCTTTAATGAATAATAAAAATAGATATCCCCCTTCATTCTATAAACTTAAATTATAGAAGCCAAACACCTTTATTACTTATATTTATAACTGTGCATTCAAAATTAG
>Ga0307492_10000671_pt1 | contig 14306 bp, 13 predicted proteins | sample SI3LmetaG_FD_202365 | JGI IMG/M metagenome (GOLD analysis project Ga0307492, IMG submission 202365) | Sea-ice brine microbial communities from Beaufort Sea near Barrow, Alaska, United States - SI3L | ecosystem: Environmental > Aquatic > Marine > Coastal | place: USA: Alaska | collected 2017-05-06 | reverse complement strand
GGGGCTTCAAGCGCGGGGCCACCCTCACACCTTCCACCCCGAATGGATCGCGACGAGGCCGCCGAGGATCGGCTCGACCTTCGTCTGCGAGAAGCCCGCGGCGCCGATCATCGCCTCGAACCGCGGCATCGGCGGGAAGCGGCGGATCGATTCGACCAAGTAGCGGTAGCTTTCCGCATCGCCCGCGATCGCCTGCCCCATGCGCGGCACCAGATGCTCGGAATAAAGGTCGTAGGCCTTGTCGAACCCGGGCCATTCGACGGTCGAGAACTCGAGGCAGAAGAACCGTCCGCCGAATTTGAGCACCCGGTGCGCCTCGGCCAGCGCGCGGTCGATATGCGTCACGTTGCGGATGCCGAAGGCGATGGTGTAGGCGTCGAACTGGCGGCTCGGGTAGCTGAGCTGTTCCGCGTTCTGGCACGACCAGGCGAGGCCGGTGAGCCCGCGCTCGAGCGCCCGCTCGATGCCCACGTCGAGCATGTCCTGGTTGATGTCGGCCACCGTCACCTCGGCGCCCCGCTCGGCCATCCGGAAGGCGATGTCGCCGGTGCCGCCGGCCATGTCGAGGATCGCCTCCCCGGCGCGGGGTTTCACGCGGCGCACGAATGTGTCCTTCCACAGCCGGTGCAGCCCGAGCGACATGGCGTCGTTCATGACGTCGTATTTGCCCGCCACGCTCGAGAAGACCGCGCCGACGCGGCGGGTCTTTTCCTCGGGGGCGACCTCCTCGTAGCCGAAGGAAACGGTTTCGCTCATGGCGGTGCGCCTTAGGGAGAATTGCAGGGGCCGCAAAGGGTGTTAGGGGCTGGCGGCATGCCCGAGCTGCCCGAAGTCGAAACCACCGTTCGCGGGCTGGCGCGCGTCCTCGACGGGCAGCGGATCGAGCGGGTCGAGCTCCGGCGCGCGGACCTGCGCCGGGCCTTCCCGCCCGATCTCGTCCAGGCGCTCACCGGCGCGCGGGTGACCGGGCTCGGCCGGCGCGCCAAATACGGCCTGATCCACACCGATCGCGGGCGCACGCTGGTGTTCCACCTCGGGATGAGCGGGCGGTGGCGGATCGATCCCGGGGCGCTCGACAAGCACGACCATTTGGTCCTCGAAACCGCGGCCCACCGGCTGGCCCTCAACGACGCCCGCCGCTTCGGCTCGGTCGATCTGGTCGACGAGGCCGAGCTGGCGCGCTGGCCGGCCTTCGCCGCGCTCGGGCCGGAGCCGCTGGGGGACGATCTGACCCCCGCGCTGCTGCGCGCCGCCACCAGGGGGCGCAAGCCCGCGATCAAGCCGCTGCTGCTCGACCAGCGGGTCGTCGCCGGAATCGGCAATATCTACGCCTGCGAGGCGCTGTGGCGCGCCGGGATCGATCCGCGCAAGCCGGGCGGGAAGGTCACCCGGCCGCAGCTCGAGCGGCTGGTGCCGGCGATTCGCGCGGTGCTCGAGCGCTCGATCGCCGAGGGCGGCTCGACATTGCGGGACTTCGCCCAGCCCGATGGCGAACTCGGACACTACGCCAGCCGCTTCGACGTCTATGGCCGCGAAGGCGCCGACTGCCGGCACGATGACGGCGGGACCATCCGCCGCCTGGTCCAGGGCGGCCGCGGCACCTGGTACTGCCCAAAGTGCCAGCGCTGAGCGCCGGTCTTCACTGGTTCACACAAAGACACAAAGAGGTCAGCGCGCGCCGCAGGCATTGGAAAAAGTCGGGCACCTGGTTGGACAGAGCGGCTTCGCCGCGGGTTACGACAGCTTTGTGTCTTTGTGTGATTCAAGTCTCGCCGGGCGGCCAGTTGGGCGAGCGCCAGAAGAATCTTGACGATTCGCCCTTGCGCCCATATGTGCGCGCCCTTCCGGTGCTCCGTAGCGCCGCTTTTCGCACGAATTCAGAGCATCGCGCGGGCCCCGGCCCGGCCCAAGAGAACGAGATCGAAAGACCGACATGGCCAACACGCCGCAAGCCAAGAAGCGCATCCGCCGCAATCAAAGCCGGGCCGAGATCAACGGCGCGCGCATGAGCCGCATCCGCACCTTCCTCAAGAAGGTCGAAAGCGCGATCGAGAGCGGCGACAAGGATGCGGCCAGGTCGGCGCTGTCGGGCGCGCAGCCCGAGCTGGCGCGCGGCGTCGCGCGCGGGGTGATTCACAAGAACACCGCCGGCCGCAAAATGAGCCGACTCACCAAGCGGGTCGCCGCGCTCTAGCACAGCCTTGGAGCAGCTATGAGGTTCGGCCTGCCGCCCTCGCGCGGCGGGCCGAATTCTTTTGAGTCTTTGAGATGAAACCCAATTGTCATGCTGCGCTGCTTCGAAGCGCGGATTTCCCGCGATTCGCGACATCTGACCTGTGTTAATTATCCCAAAACAGGCACTTAGACGCAGCGCTGCGGGGTTGGGACGAGTCAACCTGTTTATTTAAGTTTTTTTGCAGTCTTGCCCCTTGCGACTCATTCGAAGCGGGCCTTAGGAAGACTCAAGTCAGGGACGGGACAGCCCGGCTTTCACAATCTGGTTCGAACGGACAGGAGCCGGGAAGGCGATTCCCGGTGCGGGCCGCGCTTTGCCGAGAGGATCTCGCGGGGTGGAGCAAGCCGGTCGGCAGGCCTTCTGTCGGCCCGCGGGGGGATGAGGGGACGACGATGGCCAAGGCTTACGACTCAGGCACGGGGCGCAGGATGCGAGACGAGACGATGGACGATTCCGAGGCGGTGAATCTGGCCGCGGATTGGGCGGACATCAGCCAGGGGCTACGCAAGGACTTGGGGCATCAGCTCCACAGTCAATGGATCAAGCCTATCCAGCTCGGCCAGCTATGCGCGGAAACCGGCACGCTGGATCTCTTCCTGCCCACCGAGTTCAGCGCCAATTGGGTGCGCGACCGTTTCGCCGACCGGCTCGCGCTCGCCTGGAAGATCGCGAGCAGCGACGTGCGGCAGGTCAAGATCGAAGTCCTGCCCGGCCGCCGCCAGGTCGCCGAGCTGCGTCTTCACACCGATGGCCGCCGCCCCGCCAACGACGGCGCCGATCCCTCGATGCTGGCGGTCGCCGCCGACACCATCGGCGATAGCGGCTTCACTTCCAGCGTCGGGCTCGACCCCATGCTGACCTTCGCCGCCTTCGTCACCGGAGAGGCCAATGTGCTCGCGGCCAACGCCGCCCAGCGCATGGCCGCGACCGAGAAGCCGCAGTTCGCGCCGCTCTATCTCAAGGCCGCGACCGGGCAGGGCAAGACGCATCTGCTCCACGCGATCGGCCATTCCTTCCTGCAAGCGCACCCGCGCGCGCGCATCTTCTACTGCAGCGCCGAGCGCTTCATGGTCGAGTTCGTCCAGGCGTTGAAGACCAGGCAGACGCTCGAGTTCAAGGCGCGCCTGAGGAGCTTCGACCTGTTGCTGGTGGACGACATCCAGTTCATCATCGGCAAGGAAAGCGCGCAGGAGGAACTGCTCTACACGATCGATGCGCTACTGGCCGAGGGCAAGCGGCTGGTCTTCGCCGCCGACCGCGCGCCGCAGGCCCTCGACGGGGTCGAGCCGCGACTGCTCAGCCGCCTCAGCATGGGGCTGGTGGCCGATATCGCCGCCGCCGACATGGAGCTGCGCCGCAAGATCCTCGACGCCAAACTGACCCGCTTCGCGCCCCTGGACGTGCCCGGCGATGTGATCGATTTCCTCGCCCGCACCGTGACGCGCAACATTCGCGAGCTGGTGGGCGGGCTCAACAAGCTCATCGCCTATGCCCAGCTGACCGGGCAGGAGGTCTGCCTCCAGCTCGCCGAGGAGCAACTCACCGACATCCTCTCGGCCAACCGCCGCCGCATCACCATCGACGAGATCCAGCGCACCGTGTGCCACTTCTACCGCATCGACCGCGCCGAGATGTCGAGCAAGCGCCGCGCCCGCGCGGTCGTCCGTCCGCGCCAGGTGGCGATGTATCTCGCCAAGGTGCTGACCCCGCGCAGCTATCCCGAAATCGGACGCAAATTCGGCGGGCGCGACCATTCGACCGTGATCCACGCGGTGCGGCTGATCGAGGACCTGCGCACCCGCGACGCCGACATGGACGGCGACGTGCGCAGCCTGCTGAGGCAGCTCGAGAGCTGATTGGAAAGCCCAATTCCCACCACCGTTCGCATCGAGCGAAGTCGAGATGCGGTGCCCAGGTGTCTCGATTTCGGCCGATCGGCCGAAGTTTATCCTGAGCGGCTGCTGCAAGCAGCCAGCCGAAGGGCTCGACACGAACGGGTTAGGTTAGACTGAGAATAAGCTCGTTCTCCCCCTGTTCAAATCTTGTGGACGGGGGCAGGACAAGCGCATGATTGCACGGCTGCGCGGCATTCTCGACGACACCGGCGCCGACTGGGCGGTGATCGACGTCGCGGGGGTCGGTTATCTCGTCCATTGCAGCGCGAAGACGCTGGCGGCGCTGGGCGCGGCGGGCGAGGCCTGCACGGTGTTCACCGACCTCCAGGTATCCGAGAACGACATGCGCCTGCTGGGCTTCGCCGACGCCGCCGAGCGCGACTGGTTCCGGATGCTGACCCAGGTCCAGGGCGTCGGCAGCAAGGTCGCGCTGGCGATCCTGTCCGCGCTCACCCCGCACGATCTCGCCACCGCCTGCGCGCAGGGTGACGCCGCGATGGTCGCGCGCGCCAATGGCGTCGGGCCGAAGCTCGCGGGCCGCATCGTCAACGAGCTGAAGGACAAGGCCGGCGCAATCCCCGGCGGCGTTGCCGGCGTGGTTTCGACTCCGCGAGGCGGCGCCAGCGCCGACGCGGTGAGCGCGCTCGAAAACCTCGGCTTCAAGCCCGCCACCGCCAGCCGCGCCGTCGCCGAGGCCCTCGGCGAGCTGGGCGACGGCGCGGGCGAGGGCGAGCTGATCCGGGTGGCGCTGAAGCGGGCGGCGGGATGAGGAAGCGATTAGCTCTCGTTCTGATTGCCATAGCTTTCTTCGGGGGTGCTTACGCTGGCTGGGCGGTGAATGATTGGCTCGACATCGACACTTGCCTCGATCGCGGGGGCGCCTGGGACCACAAGCGGCAAAACTGTCGTTATGCAGCAAGCAGTCCCAGTGGCATCCGGACCAGCTTCGCTTGGCACATTCTCGGAAAGGACCTATAGCCAAGCCATGGGCGAGATGAGCTTCACCTTTCCACCCGATCTCGAAAGCTGGATCGAGGCGCGCGTGGCCGAGGGCGGTTACGCCGACGCGGCGGACTACATGCGCGAACTCGTGCGGCGCGACCAGGAAGGACTGTTCGCCCCGCCGGCCGAGGAAACGCCCGAATACATCGCCTGGGTGCGCGAGAAGGTCGCCGAGGGGCTGGCATCGGGCATAATCGACCGCGATCCACGCGATGTTCTGGATGAGATTGTCGCTCGGCGCAAAGAACGGCGTGGCTGACCTTCAGCTAACGGCAGCAGCGGTCGCCGATCTCGATGAGATAGACGCTTACGGTGCTCGTCACTTCGGTGAAGATGCCGCCAATGCCTATGCGGCCGGACTTCATCATGCCTTCGACCTGCTGGCGACCTTCCCGCACTTGGCGCCCTTGCGACCCGATTTTGGCGTCGGAATCCGCAGTCGGACATTCCGCGCACATCTCCTCCTGCATGTGGTCGCGGAGAATTGCGTGGTTGTGATACGCATACTTCACCATTCTCGGGATGTCGCAAGCGAGCTCCAGTCGTGACCGAGCCGGTCCCCCTTCACGCCCCGTCCCGCCAGCCCGAGGATCCCGACGCGGCACTACGCCCCAAGTCGCTCGCCGAGTTCGTCGGGCAGGCGGCGGCGCGCGAGAACTTGCGGGTGTTCATCGCGGCCGCGAAGGCGCGCGGCGAGGCGATGGACCATGTGCTGTTCTTCGGGCCGCCGGGCCTCGGCAAGACCACTCTGGCGCAGATCGTGGCGCGCGAGCTCGGCGTCGGCTTTCGCGCCACCAGCGGCCCGGTGATCGCGCGCGCGGGCGATCTCGCGGCGCTGCTCACCAATCTCGAGCCGCACGATGTGCTCTTCATCGACGAGATCCACCGCCTCAATCCGGTGGTCGAGGAGGTGCTCTATCCGGCGATGGAGGACCGCGCGCTCGATCTCTTCATCGGCGAGGGGCCCTCCGCCCGCTCGGTGCGGATCGACCTGCCGCCCTTCACGCTGATCGGCGCGACCACGCGGCAAGGCTTGTTGACCACCCCGTTGCGCGACCGCTTCGGCATTCCGGTGCGGCTCAGTTTCTACAGCGAGGACGAACTGCTCCAGGTCGTCACCCGCGGCGCCGGGCTGCTCGGCATGGGCGTGGACGAGGGCGGCGCGCGCGAGATCGCACGGCGCAGCCGCGGCACGCCGCGCGTCGCCGGGCGGCTGCTGCGGCGGGTGCGCGATTTCGCCCATGTCGCGGGCGCGGACACCATCACGCGCAAAGTGGCCGACGAGGCGCTGACGCGGCTCGAGGTCGATGGGCGCGGCCTCGACGCGATGGACCGCCGCTACCTCGCGATGATCGCCACCACCTACAAGGGCGGTCCGGTTGGGGTGGAGACGCTCGCCGCGGGCCTCTCGGAGCCGCGCGACACCGTCGAGGAGGTGATCGAGCCCTTCCTCATCCAGCTCGGCCTGATCGCCCGCACCGCGCGCGGACGCTGCCTCAACGATGGCGGCTGGAGCCACCTCGGGCTGGCGTCGCCCCAGCCACCGCAGGGCGGGCTGTTCGACGAAGCCTGAGCCGCATACGAAAAGGGCGACCGTTGCCGGCCGCCCCTTCCTTGTCGATCGCGCCGCGGCTCAGAACGCGTAGCGCGCCTGGACCTTGATCTTGCGGCGCATCGCGGCGCCGGCGACACCGAAGCCGAGGATCAGCAGCGCCCAGGTCGATGGCTCGGGCACATTGGCGATGAAGCCGGTGTGGAGGAAGATCGGCACGAACCCATTCAGCTCGCCAAAGCTCGATTGCAGGCCGGACTTCGAATCGCCGAAGCTGGTCCCGAAGCTCAGTCCGTAGCTGTTCACCGAGGCCAGCTGGCCGTTGATGAAGCCCGGGCCGCCCGAATCGCCGCCCGCGATGCTGACTTCGAGCGGGCCGACCGCCTGTGTGCAGAATTGCAAGCCGGCGGCTCCGGCCACGGCCTGCGCCACGAAGCACGCCTGGTTGTTCGCTCCCGAGCCGAGGCGGTCGAAGTCCGAGATGAAGGAGAATTCGACCTCGGCGGTGCCGAAGAAATTCTCACCGCTCGCGTCGCGATCGGTGAAGAACCCGCCGAATGCGGCATTGCCCCAGCTGTAATCGTAGATGTTGTCGCCCTGGCGGCGACGGCCCACGCCCGCGCCCGCGCCGGGGCCGGTGGTTCCATCGACGCCGCCGGTGAGCGAGCGCGTGCCAAGGCCGGCCACGTTGAAGGTCGAGCCGGTGAGGTCACCGCCGCCGTAGAGGGCGTAGGCCTGCGCATAGTCCGGTGCCGCGCTGGCGAGCGTCAGAACCGCGATGTCGTTCTGGTCGATCACTTCGCCGGTGTATCCGGTGTTCACATTGTACCCCGCGATGTCGATCGCGGTTACGCCGGGGGGCGAGTTGTAGAAATAGGGATCGTCGCCCGACGACACACCATCGTAGAAGAAGGCTTGCGTGCGGACCAGGTCGGCCGCCTTGCCGCCCGGACCGTTCTGATAGCCATTGCTGACGCAGTGCGCGGCGGTGACGATGCGGTTGCCGGCGGTGAGCGCCCCCGAGCAGACGAACTGACTCCCGTCGCTGTAGGTCATCAGCAGGCCGATGACGCCGCTGTAGCCCCGCGCGTTGGTGGCGAGATAGGCGGGGTTCCCACCCGCGGCGACGGTCGCCGTCGAATTCTGACCGACGATCCGCGACGTTGCCGTCCAGCTAAGGCCGTTCGACCCGGTCCCGCTTTGCGTTCCGCTGCCAGCCACGGCGACGGCAGGCGCGAGCGCGGCGACCGCGACGGCCGCGTAAAGACTCCTAAACATAAACCCCTTCCCTCCATAGACCCCTTGGGCACGAAGCCCGAGCCTTCTGTTAGCTTTTTATGCGCGAATTCGCAATCGATTCCTCGGCCAAATCTGGCTCGATTTGGGACTGCGAGCACACCCATGTGCCAATTCGGGACGAGCACCAGGCGGCGCGAACATGAGTGGTGTTCAGCGGACCGGGGAGGCCCACGTCTCGAGCCGATACCATTGCGTGAGGACGTATTTCTCGCCCTCCGCGACCGGCGTTCCCGCGTGGAGCATCGCCCGGTTGGGGCGTCCGGATCGATCCATGTTGTTCCACGCCACCAGGAGTCCGGGTTCGGGCTGGATGGCGAGGCCGAGCCGAGGAAAATCGGTCGCGCCGCCGCGCTCGACCGCATTCAAATAGACCATCGCGGTCCATGTCCGTTGTCCTCCGCGCAGCCGTTCGCGCCGCCAGTGGTCGCGCTCGGGGTGGAAGTGGTCCGAATGGTGGCGATATTGCTCGCCCGCGCGGTAGCGCTGACCCTGCATCGGCTCGGCATGGGCGCGATCGAGACCGAGCAGCGCGTCGATCCTCTCGCCCAGCCTATGCGCCGGGACGTTGTCACCAAAGTAGTGTGTCGAACTGGTTCGCAGGTCCGGCGCGCCTCTTTTCCCACCGCCGTCGTGGAACAGCGTCGAGGGGCAAATCTCGCTGTCGATGGCGGCGATCAGCCCGCGGCATTCCCGCGGGGTCAGGAAGCCCGGAACGGTAAACAGGTCCGCCTTGTAACCGCCGCGCGGCTCGGCGCGCGGGTCCGCCAGCAATCGCGCGCGGACCGCCGCGCCGACCGCCGCGAGCCGCGCCGGATCGGCCTTTTCGTCGGCCGCCTTGCGTAAGCGCCCGGCCCGCAGAAGGCGCTCCAGCAGGCTCAGGCGGCGAGCTTCCTCAACACATACTGCAGGATGCCGCCGTGGCGGTAATACTCCATCTCGTTCGCGGTATCGATCCGGCACAGCGCGGTGAAGCTGTCGCGACGGCCGTCGGAGCGGGTTACCTCCACAACGACCTCCTGCCCCGGTTCGAGCCCGTCAAGGCCACGGATGGTGAAGGCGTCGTCACCACCGAGACCAAGCGAAGCGCGCGACTGGCCCTCGCGGAACTGCAGCGGAAGCACGCCCATGCCGACGAGGTTGGAGCGATGGATGCGCTCGAAGCTCTCGACGATCACCGCGCGCACGCCGAGCAGCATAGTGCCCTTGGCGGCCCAGTCGCGGCTCGATCCGGTGCCGTATTCCTTGCCCGCGATCACCACCAGCGGGGTGCCGTCGGCCTTGTGCTTCATCGCCGCGTCATAGACCGGCATGGTCTCCCCGTCGTAGCGGCTCATCCCGCCCTCCACGCCGGGCACCATCTCGTTGCGGATGCGGATATTGGCGAAGGTGCCGCGCACCATCACCTCGTGATGACCGCGGCGGCTGCCGTAGGAATTGAAGTCCGCCGGGGCGACCTGACGCTCCTGCAGCCAGTGGCCCGCCGGGCTCTCGGCCTTGATCGATCCGGCGGGGCTGATGTGGTCGGTGGTGACGCTGTCGCCCAGGATCAGCAGCGGCTTGGCGCCGAGGATGTCGGTGACCGGCGCCGGCTCCATTTCCAGCCCCTCGAAATAGGGCGGATTGGCGACATAGGTCGAGTTGGGCCGCCAGCTGTAGGTGTCCGAGCCGGCGACGTCGATCGCCTGCCAATGCGCGTCGCCCTTGTAGACGTCGGCATAGCGGGTTTCGAACATCTGCCGGTCGATCGCACCCGCGCGAACATCGGCGATCTCGGCGTTGGAGGGCCAGATGTCCTTGAGATAGACATCGACGCCCGCCCGGTCCTGGCCGATCGGGGTCGAGACCATGTCCTCGGTCACCGTGCCCTTGAGGGCGTAGGCGACCACCAGCGGCGGCGAGGCGAGGAAGTTGGCGCGCACGTCGGGACTGACGCGGCCTTCGAAGTTGCGGTTGCCCGAAAGCACGCTGGCGGCGACGATGTCGTTGCCGTTGATCGCCGCGCTGATCGGCGGGGCGAGCGGACCCGAATTGCCGATGCAGGTGGTGCAGCCGTAGCCCACGAGGTCGAAGCCGAGCGCGTCGAGATGGTCCTGGAGGCCCGCCTTCTCGAGATAATCGGTCACCACCTGCGATCCGGGGGCGAGGCTGGTCTTGACCCAGGGCTTGGGCTTCAGCCCCTTCTCGTTGGCCTTCTTGGCGACCAGGCCCGCGGCGATCAGCACGTCGGGGTTGGAGGTGTTGGTGCAGCTGGTGATCGCGGCGATCACCACGTCGCCGTCGCCAACATCGTGCTCGGCACCCTCGACCGCGCAGCGCTTGGGCGCGGACTTTTTGTAGAGGTCGCGGAGCTGGTCGTTGAACAGATCGTCCACCGCCGGCAGCGCCACTTTGTCCTGCGGCCGCTTGGGCCCGGCGAGGCTCGGGACCACCGAGCCCATGTCGAGGTGGAGCGTGCGGGTGAACACCGGCTCGTTCTCGGGCGTGAACCACAGGCCCTGCGTCTTGGAATAGGCCTCGACCAGCGCGATCTCGGCCTCGGACCTGCCGGTGAGACGCAGATAGTCGATGGTCTTCTCGTCGATGCCGAAGAAGCCGCAGGTGGCGCCGTATTCGGGCGCCATATTGGCGATGGTGGCGCGGTCGGCGAGGGTGAGCGCCGAGACGCCGGGGCCGTAGAATTCGACGAAGCGCCCGACCACGCCCGCCTCGCGCAGCATTTGCGTGCAGGTCAGAACCAGATCGGTGGCGGTGATGCCTTCGCCCATCGCCCCGGTCAGCTTGAAGCCGACCACCTCCGGGATCAGCATGCTGACCGGCTGGCCCAGCATCGCCGCCTCGGCCTCGATCCCGCCCACGCCCCAGCCGAGCACGCCCAGGCCGTTGATCATGGTGGTGTGGCTGTCGGTGCCCACGCAGGTGTCGGGGTAGGCGACGAGCCTGCCGTCCCGGTCCTCGCTCGACCACACGCCGCGGGCGATGTGTTCGAGGTTGACCTGGTGGCAGATGCCGGTGCCCGGCGGCACCGCGGAGAAATTGCGGAAGCTCTTCGAGCCCCATTTGAGGAAGTCGTAACGCTCGGCATTGCGCTGGTATTCGAGCTCGACGTTTTTCTGGAACGCCTTGGGATGCCCGAACTCGTCGACCATCACCGAATGGTCGATCACCAGGTTGACCGGGACCTGCGGGTTGATCCTGGCGGTGTCGCCGCCGAGCCTGGCGATGCCGTCGCGCATCGCGGCCAGATCGACCACGCAGGGCACGCCGGTGAAGTCCTGCAGCAGCACGCGCGCCGGGCGGTACTGGATCTCGCGCCCGGTCACGGGATTGTGCTGCCAGGCGGCGATCGCGCGGATGTGCTCCTCACCCACGGTGAAGCCGCCGTCCTCGAAGCGGAGCATGTTCTCGAGCAGCACCTTCAGGCTGAACGGCAGCTTCGAGACATCGCCGACTTTTTCGGCCGCCTTGGCGAAGGAGTAATAGGCATAATCCTTGCCGTTCACCGTCAGGGTGGAACGGGTTTCGAGCGTGTCCTTGCCGACCTCGGTCATGCGCTGGGTCAATCCTTTTATCTGCTGCCGGGTGCACGCGGTTGAGCGCGGCGGATCGGCCATCGCCCTGCGCGCAAGCGGGCGGAAAATCAAGCTGGCGCGCCTACACCACCATCTGCTCGGGCTCCTTGCGGCGCGCCGCGAGCCAGCAGCCGAGCACGATCAGCGCGGTGCCGAGCACGGTCGTCACCGTCACCGCCTCGGCGAAGAACAGCCAGCCGAACAGGCTCGCCCACAGAAAGCCCGAATATTCCATCGGCACCAGCATCTGCGCCTCGGCGCGGGCATAGGCCCAGGCGAAGGCGACCATGCCGGTGACCGTCAGCAGTCCGGAGCCCAGGATCAGCAGCGCGGCCTCCCGATCAGGGATTCGCAGCAGCCACGGTGCCGCCAGCCCCAGCACCAGCGCGGCGACCCCGCTGTGAAACGCCGAAATTTCGAGCGGCTGGGCAAGCTGCGCCTGGTGCCGCGAAATGACGAGGTTGCCGGCGTAGAGCAGCGCCGAGAACAGGACCGCGGCGAGGCCCAGCAGGGCATCTTCGCCCATCGGCTCGCGGCCGACCTTGCCGCCAACGATCGCGAGCGTCCCGGCCAGGCCCAGCACCGCCGCGACGATCGCCTCGCGCCGAATGGTTTCGCCGAGGAAGATCGCCGCGAGATAGAGCGCCACCAGCGGGGCGATGAAGCTGATCGCGATGGTTTCGGCCAGCGGCAGCTTGGTCAGCGCGTAGAAGAAAGTCAGCGCCATGAAGCTGCCGCAGACGCCGCGCAGGACGTGGACCTTGAGCACCGCGCGCGAGGGCCAGCGCCCGCCCCGCGCGAGCCACAGGGGCGCGACCAGCGCGAGGCCGCACAGCGAGCGCAGGAAAGCGGCGCTGTAGGCGCCGACCGCCAGCGAGGCGCCCTTCATCAGCGCGTCCATCAGCGACAGCAGCGCCACGGCGCAAAGCGCCGAGAGGATCGGCAGAGGCAAGGCAGGGCGGCTCATGCGCCGGCGCTAGAGTTCGGGCGACCGGGCGGCAACGAACAATTCACCGCTGCTTCAGGCGCGAAGGTGGAAATGAGGGCGCGAGAAGCATAGACACAGGCCCGGAGCTTCCGGGCAGGGGCAACTGGTGGATTCGATGGTTTTCAGGACGTTTCTTCTCGGCGCCGCGGCGGGCGTCATGCTTGTCGGCGGCACGGCGATGGCCCAGCAGGCCCCGCAGGACCTGTTGCCCCCGGCCGCTTCGGGACCGCGGAGCACGCCCGCCCCGCAGCCGTCCCAGACCGTCGATCAGGCGTTTGGCGACATCAAGGCCCAGCCCGGCGAGGTGGTCCAGGCGCTGCCGCCCCCGCCCAAGCCGATCCTCGCCCGCTGGAAACCCGCGCAGGCGCGCGAGCTGGTGAGCTTTGCCGAGGGCATCGCTGCGGAAGGGCTCGATCCGAAGGATTACAAGCTTGCCGAGCTCAGGGCCGCGATGGCGGCGGGCGAAGGCGAGGCGCTCGACACGGCCGCCAGCCTCACTTTCCAGTATCTCGTCGAGGATTTGCGCGACGGGCGCACCCCGATGGACGACCGCCGCCAATGGTTCGTGGTCGATCCCGACCCCGACCGCATGCCGACGCAGGTTTTGCTCGACCGCGCGGTTGGCGGCGAGGGCGCGGCCAAGGTGCTGGCGTCGCTCAACCCCGTCAATCCCGATTACGCCAGGCTCAAGGCCGAGCTCGCCGCCGCGACCGACCCCGCGCGGCGCAAGCTGGTCCGCGCCAACATGGACCGCTGGCGCTGGCTGCCGCAGGCGCTCGGGCGTCACTACCTCGTGACGAACATCCCCGAGCAGAAGCTGCGGCTGACGGTGAACAATCGCATCATCAAGAGCTACCGCACCATCGTCGGCAAGCCCGGCCGCACCGCCACCCCGCAGCTCGCCGAGATGGTCGAGGCGGTGATCTACAACCCAACCTGGACGGTGCCGCAGTCGATCGTGAAGGGCGAGGGGCTGGGCGCCAAGGTGCTCGGCAACCCCGGCTGGGCGCGCGCCGCCGGATATAAGGGGACCAAGGGCGCGAACGGGGCGATCTACGTGGTCCAGCAGCCGGGACCCGGCAATTCGCTCGGGCTGATGAAGCTCGACATGCCCAACGAGCACGCGATCTTCCTCCACGACACGCCGGCGCGCGGGTTGTTCGCGCAGGACAACCGCGCGCTCAGCCACGGCTGCATTCGGGTCGAGAACGCGCGCGAACTGGCGATGACGATGTCGATGCTCGGCAACATGAAGACCAAGGAGGACATCCCCGCCATCCAGGCCGAGGTCTCGGAAATCACCGCGAGCGGCGAATACACCCGCTACGCGCTGACGAACCAGTGGCCGGTCTACCTCACCTATTTCACCATGGCCTCCGACGTCGATGGCCAGATGCGCAGCTTCGCCGACATCTACGGCCGCGACGCGCCGGTGCTGGCGAGCTTCGACCAGCCCCGCCAGGCCAACCGCGCCCGCAAGACCGACGAAGCGGTGGTCGAGATCGTGGACGATCTAAAAACGACTTGAGGCACAGGCCCTGGCTTCCCATTGGGCCGTTCGTCCCGAGCGAAGTCGAGGGACCCGTTCGAGCGAAGCCGAGAACGCGCACCGCGCCACGGCCTCGGCTTCGCTCGGCCAGGTCCCTCGACAAGCTCGGGACGAACGGGGCTGCGGGATCGGGTCTAATACACCCCCGGATTGGTCCGGTCGAAGGTGTTCTGGGGATAGGGCCGGACCAGCAATTCGGTCTGCGCCACCGGCGGC
>Ga0307492_10000670_pt1 | contig 14314 bp, 11 predicted proteins | sample SI3LmetaG_FD_202365 | JGI IMG/M metagenome (GOLD analysis project Ga0307492, IMG submission 202365) | Sea-ice brine microbial communities from Beaufort Sea near Barrow, Alaska, United States - SI3L | ecosystem: Environmental > Aquatic > Marine > Coastal | place: USA: Alaska | collected 2017-05-06 | reverse complement strand
GTGAAAAGGATGAGAAAAGCATCTTTGGGCAAGCCCTGCCCCAACCTGTCGCACGTGCAAGACCACCCATTGCGGCCCCGCCCATGCAGCAACGCCCCACACCAATGCACCACATTGCACAAGCCGCCACGCCTTCAGCCTCCTTCTGGAATCACAAAGATCGCTCCAAAGCCGGCGAGACGCCCCTTAACCCGCTTCAGGATGCGGCGACCCACATTCTCACATTGCTAAGTCGCTTGCGTGTCGGAACGGCGCAGATGCACCTTGACCCGCTCAGGGACAGGTTGTTGCGGGATTTGCGTGAATTCACTCGCACCTGCCAAAACGCCGATCTACCTCCGCAAGACATCGAGGACGCCCGCTACATCCTGTCTGCCACTGCCGATGATATCGTACTGGCCCTGCCCGGCACCGATAAAAGTGAGTGGCGCAGCCAGACCATTACGCTGGAGCTGTTTGGCGATCCAAACCCGCTTGCTGGCTTCTTTGATCGCTTGAACCAAGCCGCCACATCCCCCTCGAAACGGTACAACATTCTGGAGCTGATGTTGACCTGCATGGCCCTTGGGTTTGAGGGGCAGTACCGGCACGATATCGACGGTCCCTCGACCCTCGTGAATTTACGCACCAAGCTTTATGAGCGTCTGCGCACCGTGAAAGGTCGCGCCAGCATCAGCATGTCGCACAAGTGGATGCCGGTCATTTTGTATGGCAATCGCAGGCAGGCTTTGGTGCCTTTGTGGATACTGTCAGGGGTCGCTGCGGCGATGGTGATCGCGCTGTTTGTGTCCCTTGCCAGCATTCTGACCAAAGAGGCACAGAGCACCCAAAATGCAATCATCAGACTGCACAACCCGCCGACATCTTTCAAAATCCAACGGGTGTCTTTGACAAAAGATGCGCCGGTTGTGATTTATCAGGCCCCAAAAACCGGACAGCTTGAACGCATCGCAAACCTGCTGCGACCCCAGATCGCAAGCGGCGCGGCAACGCTGCAGGATCAAGGCGATTTCATCATCATCCGTCTTGGATCGGTTCTGGAATTCAAACCCGGTCTTGCAGAGCTGCAGAACCCCGAAGATACCCTCATCCAGCGCATCGCCAACAGCCTTGATCTGGAGCCCGGCGACGTTGTTGTCGAGGGTCACAGCGACAATATTCCGCCAAGCGGGGCAGGACGCTACAAAACCAACGAAGCCCTGTCAAAAGCCCGCGCTGCCACAGTACGCGACGTACTACGCAGCCACATGCTGGACCCCACGCGCATCTCAGCAATCGGGGTGGGCAGCACCAAACCACTCGACAACACCAACACTTCCTCCGCCCGCGCCAAAAACCGCCGCGTTGATATTTTACTGCGCAAGGAGCAGCGGCTATGACGCGCATGACCTATATTTTGTCTTGGTTGATTACGCTGTTCGGGGCGGTATCGATCAGCCTTGCGATCTGGGTGGGTTTGCCGATCACGGACAATGCTGTGCTTGCGCAAGTACCGGTGCGGATCGGGTTGATTGTACTGACGTTGGGCGTGCTGGTGTTGCGCGACAACCTGCGCCACCGCAAACACAAAAGGGCCGCGCAAGCGCTTGAGCAAAGCCTGATCACCACCCGCACAGGCGATGGGCCTATTGTGGCCGCGCGGATGAAAGAAGCGCTGCAACGGCTCAAAGACAGCAACGGTGCCACATCGCTTTATGACCTGCCGTGGTATATTTTGATCGGCCCACCGGGGGCGGGGAAAACCACGGCCTTGATCCACTCAGGGCTGGAATTCCCGGGCACCGACACCACTGCGGTTGCGGGCTTTGGCGGCACAAAGAACTGCGATTTTTGGTTCGCCCGTGAGGCCGTGATGATCGACACCGCTGGTCGCTACACCACGCAAGACAGCGACGAGAAAGTGGATAAACTCAGCTGGTCCAGCTTCTTGGGGCAGCTCAAAAGTGCGCGCCCCAATCAGCCCATCAACGGCGTTGTGCTGGCGTTCTCTTGCGAGGACCTTATGACCAGCGGGCCTGACGCGCTGGAAACCCACGCCCAGCTTGTACGCGCCCGTTTGGCAGAATTGCACGCCACGCTAAAGACCCACATTCCCGTCTACGTAATCTTTACCAAGGCCGATATGATCGCAGGGTTTCGCCAGTATTTCGGCTCTTTTGATGCAGAGCGACGCAAAGTTGTCTGGGGTGTGACCTTCCAAACCAAAGACCGGCACGAGGAAACCCACCGCGCCGTAGCGCGCGAGTTTTCGCAGCTGCTGGCCCGCCTGTCGTATGAGGTCACGGACCGCCTGAACGAAGAGGTCGACAGCGCCACCCGCATCGCAATCCATGGCTTTCCCGAGCAGATCGCCTTGATGGAGCGCAACATCACCATCTTCCTGCAGCGCATCTTTGGCACCCCTCAAAAGACCCGCTCGATCCTGCGCGGCTTTTACTTCACCTCGGGCACTCAAGAGGGCACACCGATTGACCAAGTGCTGGGCTCTTTGAGCGCACAAAGTCGGGCAGGGGGCATGCAGCCTGCCTTTATATCGGGGCGCGGGCGCAGTTATTTCCTGCATGATCTGCTTAAAAAGGTGATCTTTGAGGAACGCGATTGGGTCGGCTATGACCGCCGCCTAATGCGCCGGCGCGCCATTGTGAGAGGCAGCGCCAAAACCGTGATTGCCGCGCTGTGCTTGAGCGCAATGGGGATCATCGGTTACAGCTTTTGGTCCAACGCCAGCCTTGTGCGTGAAGCCGCGCAGCAAACCCAAACCTACAAGGCACAGGCCACGCGACTGCTGCGCGATCCAGTGATCAGTGACACCAAAACACGCAGCCTGTTGCCCGCCTTGGCCGCGGTGCGCATCATTCCTGCAGGCTACGGCAACCCACGACCGCAAGAGGTTACACAGCGTCTTGGCTTGTCCCGTCGCGCAGGGCTGCGCGGGGCTGCGGTGCAAGCTTATTCCGACAGCTTGGAGCGGCTTTTACGCCCCCGCATGATGCTGTTTATGGAGCAAGAGCTGGCAAAGCTGATCAAAGCCGACCGTATTAGCGAAGCGTATCATGCCCTCAAGATCTACATCCTGCTGGCAAAGGAACAGGACTGGCGCGCCGATGACGTGGCCATTCAGGCCTACTTTGCGCAGGCTTGGGCCCAAGAATACAGCGCGCCCGGTTCAGATGCGGATTACCGCGCCATCAACACACATCTGGCCGCAATGCTGGAACTGGACGACCGGGTGTCGCCTTGGATCAAACCAAACAAAACGCTTGTTGATCGGGTCCGTGAAAAAGCCGCCACCCTGCCGCTGGCCCTACAAGCCTATAGCGCGATCCGCAGTCAGGCAGGCGGGCTTGCCCCCCTACCTTTGACCGACATGCTAGAGGGCGCGAATATCGACGCCGTTTTCCAAAGCACGGACGCACGCCCCCTTGGTGCCTTAAGCGTGCCGGGGCTGTTCACGCACGATGGTTACTGGAACATGTTCAAAGGTGCTGTCACGAATGCGGAGGTCCAGCTTGACCGGAACCGCTGGGTGCTAGGCCCTGTCGATGCAGGGGCGCAAGCAAGCGAAGATCGCGCCACCCAAATGGCCCACCTACCCGAAGATCTGCACACGCTCTACCAACAGGATTTTGCGCAGGCGTGGAACAGCATGTTGACCAAGCTGACACTGGTTCCGCTGGCAAAGGACGCCCCTGAATTCACCACGCTTGCGCTGATGGCCGCGCCAAACGCCTCCCCCATTTTGCAACTGATTGAGGCCGTCGCGGCACAAACCGATCTGACCTCTCCCCCCACAAATGACACCGCAGATGCTGACGATCCTGAAACGGGTACAGCGCAAGGGACAGGCTTTGAGCAATGGCAAACCATGCTGGAAGGGCAGGGCAGCACAAGGCCCGTCGACGGGCTTTTATCCGCACTTGCAGGCATATTGAGCGCCGCCCGTCTTGAGGCTGGCGAAAATGCATCGATACAGAGCCTAAATAGCGGTATTGGCTCTTATCCAGCCCCTATTCAGCGGTTTGTAGAACAGATTGAAAAAGCCTTTTCTCCGATCTTTGCGCAGCGTGCGTTGTTGGAAATGACCACTGCACTTGAGACGGATATCACACCGTATTGCATGCAGAATATCACCTTCGGATACCCCTTTACTGCCACAAGCGGTGTCGGGATTTCACCAAAGACTTTTGCCGCGTTTTTCGGTTATGATGGCAAGATGGACCGCTTCTTTACAACACATCTGCAACCGCACACCCAGCGTACACCGCAAGGCGATATAGTCATGCGCGACGACAGCCTGCTGGCAGACACATTACCCAAAACGCTGCTCAAAACCTTCGCCCTCTCAGGCGCCATCAAAGACGCGTTTTTCGACGCAGGCACAAACACGCCTCGCTTGCCAATCAACATCAGCCTTGCTGCAGGGTCTGAAGCTGTCGATGCGGTTGAGATCACTATCGGCGCCGAAACCACCGTTTTGCAAATCGGGTCTGATCCGATCCAGCTGCTGTGGACGGGGAATGCCCCAGACATTTCCCTCACGCTTCTTCCCGCCTCTGACGGGGGACAGGACAGCCTGCGTTTCACCAATACGCCGTGGGCCGCGCTTGAGCTTATGACAAGCGGCGCCCGCCAGACCGAGGGCGCTTTGAGCGAAACCACCTACACAATCGGGGGGCGTACAGTGACGCTGCAGTTCACATTTAACGGGGCCTCCGCTGCTGTTCCCGATGTAATTGGTAAGCTGGCGGACTTTACTTGCCCGTTTTTGTTGGAATGAACGCATGACTGTTGTGATCCACGGCAAACACCCCGCCTACGGGGATTTCCTGTCCTTCGGGATTGAACACGGGCCGGCCCAAAAGCTGGACGACTGGGCGCAAACCGTGCTGCCTGCGCTGCGCGAGGCATTGGATTTTGAATGGGACACGGCATGGGCCAACGCCCCTGACCTGCGGTTCTGGATCGGGGCCGATGTGCTGGGGGTGCCGCTGTTCGGGATCTGGCGCACGTCGCAAGACAAAGTCGGGCGGCGCTATCCGCTGATCTTTGCGCAAACCGGCTGGATCACACCGCCACCTGTCGACCAAAACCATGACGCCAGTCCGTTTGAAGCCATTGAACAGCACATGGTGCAGTTGGATCAAACGGTCGCTGAGGGGGGCGGCGTGCAGGCTCTGCTGGACGGCTTTAGCCCACCTCAACCTACGGGCACCCCGTTTGTGGATGGGCAAAACGGTACCCTTTGGGGGCGGCGCGATGATGATGATCTGGGACGTCTACTCACAGATGCCCAAAGCGCCGATGCCCGAAGCGCCCAATACGGCCGCAGCCATTGGTGGCACCCCCAAACGCCGCAACATGATGCAGGATGGTTGGCTGTGAATGGATTGCCCGATCATGCTACGCTACTGTGGCTTTTAACCGGACGCACACGCGCCGCGCCGCAAGCAGACCAGACCCAGACACCCCCGACCCAACCCGCCGCAGACTTGGGACAAGAAGGATCAAACAGTGACCAACATTGAGCTTATCAACCCCACCGACAGCATGATGGCGTTTGAAACCCACAGCCGCACCGATGTGGGCCGCGTACGCACGCTGAACGAAGATAGCCTGCTGAGCATGCCACACTCAGGCCTGTGGTTGGTTGCGGATGGTATGGGCGGCCACTCAAGCGGGGATTACGCCAGCCAAACCATCGTGGCCGAGATCAGCACCGTCGGACTGCCCACAGGCGCGCTTGACCTGAAATCACGCTTCACGGCCCGGCTTGAGCGCGCAAACACCCAGATTCGCACCCACGCCGCCAGCATGGGCGGGGGCACCATCGGCTCGACCCTTGTGGCGCTTCTGGTCCAACAAAACCACTTTGCCTGCATCTGGTCCGGTGACAGCCGAGTCTACCGCATGCGGGGCAGTCAGCTTACACGCGTGACGCATGATCATACCGAAGTGCAAGAATTGCTCGATTCCGGCGCAATTTCGCTTGAAGAAGCCGAAAATTGGCTAAGAAAAAACGTGATTACCCGTGCGATAGGCGTGACCGACCATCCAGAGTGTGACATGGTGGAAGGTGTATTAGCAGATGCAGACGTTTTTCTTTTATGTTCAGATGGTTTAACCGAATATTTTGATGATACCGAATTGGCTACAGTGCTACACGCGGGCTTGACTGGTCCGCTGCCCCAGCTTTGTGATCATTTGGTGGATGCAGCGGTTGAGCGTGGCGGTAAGGATAATATTTCTGTTGTTTTGGTACGGTGCCATCAAACTGATTTACCTGAATTGGCCATCGTAGGCGACTATCCTGAGGTTAGAGAACTTTAATGAGCGACGATAAAACTGATCCACCAGTCGACAAGCCTGCGACCGATGACGACGACCGCACAGTTCTTTTTCAGCCGATGCCTACGCAATCAGAGCTTGATGAGGCTGGTCTTGGCGCGCCTAAAGCGCCGGAGCCTGCAAGCAGTGCGCCCGTTGAAGACGACGACAGTGACCGCACAATCCTGATCACCAGCGCCACGCGTGAACGTGTGCCGCCCTCACAGCTGCAACCTGCGCCCCCGCAGGCACAAACTGCAGGGCCAGAGGAATCAACAGTGATTGCGGATTCATTTGCTCCCGCAGGTGCCCCCCAAGGTCACGCACCCAGCAATGACGGCCCTATCACGCACACCCACACAGCTGCCGTGATACCGCCCGCGCCTGGCACCCCTCCGACACCTTTGAATAATTTGGACATCGGCACCGTCATCAACAACATGTACCGCGTTGTTGAGCGTCTTGATCAGGGCGGCATGGGCCGGGTTTTCCGCGGCGAAGAGATCGGCACAGGCGAAAACGTCGCCATCAAAGTGATCCTGCCGGAAATGGCCGAGGACGAGAAAGTCGCGCAAATGTTCCGCCGCGAAGCGCGCACCCTGCGCCAGCTGCACCACGATGCGATCGTGCGTTACTTTGCCTATGTTCCGCCGGATCAAAACCTGAACCTGCACGCTTTGGTCATGGGGTTCATCCAAGGGACCAAACTGTCCGACGCGATCAACGACAAAGGCGCGCTAACCCGCGATCAAGTAATCAAGCTGACCACACGCATCGCAGACGGGCTCGAAGGCGCGCACAAAGTGGGCGTTGTGCACCGTGACTTGTCACCCGACAACGTGATGTTGGAAGACGGCGACATCGGCAAACCAATTTTGATTGACTTCGGGATTTCGCGTTCTTCGACGGTCAAAGATGTGACCATCGGCAATGAATTCGCGGGCAAGCTCAAATGGGTCTCGCCCGAGCAGCTTGGTGCCTTTGGCGGTGAAGCCGAAGCGCCCAGCGACGTCTATTCCCTTGGCCTGTTGATGATTGCCATGCTGACTGGCAAGCCATTGCAGATGGGCAGTAGCATCGTTGAAGCGGTGCAAATGCGCCAAAGCGTGCCTGATCTGTCCTACATTCGCTCCGAATTTCAGGAGCTTCTGAACAAGATGCTTCAGCCAGACCCGGCCAAGCGCCTGCCTGGCATGTGGGCGGTTACCGAAGAGCTGCGCGCCTTGGATGGCGGTACCGGATTTGGCGGCGGACGCATGCGCGGCACGCTTCCTCCGATGGAAAAAGCAATCGACCGCGCAGTGCCTGGCCTGCAAGCGGTGCCTTTCGCAGCCAGCAGCAGCGCAACAGAAGCGCCCCGCAACACAACCAAAGCCTCGAACACACCGCAGAAAAAATCAGGGTTCGGTATATTGCTGCGCGCCGTCAGCGTTGTGGCTTGCGCCGCGATTGTGGGGTCTGTCTTTATCTTCAAGGACGAATTGCTGCCCGCAGCAGGCGGCACGCAAGGCGACACCTCTGATCCCGTGGCGGATGGCTTGCAACGGGTCACCGGCAGCCGTGCAACGTTTTTGGCCGAAACCGTGCCACAAGAATGCGCCTACGCCGTGCGCCGCGCGCATGGTCAAAATGCCGGTCTGATCGAAGGCTTTGCCGAAAACCTTGCACCCTTGCAAAATATCGGTGCTGATTTCGGCGTCCAATTTGGCAGTGCCCCTGACGTGATCCCGCGCGCAATATCGCCGACACAGTGCAGCGTGCTTGAGTTTGTTCACACATTCCAAGGCACGCGCGGCGCGGGCATCGAGCTGGCGCTTGAGGCCAACACCAATTCACGTGTTGATGGTGTTATCGGAACCCTGCACGGCAGTTCAGGACGCCAAAACTGGCTGGCTTTGATCGGCCCCACAGGGCAGGTTTTCTCATTGATGCGCCAGTTTGATGCGCCCATTGGCAGCCAACGGCGGTTTGCCTTCCGTCTACCATCTGCCACGCCGGGCATCTACATGCTGATCGCCACGGCTTCTGACAGCACGCTGATACGCGCAGGTGCGTTAAAAGACGGAACCCTTGCAGAAGATTTCCTACCCTTGTTGAGGCGTGAATTGGCAGTGGACGGGCAGGGCGCAACAGATATCGCATTCCTAGAGCTCACCCGCTGATATCGCGAATTTAATCTATTAGCGCAGATCAAAGGTAGCGACACCAAACACCATGCCGTTCAGGGTATCTGCCGCGATGGGCGCGAACACGTCTTGAGAGACGCGCCCAATTCTGGCTGACACATCAATCGGAACGTCCGTCGTGCCCAAGGCCACCAAAATCTGGCGGGTCACACGGGATGGTCCCGACCGCGCTGCCGGCACATCAAACACAGGTGTTGAACCCTCAAGCGTGATGAACGGAGCAAGGTCCTGAACCACGCCGTTGTCGTCGATCAACAACAGCGTCAAAAACATGCCCGCCGCGCCAATCACTTTACCACGCAACGGATCACCGCTGACCAAAGCCGTGCTTTCCAGCGACAGACCAATCCGGTTGGCGGGGTAGCTTTCGCTTTGACGTATCGCATCCAACAGCGCGCATTGGCGCAGGTCGATCACTTCGTTGGTAAGGATCGGATCAAAGCCCAACCCATCAACAAGCGTATCGGCGTAAGCCTCAAGCAGTTCCGCATCCGCGCCGATCAATGACACACCTGCACCAACAGTGCCGCCAGCACGACGCGGCAAGGCCAATATGCACTGCTCTTGCGGCAACACTTTGATACGGCGCAGCAATTTACCAATTGCGATGTCCGAAGCTGTGGGGTTGGCAAGTGGCTCGCGCTTGGGCCGGACGGCCACGGCGACGGCTTCTGCCTCAGGCTCCACAGCCGGTTCTGCATCCGCTTCGGGTTCTAAATCTTCTGGCGCAACCGGTTCAGGCAGCACTTCAGGTTCTGTCACTTCAGGCGCGACGACTTCGGGCTCTGGTAAAACTTCGGGCAGCACTTCGGGCTCTGCCTCTTGCACTTGTGGCAGATTGACAGGAGGCAACGCTTCGGGTTCTGGCAGCAAAAGCGCAAGATCGTTGGCGGTGCTGTCCAAGAGGGCAGGCTCCAACGGGCCGGAGCCACCTTCTGCCAGCGGTGACAAAACGGAGTTGTCGATCGGGCTGATATTATCAATGGCGATGGGCTGCTCGACCAAGGGTTCGGGTTCGATCAGCGGCGCTTGAGCGACCTCTTCATTTTGAATGACAAGCGGCAACTCATCGATGGGGCTGCTGTCGACGGGCACTTGCAACACATTTGACTCGGGCAGCACTTCAGCCAGTTGCGGTTCTTCCAGCTCTGGCTCGATCACCTCTGGTTCAGCCACTTCAGGCTCAAACACCTCAGGCTCAAATGCCTCAGGTTCCGTCACTTCGGGTTCCAGCAGATCAAGCTCGGCCAAATCCGGTTCTGCCACTTCTGGCTCGATCTCGTCCATTGCGATTTCGGAGGGGTCGGTTGTTTCAAGATCAGGCTCTAACAAGGCCTCATCCGGTGCCAAAGCATCAAAGTCGTCTTCTGACACCTCAGCCTCAAGCGCGTCAGGAATAACGGCCACGGCATCTTCGGGAATACTGCTGAGGTCTTCGATCGGGATCGATTCATCGATTGTGCTGATGCTCAGAATTTCGAGGCTCACATCGAACGAGACCTCCCGCGCATCCACAGGTTCGCTTTCGCGCAAGAATACCACGGCGCCAGAGAACAGCAGGAACGAGATGATGCCACCGTGCAGGATCGTCGACGCGGCCAACGATCCAAACCATGCCAAACGGCTTGGCGGGGCATGGGGTAGAAAGCTCATGGCGCGTCGCTCACGTTGCGGTGGACCGTGACCAAACGCACTTCAACGGCGATCAGGTTTTCTGCGGCAAGCATGTCCAACAGTTTAGCCGCGTTCAATTCGCGGTCGGCCAGAACATGCAGGCTGGGGCTGTCGATCAAAGCGGCTGCGAGATCGCCAGCAGCCAGCGGTATGGTGTCGAGCGTCATTTCACCTTCGTTGGTGACAACCAACAATGGCTTGGGCAACAGATCCAACGGCAGAACCGTGGTTTCGGGCAAGGAGATTTCAATGCTGCCAGAGCTGACCAAAGAACCCGTTGCGAGAAAGAAGAAGATCAGCAGCAAAACAATGTTCACAATCGCCAACGCGCTATCAACTTCTTTGGCTTTGCGCCGTTCGGGGAGCCGTCTTTGTGACATATCAGGCCCCCTCGCGGGTGATTTGAACGGCGCCGACATTGGCACCATCAAGCGCTTCAAGAGCGCCCGCAACATCTTGAACCCGCGCGTCGTCTTGCACGATCAGCACCACACGGCCCGGATTGTCCTGACTGCCAATGGCATCGGCCAAATCGCCCAGCTGTTCGATTGCGTAATCCTGACCACCCACACGCACCAGCCCGTTGCCCACATTCCACAACACAATATCCGTGTTGGCTGGAGGGGCAGGGCGCTCGGGGTCATTGCCGGGGCCATCGTTTTGGCCGGCACTTTCCTCGGGCGCTTTTTCGGAACCGCTTTTCAGGGTGATCAGAGAATAGGGGGTCAGGCTGCTGGACAGCATGAAAAAGATCAGAAGCTGAAACATAGCATCCGCCAACGGCGTCAACACGAACTTATAGTTACGTGGACGTGTCGGCAGTGGGGGCTTGCGAGATGCCATCTCTTAAGCCTCCGATCAATTGGCCGCGTTCGGGTCAACACGACCGTGAATGGCTGCCGACATAAGCGCTTCGATCATGTTGCGCTCACGGTCAATCCGCCCCTCAAGCCACGTGGCAATGAAGAAGGCAAACAGGGCAATCACAAGCCCTGCAGCCGTGGTGCTAAGAGCCACGTAAATACCACCCGCCAATGTTGTCGGGTCAACGGCACCCTCGGCCACAGCAAGCACGGAAAAGGCGTCGATCATGCCCAAAACCGTACCAAGCAGGCCCAACATGGGTGCCGCTTGCACAACCATATCCAAGGCGCGCATCTGCTCGCTCATGGTGGCCAGTTCGACCATCGCGGTTTGGCGGCTCAGTTCTTCAGCATAGCTCACATCAGTGGGGCGCGCTTGGATGCCCGAGAAGACAGCCTGCAAAATGCGCGACAGAACCGATTTGCGTTGGCCTGCGGCAGACACCGCTTCGTCCACACGGCCGTTCAGCCAGTCATCCAAAATTTTGTCCGCTTCGGCCCGTCGTCCGACACCCATTTTGGCAAATTGACCAAACTTGAACAGTCCAATCCCAAGTGCCACCAAAGACAAAATGGCCAACACGCCGTAAACACCCAGCGATGCGATCTCGAAAATACTCATGGAAGTCCTCGTTCAATAGATCCCAATTTGACAATAAATCTCCAACTGGAGATCCCAATCACTGGGCCGGTCTGATGGGGTAGGGGTCTTAGAGACCAAACGCTATGTCAATGCGGGAGGTCACAGTCAACTGCGACAGGCAGACATCGCTGTTGCCGTCACCGGCGCCGTCCAGCACGCAGCTGGCCACATCATTAACGATAATTTCTGACATATCAGAGCAGGCAGATGGCAGATTGTACTGCACAACGCGGCGTTTGCCTGCGCTAAGCGCACCAAGCGGCAGCGCCAACAAGTTTCTGAACACGCCGTCGGCGCCGAACACGGCCAGGCGCCAAGTGACTTCTTTAAAGTCCTCGTCGAGCCCGTTTTTGCCAAAGAAAATCACCTGACATCCCCCTTCAGAGGAGGCAGTGGCGCGATTAAGCTCTAGCGAAATTGTTTTGGAGGTGTCTGTGGCGTCCTGCGCCATGACACTGTGCGCGGACAAAGCGAAAGCGACGGTTGTCGCCAAAAATATACGACTCATAGAGCCTCCAATGCAAACATTAATCAATGCTCTCATTAGCGGCTTTTGACCCTAAACTGTCAACTCTAGAATTGTGAAAAGCGGTATGCGCCCCACAAAAATGGCGGGCGCATTTGGTTTTTCAAACCGTTATTAGCGGTAAACGCCAACGACGTATTTAAGACTGTTTGTCGCCTCTGCCGCCCGTTCTTGCACGGCTGGTTGCAGCACGATGCGCGGCATTGTGATGGCGGCGCGTGTTACGACGGACGCAGGCTTTCTATTGGGCGTAGCGCGCACAATGGCTTTCGGGGAAACGAAAGGTTCTTCGCTTTCCACATTAGGCACATCTGGCGTTGCCACTTCGATCGCTGGCGTGCTTGGAATGGCTGTTGCGGTGCTCGGTGTATCGAACACAACGTTGTCGCTTTCCAAATCAGGGGTCGTGAGTGTTTCCAGTGCAGCCACAGACTGCGTTGCGTCTGGAACGTATGTCGGAATGACAAACCCGTTTGCACCAGTTTCAATCAGCGGTGTCGACAGCACAGATGCCTGCGACGGAACCGTGCTTTGGTGCAAAGCAGATAAACCGAGGCCGGCGCCAGCAGACAGGGCGACGAGGGAAATTGAGAGGACAAATATGTTTTTCATGATTCTCATATAACATGGAATTTGTGAATTTTGAGAAGAACTCTGTATATTTTCGCCAATTTTGTTGAATTTTGGCAGCATCATTTCGAACCAAAATGAATATTCATATATATTTCAATGTGTTGTGGATTTTGACGTTTTTCCACTTTTGCGAGAAAATATGACAGTTCGGGCAAATTTACGCTTAACACTGCGGTTGTGGTGATCAAATTTCCGTAAATGAGCCCCGAAATGAACCGGAAGGCTTGCGGGACCTTTCATGGCACGCCTAAAGTGCAGGCATTGATTTTCTATAATTTAGGGCTGGGTCCATTGTTTCGCTTTTGTCGCTCATTAATGGTTGGTCTGGGTGCTTTGTGCGCTTTGCAAAACAGCACGGCCGCCGTCGCGCAGGGCCTCGACATCCAACCCATCACTTTAGAAATCATGTCGGATGTGTCCCAAGACACTGAACTGCTTTTGGCTTCGGTGTCGCTGCCCTCAAACACAGCCCCCCTGATTGAAGGCATCTTGGCGGGCTCTTCCGGCGTTGTAAAAGCTGCCGTGCGCACGTCGGATGGATTGCCCAAGCCTTCGGTCATTTTGGGCTTCATTGCTCCTGGTCAGGAAACCCTGTTTGGTTTGACCCAATTGCTGCCGGCCACTTTGGCTGGCATTATCTTTTCACTCGATGATCTGGCCGCGCGCGAAGCGTTGCGCAGCAGTGATCCCGAGATGTTCAAACGTTTGGTAGAGGAGGGTCATGTTGATCCTAATCCCAGCCAGTTGAACCGCGTGCTTCAGGGCGAATTGAAGCGGATGAATTGCTATCGTTCTGGCATTGACGGGGCGTGGGGGAGCGGATCGCGCCGCTCCGTTGGTGAGTACTTTGAGCAACTGGAAAATGTCGACTGGGAAGACCCTGCACCAAGCGCTGATTTGTTCCGCGCGGTGTTGTTGAACGGCGATGTAGATTGCCCGACGCCAGCGGCTGTGCAGCGCTCAACCCGCACCCAAGGTACAACGACGCGCAGCACCACAACGCGGCGCACCACGACAGCCAAGCCAAAGGCCGCGGCACCAGCCAAGAAGCCAGCATCTAAAAAGCCGTCAATTTCGCTGGGTGGCAGCACGGGCGTGTTCCGCTAAATCGTTCTGTTGAGGGTTAGCGGTTCTGGGTGGATTTGGTTTCGTGAAGCGAGCCGTTAGTAATTCTATTTTGGCTTTTCCTGCTAACGTTTCGCATAGACCCGCATTTCAAACACTGACCTTAGATATCAAACTCTTCATCGTTCTAAGCATCTTATGTTTAAGCGATTCGGGGTGTTTCTCGCTTTTGGCGTCCTTCCAAAGGTCGGTATTGCTTCAAGGTTGTTGGTCTGTTCAAAAATATTATCGCTCTAGTGTTAATATTGTTACCTACGGAGTAATGTTACGGATTGCCTAAGTTGTTGTATAAATTATATTAAATAGTCATCTTGGTTCCGAAAAGTGCGAATATAGGTTC
>Ga0307492_10000669_pt1 | contig 14329 bp, 14 predicted proteins | sample SI3LmetaG_FD_202365 | JGI IMG/M metagenome (GOLD analysis project Ga0307492, IMG submission 202365) | Sea-ice brine microbial communities from Beaufort Sea near Barrow, Alaska, United States - SI3L | ecosystem: Environmental > Aquatic > Marine > Coastal | place: USA: Alaska | collected 2017-05-06 | reverse complement strand
CCAGCATCTGCATAAACGTATCTAGGCCAGCGACCTGCTGGGCATCGCCCCCGTTCTCGGCTGCGACCCTGCGGTTCTCCAACTGGCCACGGGTGATGTCGGTGGCGCCAGATGTCAGCGATGCCAGCGTGCTTGTGGCAAACTTAATAGTGGACTGCTTTTGGTCAGCGTTTAGCATGTCGTATGGGGCCTTCAGTGCCGCTGCCATCTCTGGGTTGGCGGCTATTGTGTCCCGGTAGTTCTTCAGCGACGGGTCGATTCTCAAACCGGCCATGGCCTCGGCGTACACCTGCTGCTTCCCCTGCGCTTGCTTGTACGCATCCATTTTGCGCCGATTAAGGTCAATGGTCTGCTGGCCAATTTCGCGCTGCTGTTGGGCCTGCTGAAGACCTCCCGCGTCAGAAAAACCCTTCATTGCCATTTGCAATGGGTCTTGAACGTTTTGGAATGCCGCGTAGTTTACTGCCATGATAAATCTCCTATTAGCCTACAGGCATTACGGCGCCAGTTGCACCGGGTACAGGTTGGTATGCTTGAGGCATCTGAGGCGGCGGCGTCGACCCGCCAAAAGGCCCAAAGCCCTGCATACCCATACCGCCTAAGTAGCTAACAGCGCCGCCGACATTACCCCACGCCTGCCCGTTGGTTAGCGCGGCCTGCGCACGCGCGTCACCAGCAGCCATGTTGGCGTTGCCGATGTTGCTAGCCATGGTCATGCCAGCAGCGCCTTCACCAGCCGCCGACGCCTGACCCATAGTCGCAAGATTCTGGCTAGCGTTGGAGCCGAAGTTAACCATGCCGCCCATCTTTGAATACTTGTCCTCAATCATCTGCGACAGCACGGCGGGCCTGAACTGCGAAAGAGCCCCTTGCACGTTGCCGCCACGAAGCCCGCCCGTCGCGGATGCGTTTTGCAGAATGGCGTCCTCGCCCTGGGCCACGTACTCCATGTACAGCGGCGACTGCTCGATAACGTTAATAGCCTGCTGCTGCCGCTCCGGCCCAAGCATGCCGCTCAACGCCTGCTGCTCGTCAAGTGCAGGCTGAGCAACCTCGGAGTATGAGGCAATCTGCCTAAGCGCCGGGCTGCCTGCATCAACGAATGGCTTGAGTGTCTTCTGCATGGCGTCGAACTGCGATCTTTGCTCTGCAATGCTGGCGTCGGACGCCGCGCCCTGCGCACTTGCGGCCTTGCTCGCTGATGATGATGACACTACGCCACCTATAACCGCGCCCCCAATAACTGCTGCAGCTACCATGTTATTCTCCTAACCACTTTGAGTAGTAAACCTCGACGCGCTCAAAATTAAAACGCTCAAACATCCAAGACGCATCAAGATGACACTTTGACCCGACAAACCACCGATCAACGCCTCGACGCTTCAATTCATTCTCGACAAAATTAAACAACAGCGCACCCGTGCTGTTGCCGCGCTTCTCGGGGTGCAGCCAGAATATGTCCATCGTGCACGTCAGGCACGTCTTGTAGTGGAGACCCGGTGCGATAAACCCGATGAAGTAGCCGATGGGCGCCCCGTCCTCGCGGATCGTGACGAACAACAGCTCATCCACGCTCTCCTTGAACGCGTAGATGTCGTACTGCGGGTCCAGCGGGACCTTGTCTTGGTCAAGCGCCAGCTCCTCCCAGTGTAGGGGGAACAGCGGCTGAAATTCTGGCAGGCTCTCGGTAAATGATTCGATCTGCGTGGTAATCATTTGCGTGTCCTGATGTCGATGACCATGTGGATACGGTCGTCGGACCCGTTGTTGACCACCTCATGCTCTTGCGAGTTGTCGAACCACCAGACGCTGCCTACCGGCATCGTGACCTGTTCGTCGCCTGTCCTGAATATAGCACCGGGCGTTGACTGTAGCGCGACATGGAATCGGTCATAGTACGCTGCATGGGCAGCGGTATCGGCGTGCGGGAATATCTTGCCGCCAGGTGCTATCTTGTTGATGATCACCCTGCCAAGCCGCTCGCCTTGGACATACGCCATCAGCGTGAAAATAATCTCCCTGGCCTCGGGCAGTAATCGGAACACGTCACGGTCTACGCACTCATGCTGGTCGATCTTGTCGTACTGCTCGCGGTACTGCTGCTCATCATCAAAGTGATGGATGGGCGGAAACCGTAGAATAATAGACTCGCACTCCCCGAACGGACCTTGCGGGTAATGCCTTAAAAATGTGTCTTCTTTCCAGATACCAGTCGCTTTATCCAACTGGTGCAGTGTCATCATCAACCTACCGATGTCAACGCCGCTATCTATGCACCTGAAATTCTTCATGTAGACCCTTCTCGCTTTTGCGGTTATGTGGGGAGCTGGCACCCAGTTACTCAGCTACACCACATTTTGGTCTATTTGACCACCCTTATCAAGTGATCTCACGCCCAGACACCCGCAGTGACAGCGATGTCGCGGCCCCAGCGATGACGCTGATGAAGTCACCAGTGGCTAAGTTGTGTCCGACTACCTCGGGCAGTGCATAGGTTTCCCCAGCAGCGATAACTCTTGCATCTACCAATAGGTTAGTCGCGCTGGCTGCACCACCGAACGCCACCAGGTTGACCGACACGGCAATGTTGTCCGTGGCGTGTGTGTTTGTCACCGTTGCCTTGTCTATGATGGCCTTGGTATTGGCTGGCGCCGTGTACAGGGTCGTCTGTGATGCGGCGAGCAGTACCGGGGCAATGATTACCTTGTTGCTGACTGTCATGGTGTCACCCTTATAGTTGTGTTTGGGTTATAAAAACGGACGCCGCAGGGGCGACAGGAGAGTACGCCGTGGCAGCGACGGAATCTAGAAAAAGAGACGTACTGCTAACTGCCCACTTAACCTCTACATAGTCGCCAATTACCAGCGACAACTGGTAAGCGTAAGACAGAAGCTTAGTGTCGCCATTGGCCTTGACCGTAAAGTCGGCCCTGCTATTCGGTACGTTTGTACCGTTGACCGCTAACCAAGCTTGGATGGTGCCAGATGACGCAGTCGATGATGTCACCTGCAACTTCACACTTACGGCGTACAACCCTGCGCTCGCCGCCGTTACGCGCGTACCGGACACCAACGTGACGCCGTGCTCTATACCTGTTTCGTTAAAGGTTACTGAGTACGGTGTGTTTATAGCCACGGCAGTCTGGTCAACGGCGCTAAAATAATCAGCGTAGTCGAACCCAACAGGCACTATCGGGCGAACTAATACCACCCCCACCGTCGCGCTCACCGTTGTTATAATAGCGATAGACACGACAACATTCGGCGCCGTGGGTCTAACATTTGTCATGGCACCCGCGACGGTTGTTGATGCGTACAACACCTCACCCGTCGCCCACGTTTCACTGACAGCGGACCCCGTGGTATCAATATCGCGCACGAAACCATACAGCGTTGTAAAACCAATAGCCCCATCAGGAATATTTTGTGTCGTCACGCCGAGGAAGTAATCTTCACGCTGCGTGTCATCAGCGATGTACGGCGACGCCTCGACGTACCCGTCAACACCAGCGAAGCCGACCACGGAACCGTTCGGGATATCTGCACCCGTGGTGTTTTCGACCTGCAGGTAAGTCTCTTGGCCCACCTGCTGCACAGCACCGCTGCCGTGGCCAATGTTGACTGTATCGTCTGCATCGTTCCACCACATGCTGCCACGCCTCGCGTTAATTGGCGCAAAACGGTCGAACTCTATGGCGTCAAATGTTGGGCGGTTGTGCGGTAGATCCTTCGGCACGCCTGTAAGTATCTCCAGTGCCTCGGCTATGCGGGTCAACGCTGATGTGTTGCTGTGGGCACTGGCAGCGGCTGTGACAGCCTCTATGCCGACCTCCTCAATGAGCCTAGCCAAAGTAATCAGGTCATTGGGGACAACGTCAAATAGCTTCTCGAAAGCCCGTATGAGCCGCTGGTCTGGCAGAAACTGCGCCAATTGTGCGCGGGTTGGTTTGATTGAGTCAGCCATCAGAACATCAGCGGCTCAATGCGAGCCTCCAGTCGTGCGAACGAGATGTGTGCGCTGCTGTCGCCCGTGAAGCGTTGCTGTCTCCAGTTTCGCATCTTGCCCTGCCGACGCCAGCTTAGGCGCTTGGTGTAGTTGCCAGGGGCACCTGTTGAGATGGGTGCTGGCGTGGTGTAGTCAACCCCGTCGAAGGTCCATGACGTGCTGATGATGGTCTCGGCGTCAACCCTGCCGGTCAGTGCCACCAGCTCCAGGTCGTGGAACACTGCGCCCTGCCCCGCGTTGTAGACGATGGCCGTGCCGAACTCCCAGCGGACAGCAGTGCCCCAGTGGGCACCGTTGGTGTCAGAAAACGTGCCCAGTACAGTAGACTGCGGGTCTGCGATGAGCCACTTGTTGTATGCCCAGACGAACGATCTAGCGCGGTACTGCGAGAACCCTGTCAGTGATGACGTTAGCGTGAACCAAACCGGCGCCTGCAGTGCCTGGCTGGCGGTAGCATCATAGACCATCGTCCTATCAGGCAGGTGAACGTAGAGGTAGTCGTGGGCGCGGTCGTTGCGGACCTCGACCAGTGACACAGCTAGTTGCGCCTCGGTGTACTCCAGTAGCAAAGTGTCGATCTCTTGACTGCTGATCTTGACGGTCTGCGCTGAGGCGCCCATGTACACGCCGGGCGCCTCGTTACGGCCGGACCCGACAAACGCCAGCGCCTCCATGAACACGCAGCAGGCGTGAACGCCTACGCACCCCTTGGATATCTGCGCGCCCTCGATGCGTGCGAACGGGAACAGGTCACCGCCCACGTTGTCGAAGACCTCAATAGTGTATCTGTTTAAGGCGTGAACCTCGTTACGGAGCTTCAGCAGCGCGACAACCGGGTCAGGATCAATCTCAGACGCGCCGTACTTTAACGGGTTGACCTGTGTTGGGTCGTTTAGTTCCGTGACCACCAAGAACTCACCGTCTGTGGTCATGAAGTATCCGTCAACCCAAACCATGTCCACCACGGTCCCGAGATCAGTGTCAGAGACCCGTATCAGCGTGGACCCGTCCCAGTAAAACAGGTTGCCGTTAGATGCGATGCCAAGACGGTCGAAGGAATAGTCCATAGTGACGTGCTCGTCGAAGGTCGTGCCCCCAACGTCACCCAGGGTTGAGACCACATTACCGGCGCTGACGCTGATCAGCTTGGAGCCCGACACCCTGTAGCAGATGTCGTTCCAGTTGATGCCCCCACGGTCAACGCCCAGACCAACAGCCTCAGACAGCAGGCCCTCAGCTGGCTTGAGGTAGCTGGTGCTGATGCCGGTCTGTACAGGCACTGGCGCTAGGTTGACCGGGTACAGCGTCCTAAACCTTGGATCGGCATCCACATAGACACCGCTTAGTATCGGAATTTCCATGTCAACCCTTCAATTTGCCCAGCGCCATTTTAATTGCTGTCACCCAGAACGGGAACTGCCACATATGGAAAGAGTGCCCGTAGGTGTCCTCCATGTACTGCCGACTCACATACTTGCGTGACCAGTTGTCAATGAACCTGCCCCTGAACTGCAGGACCGCGTGTCCGCCGCCGGTAGCTACAGTGACATAGTGGATCTTTGCAGAGCCGAAGATTAACGCCACCCAGAACGCCCAAAGCGAGCCTGTGGCGATGAAAAGCGCTGTACATGCAAAGTCGTCGCAGTCGCCACGTAGGTCACCCATGTCGAGTATGCGCCAGGTGTCCATCTTGTCGCTGGTGTATACGAAGCCTGTCTCTAGCTCGTTGAGTGTCATGAGTTATCTGCCCGTGACGCCTCTTGAAAACTGGAACCATTCCATAGTAACTGCATAGTATCTTTGTCGTTGCTCAAAACAAAATCACCAGCTAATGCCAGATTACCTGTGCCATCTTTTACGGTAACGGCCCTGCTGCCTGTCACATTTCGTATGGTAAGGATGTCCCCGGCCAGCATGTGCGTCCCCACAATAGTGTCCAGGTCGTCGGCGCCAGCATTAGCCTCGGTGTCAACAACGTGGTACAGCAATGTGGGTGTTATTGACCCAGCCGCTATTGTTAACTCTCTGTCACTCAGAGTGGCAATAGTTCTAAACGCCGCCATACCTGCACCCTGGCTGTCGCCGCCAAAGTCAATAAACTGCACATTTGCGTCATTAGCATAAGACGACTCTGTAGGTCCAGGTCTATCTATGTGAAGACAAGCGTTGTTGCCGTAGTCTACGGTGAAAGTAGCTCCCGCAGAAGAGTTAAAGCATGACTCGATTATACAGCTTTGAGCAAAAAAGCCAGACCCGCTGTCTAGCTTGATATCTTGAACACCCGCAGCTAATGCCCCGCCAACAGATGGGTATCTACCGCAGCGCGATATCTTACACTTAGAACTACTTTTGCCCCCTGCCGACTCTGTAATTAAAATGCCATGCCCTGTTTGTTCTGCTGACTGGTCATAGGATGCGCAGTTAGTAATCTCCACACCTCTACACCCGCCCAATTTGATCCAACCACCATAGGGTTCTTGAAAGGTAATATTCTCAAACGAGCAGTTAGTAACAAAAGAGCTAGCATTGGCCGAGTTTAAGTTAAAGAATTGCAGCGTGCCCAACGTCTTCTCACAGCGGATGTCTCTAAAAGCCCACCCATTTACAATGTCAGTGGATTCTATATTGAAGGGATGCGCAGTGAGCGCGCTGGTTGACGCATAGAATCGACACTTCTCCCATGTTACGGCTCCACAGTATCCCGCCAACTGCTGCCAAATTGACTTGGCCGCATTCTTCTGATCCACTATCAAATTATCAAAGGCCATCATCGAGGAATTCGTGGTGATGATGAAGCAGTGGCCACCCCCCAAATCGCTAGTGATTGATAGGCCACTCATGTGAAGGTAGCCCGCATCATTGCCCTCAATCTTAAATAGATCACTGGTTGAATTTTTAATCAGACTGGCACTCCTGCCCGCTCCATACACCCGCCTAGCGTTGCCATCACCTAATTTTATTGGTCTGGATGTCTTATAGGTCCCCTGGGGGAAATACACAGACAGAGATGCTGCGAATGCCGCCTCTAGGGCCCCAGTGTCATCGGTCGTTCCATCACCAGTGGCCCCGAAGTCCTTCACCGATACCGACTCTTTTAGTTTGTTCTCGACCGTCTCCTCGACAGCGCCAGTGCCCGCAGGTGTGTACGCGACCAGGTTAGCCGTGGTTGAGCCGATGGCGCTAACGCCCCACGCCAGCACCTCCACAGCGGCCGCGTTGGGGGGCGGCGAGATGAAGGTCAGGGTAGCACCCGCGAAGGTGTAGGTAGCCCGCGACTGGTAGACGCCGTCGATGAACACCTGTAGCGACTCACCTAACGCGGTAGGTGTGGCCGCCAGCATGTAGGCGACGGTGACACCGTCACCTGTGAAGTCCTGTCGGACGATATTAGATGTGCCACTGTTACCCGCACCGTCGCCGGTCGTGTCGAGGGTGTACCAGGTTAGTTGCGTGGCGTTGTACCGCACACGGAAGGAGTCATATAGCCCCATCTGCGTGGGCGCGCCTGACACAGTGGCGCCAGTGCTGGTGACGCTGAACGAGGTTACCGACGCCGTGAACACCACCGTGACCTCCTGATCCGCGACGGCATACGTGCTGGACGGCAGGCTGAGTGATGCTGTGGTGACGTTGATGGTCGGGTTGACGATCATCAACATGTCGCCAGCAGTGTTGCCCACGTCGACGTTAAAGCCGTCGACGCTGGGGGCCGATATGCGAGTTGTAGATGCCGGGTCGTTTGCTTCGATGAATGCCAACAGGGTGCTCATTGATGCCTTGCGCGAGCCACCGTTGCCGGTATCCCATACGGGCAGCAAGTCACCTGGCTGTAGGGCGTCTACACTGGACAGTCGGTTAATCGTTGTCATTACATCTTCCTTAGCTGGTTAAGTCTAGTACCCCGTCACCGCCGGTAGTCAGCGGGTCTGTTGGTTCCGGCATGAACGGGTCGCGGTTATGCCGCCACGACTTCTGCCCGGCGCCTACTGGTAGGCTGCGCGGGAATTGTCTTTCTATTGTCGGTTGTGCGGTCCAGCTCAGCAACGCAGTGAACGCGGCCTTGGCTGATATCTTGGTGTCAGGTGATACAGACTTGCCGTAGCCGGGCGCGATGCGTATGCCAAGGTTCAAGATGACAGCCTCGTTGGCCGCGTCAGGCACCTCTGTGTCAACGTCCAGCGCAGTGGCTAGAGTCATAGGGTTCGAAGGTAACGGATACGCTAGGCGTATGCCTTTAGCGTTCCACATGGCCATCATGGTGTCGAGGCGCTTTCCTGCCGACACAAGTTCATCATCAGTCAGGTCGAAAACATACGAGGCTAGTCCGATCTCCTCGAATGCAGCAACTACAAATTGACGCTTTGTGTATGCCATTACTTGGCCTTTTTACGTGACTTACGTTTAGTCTCGACCTGCGGCAAGCCAAAAAGACTCGACTCTACTGGAGGTTTGTTAATTTTGGCGACGTTCGCCTGATGCTCGCTGATCGAAAGAAACCAGCCATCACTTAAATATGGTGCTGTATCAGCGACAAAAAGTCGTCGATACATGCCGTGGCCTTCATGAAGATATACGCGCTGCATAATCGTTCTCGCTGAAAGCAAGGGAGACGCTCGTCTCCCCGCCTCATCTGCCTTTAGGATTGACCGAAGATCATGATACCGGCCATCTCAGGGGCGCACATTGTCACACCAAAGAACGTGTCAAGACGGAACTTGGTTACCCGCGTATCAATCTCGAACTGCTTGGTGAGCGTTAACTCAATGCCCTGCTCGCTTGTGTAGCGAAGCATTGTCGCGCCGTCGGAATCGCCAGCGTAACGACCAGGCATCAACTCAATCGAATCCTTGTGCCAGAACGGATTGATGGCAGCCGATGCAACGTTCAGCAGAGTAACAGCTGCGGTATTGCTAACACTAACAGCTTCGCAGTTCTTGTATTGAAGCTCAGCATCAACCGGCGTACTAGACGCGGTTATGATGGGCGGGCTAATAACGAGAGCCGTACCGCTGGTAACCGAGATGATACGGAAAGTCTTTAACTGACCAGTATCCTGCTTAGTAATGTGATGCACGCTGTTGATGCCCGCAATTGTAAAGCAATCGCCCGCCACTGCCCCAGTGTTGCTGGTAGTGGTTACCGATTGTGTGCGGTTGTCAACGTTGTTCTGACCGTTGACCGTCGCTACTGTTGCGACAGGAACGTAATCGATGTTAGCACCATCAGTGTCAATGGTGTACGTGCCCGCACCTACCGCGATACGGTTGGCGTAGTCCATCTTGTACGTCTCAAAATTAGAAACAGGCCCAACGTATGACCGCTCGTAAGCGTTAGTCGGCTTCTGGTTCATTGTTTGACGTGCAGCCAGATTGCTGGCCATACCGTTGTAGTCCCGGCTTGATAACGCAAGGTAACGATTTTCCATCGAAACGCCAAGCTCATTGAAAGTTGCATCACACTCAGCAACATCATCATAACCAGATGCTGCCGCGGTACGCTTGACAACAACAGTGCCCTGAGCGGCGGCCACGTTCATCACAGCGATGTTGATGTCAGATGCGATACGCTGACGTGCAGCCTCTCCTAAACGGTTTTCTTGCAACGCATCGCGCAACTCGGAAGCGTTAAGGGTCCATGGTGCCGTCTTGGAAAAGCCAAGAGTGGCTGGCACAGCCAATTGCGTGGCGTCTTGGTACAATGCGCCGATGTCTGTGCCTGGTGCCCCGTCTACGGAGTTCAGGATGTACGGAGCAGGACGCCAGATGGTGTCGTTCGCACGCTCCATCGATACGCTGTCCGTGTTGTAAACACTAACGTTCTTGCTTAAAACCAGAGCGTCTTCAAAACCCTCGGTCATTTGCTCGAACGCTACGCGTTCTTCTTTGCTGAATGAATTGCTCATGTTATCGCCTTCCTAATAAATTTATTAACCCGAGCGCTTGCTGCGTTTGTACGCGACGACTTTAGACATGTCGCCGGTCTTCTCCGCTTGGGCGCGTAATCGTTCCAATGTTGAGTCTACCGATCCAGACTTTTGGGCCTTGCCCGTAATAGTCGATTCCGGCTTTGTGCTTGCCTTTCTGTTAGTTACTTTCAACGTTGTCTCCAGCTTCGCAACAGCGAAGGCAAACTTTAAGGGGTCCGCAATTAACGCAAGCTCTTTTGCTTTTTTGGGATTCTTGCCCAGCGCGTAAACGAGTAGCGCGGAGTTTTCGGCGCCGTTCAAGATCATGTTCTGCTGAATGTCAGACAACTCATCCCGCACAACCATCTCGGCGTCGTCGAAGTCTTTAACCTTAAGGGCGTCTCTATGCCCTCCGTAGGTGGATATTGTGGCATCCCAAGCGTCTTTTTGTGCTCGCTCAGTTGCCGCAACTTCCTGCTCCTGCTCTGCTACTGCGTTTTTACGATCATACCACTCGGCAATCTGCAACTCGTATCTTTCGGCATCGTAATCCAAACCTATTAAGGTCGGCTTCTCGCCCAGTTCTACAGTGGCCGCTGGCCCTGTGCTGGTGAGTTTTGATAGCTCAGTTTTGAGTTGTTTATTTTCTCGCTGGGTATCCCTGTAGCCTTTCCTCAGTTGCCTGAATGTCGGCGATTCGTTTGCGTCTTCTTGAGGTGGCGAGTCCTCACCGATCTGAACAATGACCTCATCATCGCTTCCGTCTTCACCTGTATCAGCCTCAGCATCGTCGCCTTCAGATTCGGCCTTGTGAGCTTCCTCATCGTCGTCTTCAACACCTGCATCTAATTCCAGCTCGGGCAATAAATCCTCGTCATCAATCATTTCTGCCTGGTTGCTCATTGTAACCCCAATCTACTCACCCAAAGAAACGGCGGGTGGAAGCCGTTATGGTCAATAATACCACCATTGGTTAGATTCGCCAATAGTTGGTTAGATTGGTGATACGAAACCGCCAAGATCCCTGAACCTGCCGGCGCGCTCCTCGTCTTCCCGGCCAAAATCAGGAATGATTCCGGGCTGATCGCCGATGGTTTGGCTTGTCGGGAATATACTGCGGTAATCCTCCATGCCCTCGACAAACTTTGAACCAGCGTCGGGCGTGCTAGCAATTTCCTGCCCCAATCCGCCGCCAAGCATTTTCAGAGCATCCTCCCAAGAGCCGACACCGCCGATACCTTGCATGATGCCGCCGACTAACGCCGACTCGATGTCACCCATGGCGCCAGCTGCAGTGTCGAACATGCCACGCCCTGTGTTGGCAATATCATCGTAGGTGTTGGGGTCAAGCATAGATCCAGGCTGGCTCATGATCGAATCAAGAAACCCCTGATTGGCTTTGGCCATTAGCTCGCCGCCGGTAGCCGCCGGTTCTGGAGCCCAAGGGATCTCATCCTCTGCGGCTTGTGGTGACTGTACGCCCATACCTCCGTCTGATGCGCTGGCTGATCCTGCGGCCGTCGCCAGTGTGCCGCCCATCGTAGCCGCTCGGTACTTGTTAAGGTTGGTCGGGTGCTTTAGCGTCATTGACGTATCTGAACCGCCGTCCAATTCAAACCCCATGTCCTCGTAGTATCCAACAAGCTCTGGAGGGGCCATCTTGCCTTCACCAAACGGGTCAGCCGTCAGCCTTATGTCGATGTTGCCACGCTCTGCGCGTATCTCATCCACCGCCTCAACCAACAGCCGCCTACCTTTCCCAGCGCCTCGCTGCTCTGGCGGGACATACAACTTTTCAATTAGCGCATAGTCAGGCAACTCAATATCATCCATCTCGCCAGTAGCAGGATTGTATTTTTCGTATGAGTCGTTACCAATATCCCAAGAAGCATAGGAGCCCTGACTTTTTGCTACAGACCCAATCTCGGCCTTCTCATCTGCCGCTTTTCGTAATCGAATCATGTTTTGCCTAGCTATATCTCCCGCACCACGCAACGGCCCGGCCTGCGCCTCTTCTGGGCCACCCATCAGCGCCATAGCGGCGACGGGGATGCTGACACCGTACTTGGTGGCAATCTCCTGCAGGCGCGGACCCTGATCGTCGTAAATCTTACGCAGTAACTGCTCATCAATGACGCCCTGACTGAAGGACGGGTTCATACTCAGTGAACGGATGTCAGCAGAGTCACCAGTCAACTCACGCCCCGCGTTCTCCATGAACGGGCGCACGTTGAGATCCTCCTTGAGCGTACCAACGCCCTCACCTGGCAGACCGCCACGGTACGTTGGGTGATCTGACGTGCCTATTGGGCGTGATGTGTCGATCCGTCCCACGTTACGCAGGGTGCCGTCAGGTGTCAGGTACTGTCCCGCGTCGGTGGTAGCGGCCCTAGCCTCCGAGATGGACAGACCACCGTTGACGTTGCGGAAGTTCTTGTCGATGATGTTGGCGACGGCCTTACGCTTATCCCCGCCTACGTTACGAAACATGGCGTTGGCTGTAGGGTCCATGACGCTAGTCCACCCCGGCACAACCTTCTTGATCTGGGTGTCCAACTTCTTCACGTTAGCCTTGCTCATACCCTGTCGAGCGTAGTTGATCATGGTGTCGAGCGGCATGGTAGCGAAGTCGATACCTGTAGGCGCCATCGCGTAGGGTAGTAGGATCGGATCTTTGCCAAACTCCTTCCTGAGTTGCGCCGCACGTTTAGCAAGGTTGCTCACCACGTTAGGATCAGATGCCCACACCAAGTCGCGGGTGTCAGGGTCAAACATGTAGTCCCGACCGCCTCGCAGGTTGACCGGGTCAATGTCCTTACCGTAGATGCTGGTCAGCGTACCACCAGCCGACGACCTGTCTGACTGGGTCAGCATGTATGGACTACCCTCATAGTCGTATAGGTTGCTCGCTGCGCCCATGTTCATGGCTCGCTGGTCAACCGTGGCGCCAATCGTCTCAACAGACTCCTGCAGACCCTTACGGGGTCCACCGCCCAGTGCGTTGGTGAAGCGAGGGTCGATGATGCGTCTGCCTGCGCTCAACGGCCCTGCCTGCGCCTCTTCTGGCGTCATTGATCCGGCGAGTACCGCTGCCGATGCGGCGGGACCAATAGCGTACTTCCTAAAAGCTAGCTTTATGTCTTCAGGGTTAAAAACCGCGTAATGAGTGGCCGAAGTGTCATCTGAATAATCAGCGTTATCGACAAAGTTTTTTATCTTTAATCCTTTTTTCCCCTCGCTTTTTGCTTGCTTAATTAGCTCCCCAAGCGGAGTGTCTTCAGGGTCATAAAAGGCACCATCCATGTCTATTTCTAGCAAATCAACGTCATCAATGTCCACAGGAACAATGTTTTGGCCGCCGCCGCCAACTAATTCCCTGCTACCCTCCAACCTTTCGGCCTCAGCCATTAATTCGTTTGCCTCATCCCATTTGCCCTCGCGCTCTGCTGCATAAGATTGATCTATAAGGCGCTGCACGGGAACGTCCTCTGCTGCATATTTTGCATACCCTGCTGCTACACTAGGGTTGTCAACAAACCAGAACGCGTCTTTTGCACTTTGCGCTTTGGTGCTTGCGCCTCTTTTCCGCAGGTCAAAGGACTGTATATCATCGGCAGTGCCGTGATAGGCCCTGAGGCCTTGCTTGGCTACAGCGTCGCCCGAGGCCGCACGCTTAGCCAGCTCCTCAAGTACAGCAGTTATCTTAGCCATTACGTCACCTACCTTATGTGAATATTGAAGTCAGGCTTGCGTCAACCGTTGCAGTGCCGATTGCGTTGTTGTTCGCAGCACCCTGCACGAACGTCATGCCTATTCCGTTTACGAAAGGATATCCACCTGCGGGCAGAGGGTATGCGTTGTTACCTGATGATGCACGACTCAGCACCAGCACCGGCGTCCCCTTTCGGTCCTTTCGGTCCTTGCGCGCCAGTCTTACCAGACGTCGCAGTATCACCCTTGAGACCTTGCGGACCCTTGAGACCTTGCGAGCCCTTGTCGCCACGCCATCCAGCAGGTCCGGTCTCGCCTTTGTCGCCTTTCTCTCCAGGGCGCGACAGATCCGCAAACAATGCATTCGCAGACTGCTTGTCGCCAGCTATTGCGCGACGGGCTAACTCCATGAGTCGATTCAAGCCTTTGGCGCCCAGTGGCTTACGAGCATTCATCTAGCCGCCTCGCGCCAGGCTAATCAACTCTTCAGTGCTCATGCTGGCCATGTCAGGCTCGCGCTGTGGTTGCTGCATAGGCTGCTGTTGCGCGGGCTGACTATCCATAGCGCCGCTCATATTGCCGATCATCTCAGCCGCGCTTATCATTCTGGCCTGATCCTCAGACTTGATCTTTCCAAGAGTTTCCATCGTGTCCGCTTTTGTTTCGGCGGTTCTTGCAACGCTTAACAGAGTGTCCGCTTTTGTCTT
>Ga0307492_10000668_pt1 | contig 14336 bp, 11 predicted proteins | sample SI3LmetaG_FD_202365 | JGI IMG/M metagenome (GOLD analysis project Ga0307492, IMG submission 202365) | Sea-ice brine microbial communities from Beaufort Sea near Barrow, Alaska, United States - SI3L | ecosystem: Environmental > Aquatic > Marine > Coastal | place: USA: Alaska | collected 2017-05-06 | reverse complement strand
CTTGCTTATGCGATAATCGCAGAAGGAGGAAAAGTGGGGATTTTAGATGCTGATATTTACGGACCGTCTATTCCCACTATGCTAGGTATAAAAGATCAAAAGCCATCATCCGTTGATGGTAAATTAATGACACCATTAAACGCTTATAACTTACATGCTATGTCTATTGGTTTTCTCGTGCCTGAAGATGATGCGACAGTTTGGCGTGGACCAATGGCAAGTAAAGCATTCAACCAGTTACTTTTCGAAACAGATTGGCCTGAGGTTGATTATTTACTTATTGATATGCCACCGGGCACCGGTGATATCCAGTTAACTCTTGCTCAAAAAGTGCCAGTAGCTGCTGCGGTTATTATTACGACACCACAAGATGTTGCTTTGGCTGATGCGATAAAAGGTATCGCTATGTTTGAAAAAGTTCAAGTGCCTGTTTTAGGGGTAGTCGAAAACATGAGTTATCATCAATGTGAAAATTGTGGGCATCAATCTCATTTGTTTGGTGAAGGAGGAGGGGCTGATATCGCCCATACCTACCAAACCAAATTATTGGGACAATTACCTTTAGATATTAGTATTCGTCAAGATGCCGATTTTGGAAAATCACCTATTATTGAAAATAGCACTAGTGAACTCACACAATTGTACCGTAAGATAGCGCGCAACGTTGCTGGACAATTATTTTTACAACTTGATAGGCGCAGCCCTCAAACCGCAAAAATTTCGCTCAGTGATGATAATTCTATCGACTCTAACCACAGTGATGAACAATAATTATGAGATTATCTGATCAAGATATAGAAAAATGCTTGGCCCAAGGACAAATAGTGATTACACCAACACCAGATCAAGCAATGATTTCAGGTGTTAGTGTTGATATTCGTTTAGGTAATGAATTTAGAGTTTTTCAAGATCATACTGCACCATTTATTGACTTAAGTGGTCCTAAATCTGAAATGCAAGATGCGATGAATGCGGTGATGAGTGAAGAAATTTTTATTGAAGACGGAGAAGCCTTCTTTTTACATCCTGGAGAGTTAGCGTTAGCGGTTACTTTCGAGTCGGTAACGCTACCTGATAATATTGTCGGTTGGTTAGATGGTCGCTCGTCATTAGCGCGTTTAGGATTAATGGTGCATGCTACCGCACATCGGATCGATCCCGGTTGGGCAGGTCAAATTGTGTTGGAGTTTTATAACAGTGGAAAATTGCCGTTAGCTTTACGGCCTAAAATGAAAATTGCTGCCTTGAACTTTGAAACCATGTCGACATCTGCATTACGCCCTTACAATAAACGTGAGGATGCAAAGTACAAAGGACAAAAAGGCGCTGTTGCTAGCAGAATAAGTGAAGATGAAACGACTAAATAATGCCCTTTATTTTTTTCTTAAATGAATAGTCGATAATAGTTGTTGGAAGCTAAAATTAACTAGACACTTTTAAATTTACTGGTTTTGAAAGCTCATTAATGCATATTTCTAATGCCTCAATGAGCTTTTTTCTATCATGGTGATGGTGCACCTCATCATTAGACATTGCATGGTGAATTACGGTTACTTTATCCGAATGCATTTTAATGTTTTGTGTTATCACCGTATCAATTGGCATACAGCCAACATTATATTCAATCCAGTTAAGCTTTTCATCAATGGTTAACTTGCCTGCAGGACTTTGCTCTTCAACAACATTATCTAGGAACACACAGTGGCCTTTGCGTTGATTTAATGCATTAGCTATATCTCTCACTAAAAGAGGAGGGGCAATACTGGTAAGAAAACTCCCGGGTCCTAATATAATTAGATCAGCTTTAATGATGGCTTCAACACAATCCGGAAGAGATTTCACTAACGGGGCTAACATTAATTTTTCAGGCATAATGGCCATGTCATCAACAGATAACTCACCAATACGGCAAAGCCCTTCAGGATAAAATGCCATAAGGTCGGTTGGGGTTTCCGACATAGGTAAAACAGAGGTTTTAACTTTTAGTAACCGACGGATTAACTTAATAGAATCTAAAGGGCGTGATTGTATCTGTGCTAAGCCATATAGAATAAGATTGCCGAGGTTATGACCACCTAGTTCATCGGACCCGTTAAAACGGAAATTAAATAATTGACTGCCGATTGATTCATCGTCTACAAGTTCGATTAAACAGTTACGCAAATCGCCCCATGCAATAGAGCTACTATGCTTCCTTAATCGGCCCGTTGATCCCCCATCGTCAGTTGTGCTTACTATACCGGTAAGTTGAGTTTTTAAAAAAGATAACGTCGATAGTACTCGCCCTAAGCCGTGCCCACCACCAATGGCTACTACGTTCAGTTTTTTAAGTTGCATCAATAAAATAAAACCAACGATAAATGATAGATCAACCTTAGCTTTAATTTATCAAAAAATAAAGAAGCAAAAGGCTAAGGAGTTATATTGTTGTTGATAGTTATGATTTTCAGATAAAAAATAAGCAACTTGTTGCTTAAGTGAACACTTAGCGTATTTCTTCGATAAATATATCATATTAGTTAAAATAAGGGTTGACACAAACCGGGGCTCTGCTTAGAATGCGCCTCGTTTTCAACAAGTGTTAAAGCTTTTTGAGAGCTAATTAGTTTAAGGTACTAGACCATCTTATATTAATGACTTGTGGGGCTATAGCTCAGCTGGGAGAGCGCTTCGCTGGCAGCGAAGAGGTCTGCGGTTCGATCCCGCATAGCTCCACCAAATTTTATTTACGTGTTTATCATTATTTTATAAACCTGTAATAGATAGTTTCAGTGTCCCTATCGTCTAGAGGTCTAGGACACCGCCCTTTCACGGCGGTAACAGGGGTTCAAATCCCCTTAGGGATGCCACTTACTCGCTATTTATATAGCTATTAGTAAAAACAGGGTATAGCAATTAGGTCATGTTATCTCCTTTAACTTTAACGTATGTTAAGGTTATGAAAAGCAAGTTATCTTGCTCTGATACTTTTGTGAAGTATTGTTGATTTACTATTATAAATTGTCGATACAAAACCTTAGTGTCCCTATCGTCTAGAGGCCTAGGACACCGCCCTTTCACGGCGGTAACAGGGGTTCAAATCCCCTTAGGGATGCCACTTATTCGCTATTTATAGCAAATAATAAATGGGTATAGCAACTTAGGTCATGTTATCTCCTTTAGCTTTAACGTATGTTAGGGTTATAAAAAAGCAAGTGTTCTTGCTTTGATACTTAAATTGAATTTTAGTGAAGTGTAAAGCTGTTGATTTTTTGACTGACTGCTTCATCATCATATCGAATGTTTTTCGATAACCAGTTTTAGTGTCCCTATCGTCTAGAGGCCTAGGACACCGCCCTTTCACGGCGGTAACAGGGGTTCAAATCCCCTTAGGGATGCCACTTATTATTACCGATAGTATATTATTATCAGATAAAATAAGAAAAGGGTATAGTAGTTAGGTCCTATTATCTCCTTTAGCACTAACGAAAGTTAATGTTAAAAAAACAAAGTTCGCTTTGTATGATACTTTTTTCAATTATTGAAGTTATTCAATAAAAAACTTTAGTGTCCCTATCGTCTAGAGGCCTAGGACACCGCCCTTTCACGGCGGTAACAGGGGTTCAAATCCCCTTAGGGATGCCACTTATTTTAATTGGCCTTTAAGGTCAGTTACTCAAAGTGAAAATAGTGATATAAAAAAACCGGCTTATGCCGGTTTTTTTTATTGACAGGAAAGTCAATCTATTATCATCACACGAATGTGAAATAACAACTCAAACAGGGCCGTCAATATTTCATTTAATCAAGTTTATCTGCTGAGATCATCGCCAAACTTTCGTCAGCAAAACCAACACCCGCTTCATTGTAAAAATTAAAGACTTTATCTATACCTGAATTTTGTAGACGTTCTCTTTCATCATCAAAGCGGGCAATAGCTGCTATTTTTCCTTTATAATTAGCAATTTGTAACTGCTGCGCTATATTCATACTGTCTTGCACTGAGGGTACTGCAATCAATACAAGCTCGAGGGTTGTTAAGTCAAGGCTGTCCCAAAAATAAGTATCTTGAGCATCCCCATAATAGGCATTAATATTTTGACTTTTTAGCCATACAGCTTTATTTTTATCAGCATCTAGCCCCCACACTTTTTTATCCAAATGAATATCCAAGGCATGATATGCTCCCATCCCAACTCGGCCCATACCAATGACCATAATGGTGGCATTACAAGGTTGAGCAAAATTGTCTTCAGCTAAAACAGCATCGCGCTCAAATCTTTTGAAAAAATCCTTTCTAGCAGTAAATAACTGATGAGCATAACGATAAACTACATTGGTTATAATAAATGAAAGTGAAACCGTTAAGGCTAATATCACTAACCATTGATTGCTCAACCAACCCGCTTTGACGCTAACAGCAGCTACAATTAAACCAAATTCACTAAAGTTACTCAGTATTAATGCGCTTAAATAAGCGGTACGGCAACGTAGTTTTAATAAACTAAACAAAGCGAAGAATAAAACAAATTTAATTGGCAGTAACAAGGTTAATAATGCGGCGAGCCCCAACATTTGCCAATTGGGAAGTGCGGTAAAGCCAATAGATAAGAAAAAGCCAATTAAAAAAAGATCTTTAAAACTCATTAACGATTTGTTTATTTCACTGGCCTTTGAATGCGAAGCGAAAAACATACCAATTAACAACGCACCTAAATCTCCTTTTATGCTAAATAATTCAAACAATTCGTAACTACCTAAAGCCATAAAAAAGCCCATTAGAGGAATTAACTCACCGTGCCCTGCATAGTTAATCACTTTACTAATTAGAGGCTTTAAGATAAATAACCCCAACAATGAAAATGCCCATACTGAAGGGGTTTTACCTGTAGCGATGACTAAAAAGCCAACGGCAATAATATCTTGAATAACTAAAATTCCCACCGCGAGCTTTCCGTGTCGGGTTTTCATTTCTCCGTTATCTTCAAGTAATTTAACGATACAAACAGTACTTGAGAAACTTAATGCAAAGGCAATGAGTACAGCAGTAGTGAAATCTAAATCTATGAAAAAGGCAATTGAGGTGATAGCTAGCAACTTTATAAACACTAAAGTAACCGCTAACCAAATGCTCGTATGGGTTAAGCTACCGAACCAGACTTCAGTTTTTAATAAATCCTTTATATTAAGTTTTAAGCCGATAGTGAATAGCATTAAAGTAATACCTAAATCAGCTATTGCCTGTAAATTACCATTGGCTTGATAGCCCAAAAAATGCAAAATAAAGCCAGCAATCAAATAACCAATTGACGGTGGTAAATTAAGACTTTTAGCGCTAAGACCACAAAGGAAAGCAAAAACTATCCAAATAAATTCCATAAAATATAATCCGCTCTTAATCTATTGTAAAATAAGTTGCTTTAATTGCTTTCCAACAATATCAGCAATTAAGGGTTGGGCTTTTATATTGGGGTGAATACCATCAGCCTGCATTAGTTCAGGTTTTATGGCAATTTCTTCCATAAAGAAGGGAATGAGTTCAACATTTGTTTCTTTAGCGACATCAATAAAAACTTGTTCAAACATTTGATTATAACGAGGGCCATAATTTGGCGTGATTTTTATCTTGATTAAGGAAACTTTGATACTTTGCTCTTGTGCCAGGGTAATCGTTTGTAACAAATTGTTTTTTATTAACTTAGGTGGAAAACCTCGCAGACCATCATTACCCCCTAATTCTATAATTAAATGATCGATTTTTTCTGTGGCTAAAATACCTTCAATCCTAGATAATCCACCACCTGTAGTTTCACCACTAATGCTAGCATTATGAATGAAATATGAAGCCCCTTGTTGCTTAAGTTGTCTATTTAGTAAGTGCACCCAGCCTTCATTTTTTTTCATTCCATAACTTGCACTGATACTATCACCTAGTAGTAGAATAGAGTTAGTCGCAAAAGCAGGGCGAAAATTTATTAAGCTACTTAATATTATAAATAGTAAAACTAAAACTGGATATTTTTTCATGAAGTTAGATCCCAACAATATTTTAAAAGTACACGCATTAACTAAATCAGTTCAACTAGAAGATAAGACCTTAGAGTTACTGCAACCTTTAGAGTTAACCATTAACGCAGGAGAAACCCTCGCTATTGTTGGCTCATCAGGCTCAGGAAAGACAACCTTATTATCTTTACTTGCAGGTCTTGATTTACCTACCACTGGTGAAGTTTATCTTAAAAACCATGCATTACACCAGTTTAATGAAGAACAACGTAGTCAAGTAAGAGCCAATCATGTTGGTTTTATTTTTCAACAGTTTTTGTTAATTAATAGTTTAACGGCGTTAGAGAACGTTATGCTTCCTGCGGAACTGGCCAATATTAGTGATGCGAGGCAAAGAGGTAAAGAGCTCCTTGCTCAAGTAGGGCTTTCAGAGCGAGCAGATCACTACCCATCACAACTCTCGGGTGGCGAGCAACAAAGAGTTGCTATTGCTAGAGCCTTTATTGCTGAACCTGATATCTTATTTGCCGATGAGCCCACAGGTAATTTAGACAATAAAACAGGCAAACATATAGCGAATTTATTATTTGAATTAAATCAGAAAAAAGGAACCACACTTGTTTTGGTTACTCATGATCAAAAACTTGCCAGCCGTTGTGAGCGTCAGGTTGAAATGGATAGTGGCGTTTTGACTGAAAAAACTGTTCCACATCAACTCAACGAATGCGCCTCCACAGTGAATAAAGTAGGATAAATATGTCAGCTAATTTTCTCGATAAAAGAGCGATGAATAAATCCAATTTGTGGATAAAGCAATCTTTGCGTCTATTGCACCATGAGTTTCGTCGTGGTGAGTTAACTATCATATGTTTAGCGATAGTACTGGCTGTCGCCACGGTATTTTCATTATCTGGTTTTTCAGGAAAAATAAAACAGGCTTTACTGACCAATAGCTCATCTTATATTGCCGCAGATCGGGTGCTACGCACTAGCCGAATAGCTGCCCCTGAGATTATCGAAAAAAGTCAGCAATATACCTTGAAAATGGCAGAGAAAGTTGAAACTGAATCAATGGTTTTTGCTGGTGAAAATATGTTGTTATCAGAACTCAGCGTAATTTCTGATTTATATCCATTACGAGGTGAGTTAAAAGTTATCAAAATGGCTGAGCAGCAAGTGCCCACTGTTGAACATGCACCTAAATCTGGCAGTGTATGGGTAGAGGCAAGTGTGTTAAGCCGATTAGACATTGATATAGGTGATCAGGTTGAAATAGGCGTTACGTCATTTGTGATTGCCGGTATAATCACTGATATTCCTGATAGGTCTTACCGTGCATTTATTGCCGGACCAACCATTATTTTAAATATTGCCGATTTAGAAAAAACCCAGTTGGTTCAACCGGGCAGCAGGTTAACCTATAAATATTTATTTGCTGGCAACATTGACGCAATTAAATCATTTGAAGAATGGATAAAACCAAAACTCAATGATACACAAAGTTTTTATGATGCTAAACAAGCACAGTCTCGATTATCTAATACCCTAACAACAGCAGAAAAATTTCTTTCGCTTGCTAGTATGTTAGGCATAGTATTAGCCGCGGTAGCTGTTGCTGTGGCTAGCCGTCGTTATGGGCAGCGCCATCAACCTATGGTTGCTGTATTTAAAGCCTTAGGTGCAAGCTTACCGCATATTAGAAAGCTTTATTATTTACATTGGTCACTATTGAGTTTGATCAGTATTAGCATCGGCTTAATTGTTGGTTATTGTTTGCTATTGTTAGGCACTAGTGCAATGGATCATTATTTATCTTTAGAAAATACCAGCTTAGGTTATAAACCTTTGAGTATTTCCGTTGTTACTGGGCTTTTATGCGCGATCGCTTTTGCAATCCAACCGATTAAACGTTTAATTAACACCTCTCCGTTGTCGGTTATTCGAGGTTTTAGTACCGAAACACTACCACGTTTCGGCCTACACCAATTACCGCCTATACTTGCACTTTTTGCGTTACTGATGATTTTTAGTCAAGATTTAACGATGAGTCTTTCATTATTAATTGGTGGGATGCTTGTGTCGGCCGTGTTATTAGCTTTTGGGCAAGGATTAATGAGTGCAGGTCGCACCGTTGGCTCTCAAGCGGGTAAGTCATGGCATTTAGCATTAGCAAATTTAAAACGTCGTGCTAGTGAAAACAGCGTTCAGTTAGTCAGTTTTACCATTGCGATTAAGTTACTACTCCTTATTACTGTGATGAAGCATTCAATCATTTCAGAATGGCAGCAACAATTCCCTGAAAACACCCCTAATCATTATGTAATGAATATTGCAGAACATCAGCTTTCGGCAATTGATAGTTTTGTCAATGCAAATAATATCCAAAGCCAAGGGTTTTACCAAGTGTTTCGAGGTAGATTGTCAGCGGTAAATGGTGAATCCCTTCTCAACACAGAAATGAGTGATGAAGCAAGTGTTGAAAAGACTCAATCAGACAAGCAAGATAAAACAAAAACAACTGAAAAGGAAAATACACCTCGTCAAGGCATGGGCCGTGAGTTGGGTTTAACCTGGGGAGACGAAATTCCCTATCAAAATAAATTGCTTGAAGGGCAATGGTGGCAACCTGAAGATCAACAAGGACAAGTCTCAATTGAAAGCGCTATTGCAGAGCGTTTATCTATAGTCTTAGGTGACGAGCTCACCTTTGACTTGGGTGGTCAAGTATTCACAGTTCCCGTCACTAGTATTCGTGAAGTCAATTGGCAGTCTCGTCAACTTAATTTTATTATGGTCTTTAATAAAAGCGTCTTAGAAAATTTTCCTGCGACTTACATCTCCGCATGGATGGTTCCTGAGCAAACCAAGGATCATTTAGCCCATTTCTTAAGGGAATTCCCAACGATTACTATGATGGACTTTGGGGCAATTTTAAAGCAACTTTATCAAGTAATCGAACAAGTAAGCATTGCTATCGAATTGATCCTGATTTTAGTAGTGTTAGCCGGCTCATTAGTATTAATAGCCCAAGTTCAAGCAAGTATGGAAGAGCGTGAGCGAGAATTAGCCATATTAAGAACTTTAGGTGCGAAGGGATCATTACTGCGTAATAGTGTGTTGTTTGAGTTTGTTGCCCTTGGGGCCATTGCTGGTTTAATGGCAAGTTTTGCTATGGAAATTGCGGTTTACTTTTTACAAACACAAGTTTTTGATATGTCGGCAAGTTTTCATTTTAGCTACTGGTTATTAGGGATAGGTGTTGGTGCTAGTTTTGTTGGTATTGTTGGTTTATTTAGCTGCTGGCGATTGTTACAACTCTCCAGTGTGACCCTAATACGTAGGACGATGTAATAAAACTGACCTGAGGTTACTAACATAAGAATGTAGTTTAAAATATTATGTTTAACTTCGGGCGACTTAACTGTCAGCTTTTTATGCAACTTTCAATGTGCCAACCAATGTCCATTATCTATCACAATGAAAAATAAGCACTAATAACTTGTGGCATAAATAATGATACAAATCCTCAAATGACTTTTATTTTTTGAGGGGTTTATATGAAATGTTTACTCGCGGCAATAGCAATAATGTACAGTGTATTTTCATTGGGCGTCAATGCCGCACTTATCACTATTGATGAAGTTGGAATGGATGCCATATTTTCCCAAACAAGCTTTGGTAATGCTCCTATTGATATTAGACTCGGAGCAGCGGTTGAATACGTAGACGCCAATTTGCTCAATATGGACTCCAGTACAAAATTTAATTCAATAAACGGGAATCATTTTGGAGGCATCAATACCGTCAATTTTTGGTTTCTTGATGATCTTTCTTGGTGCGGTAACATTAATGCCAACTATGTTGGCTGTGGAGAGACACCAGGTAACGATTTCGTGGTTGAATCGGTCTTTGCAAATAGCGGTTTAAATGCAGAGTTGCTGTCCCATGAATTAGGACATAACCTAGGTTTGCTGCATCGTAACGACGGAACTGATACCGAATTAATGGATCCTTTTATTAATGGAGGGACTACACTGTTAAGTTCTGAGGTCGATAGCATTCACTTAAGTCCATTAGTACAATGGGATCTCACTGCAAGCACATTTTACATTGATATCATTCCGGTATTAATCGTAGCTGTTGCCACCACAGTACCAGAGCCCAAGACTATGATATTGTTAATACTTGGTTTGTGTGCGATTGGCATGCGTCGTTCAATTTAGGAATAAATGAAATATTATCTGAGTGTTTTTATTATCTTAGCTCTACTCGGTTGTGATATATCTGCGGCTTCGGATAATGACTGGACACGTTTATGTCCAGCACAGCAGTTTTGTTTTGAACACCCACCAGAACTACGACCGATATCACAGCAGGTAATTGACTCAACGGTTGGTCGTTTACAAAGTGATTTGTTGGAAGTCGATTATGACTTGGGATTATATTCTTCAAATTTTTCATTCTTACCTGAACCCAATATTAGCGCGATTATTGTTGATAATCTTAAAGCAGATATACTCATTTCTGGTCAGGTTATTGCTCTTCGGATAGCGCAGGTAAAACCAATCCCGGCAATGAACAATAATATTAAATTCGCGCTACAATTAAGGTTTGTAGGAACACCCAATTTAGACCTTGCACTCAAGATGTTTCATTCCATTGAGTTTGCCAATGAAATGAAAAAGTAATCACCCTTGGCTTACTTAAGTTAAAATCACTGGTATTAGTCAAACCAAAGCCTTCAGTTTCTTTGATCTCTATAACCATTAATATTGCCCTAATAATATAGTTATCGATCATTTCAATAGTAAAACCAACCATCATCGAAAACATCATCGTTTTTGATTGTTATCAAAAAGTAATCCCGTTAGGATTAAGAAATAATATAAGAACGAGCAATTAGCAAGCCTCGTCAGCATAAAAGAGTGAATATGCATATTCAGAGTCAATTTAAACAGAATGATGAAAACCAGTTAATAGCACTCATGCGTCAATATCCATTTGCGACATTAGTCACACATTCTAAAACGGGCCTAGAGGCTACTCACTTACCTGTTGTCCTTGCTAAAGTTGAAGGCCAATACCTCATTCAGGCCCATATTGCTAAAGCGAATAAAATATGGGAGTCGGTTAAAGAAGGCACTGAGATATTACTTATTTTTAATGGTCCCAATTGTTACGTTTCGCCAAACTATTACCCAACTAAAAAAGAATCAGGAAAAGCGGTACCCACTTGGAATTATGTCGTCGTTCACGTAAGAGGATTAATTTCATTTATTCACGATGAAAAATGGATTTATAACATGATCGACACCTTGACTAAGCTGCATGAATCCAAGCAAGAGTTACCCTGGTCTCTAACTGATGCGCCAGAACTTTATATAAAAAGAATGCTACCCGCAATCGTCGGTATAGAAATTTCCATTGATGCTATTGAAGGTCAATGGAAATTGAGTCAAAACCAGCCTCAAATTAATCAGCTTGGTGTAGTTGAGGCACTTTCCGCAAAAGGTGATGCTCATGAACTTGACATTTCAAAGTTAATAGCAAAGCAAATATAAAAACAGGCGACAAGTGGTTCAATAAGGATAAAATACAGTTGGCTTCTGCTCATCCGTCGCTTAGCTATATTAAAATAAGCTAAACCAGTGCGTAATGAGCATAAAGGAGTGAAGTTGACAGTTTCAAAAAACGGCGTTTTACACTAATAAAAAAATAGTGAGATAACATTTTTAATTAGCATGAAAACGGTTAACAAAAAAGTACCATAAACACGTTAGCGGGCTAAAAACATATCTACGGCGCAATCACAAATTTCTTCAACATGGCTGTCATCAGTATAAATACCGTCGATAAGTAATTTGGCAATACCATGTACCGTTCCCCACAGTACTTGTGAAGCTCTCAACGCATTATCTTCTTCACTGTGATTAAGTAATTTAAGTTTTTGCCATTTCTTGGTCATTTCAACTTGGTATTGAAAACACGGATAAGCGATTTCACGTAATGCTTTTGTACTGTTTTTTGGTTTCCAGATAGCTCGTCCAAACATCAATTCATAAAGTTCAGGATTACTTTTTGCAAATTTGACATATTGATGGATAAATAGCGAAAATTTTTCCTTGGTTGATTTACTGTTAGAGTTAAAGCTGTTTTTATTCATCAGATAAAGCTGTTTAAAACCTTCCTCAGCAATCCCACAAAGTAAAGCGTTTTTATCTTTAAAATGATGATAAGGCGCGCTTCTTGAAACACCAACACGGTTAGCTAACTTACGCAATGAAACTTCTTCAATGCCGCTTTCATTAAGCATTTTGCTAGCAACTTCAAGTAAGCTTGTTCGTAAATCACCGTGGTGATATTTCACTTTTATTGGAATATTTGTCATAAGGGTTAATTTAACAATCTACTAGTGATTAATCAATCTTGACAGTGTCTTTTTTGTTGATATAAATTTGGGTCAACTTACGGTCAGATAAGTTGACGGAAAAAATCTAATGAGATCGTTTAAATGGCAAGGCCATGCTATAAATTTATTACTGCCTATCTCACATTCACCCGTTTTTAAGATTGAACTCGACCACATCTAAACGCAGAGTTATAGGTTACTTTGTGCCTTTTTTACAAAAAATGCAGCCGTGTATGTGCAATTAAACTTTGGTTTCGACGTTACATCTATCCTATGTCACCTTTATAGATTCTACTGCTACACTTTAATACAGAGTGATATTTATCACGGTTTGTAAACACTAGAACAGGTTGGTGATAATTTTCAAAAAGGGGAACTCAATAGTGACTATCACATTTTATGGGGCAGCACAGGAAATGACCGAATTGTACCATTATCTATTATCCCCATGCTTGGAAAAGTATTATTCTATTATGGTCTTCACCAAGATGATAAAGCAAGTTGACAGGCGGATAATGAAAACTTCTTCTTCAACCTGGCAATAATTGATGCGGTCGTTTTATCGCATGCTCACTTAGACTGTTCTGGTAAATATATTCATCATGTAAATTAAATTAGGGCTGTAACTTAAGTTAAATAATAACGTGTAGGATGCACATTATGATCAGCAATGGATACAAAAATTATATTATGTCGGCTCAAACCAGGAAGAGTAGAACCTTTGATATTATAATTATTGGCTCAGGAACCGGAGGTATGAGTTCTGGCTCTTTTTTGGCTCAAGCAGGTAAACGTGTACTATTGCTTGAGCAACATGATGTCATAGGAGGGTATACTCATACGTTTGAGCGTAATGGATATAGTTGGGATGTTGGTTTGCACTATGTTGGTCAAGCTCATATCAAAGGAAGTGTCGCGAATAAGGTCTTTCGCTATATTTCAAAAGATAAACTGAAATGGGCACCGCTTGATGACATTTACGACCGGGCTGTATTCGGCACTAAAGAATACGAATTTCCCAAAGGAAGAGAAAATCTTAAAGCCAAGTTAAAAGAATATTTCCCCAATGAAAAAGATAGGATGTCAATAGAGAAATACTTTTCATTACTCGAAGCCATTCAACATATTGGTAACGGTTTCTATGTTGAAAAAACCTTACCACCTTTTTTATCTAAAATTTTTGGTAATATACTTCGTCGTCCTACGCTTGAGTTTTCCGATCAGACCACATTAAATGTATTAAAGGGGATCACAGACAACCCGACATTAATTGGCGTTCTTACAGCCCAATATGGTGATTTTGGTTTGCAGCCGTCAAAAAGCAGTTTTTACATGCACGCACTGCTTGTTAATCATTATATCGATGGCGCAGCTTATCCGGTAGGTGGTGCATCAAAATTTGCTGAGTGTATTGTTCCAATTATTGAAGCGTCGGGAGGAATGGCTCTTACGGAGGCTGAAGTAGATGAAATTATAGTGATAAAAAACAAAGCCATTGGTGTTCGCATGAAAGATGGCGAGGCGCTTTTCGCTAAAACTATTATCAGTGCCGCTGGGATTGTTAGTACGTTTTCACATTTACTTCCAGAACAAGTAAGCAAGCGTCATGAGTTAGCTCAATTACTTAATAAACTAGAACGTGGAATATCCCATGTAGGTCTATATGTCGGCATTAAAGAGTCATCTAAAGCGTTAAACTTGAAAAAATGCAATTATTGGATTTTCCCTCAACAATATGATCACGATCTAGGACGAAAAAATTATAAGAATTTCAACTCCACAATACCGGTTGCTTTTGTCTCCTTTCCTTCAGTTAAAGACCCTTTAGCAGAAAAAACCCATAAAGGCAGAGCGACTGCAGAAGTTATTATGCTAACGCCCTATGACTGGTTTAATCAGTGGCAAACGTCAACATGGCAACAACGTGATGAAGAATATCAAA
>Ga0307492_10000667_pt1 | contig 14343 bp, 3 predicted proteins | sample SI3LmetaG_FD_202365 | JGI IMG/M metagenome (GOLD analysis project Ga0307492, IMG submission 202365) | Sea-ice brine microbial communities from Beaufort Sea near Barrow, Alaska, United States - SI3L | ecosystem: Environmental > Aquatic > Marine > Coastal | place: USA: Alaska | collected 2017-05-06 | reverse complement strand
AATCTGGCCAGGTTTGATGAGTGGGGTGATGCATTACAATTTAACTTCGTTCCACCAGTAGACATAGATAAGATAATAAATTATGCCAATTATTATTGGTTGGGTGCTGGGACCCCTACGTACATCACAATCAAAAATAGATTGTGGTTGGTAAGTAACATAATCTTGCAGGGGTATTCTGATAATCCTGGGTTGGAAACATTGTCCGAACAATACATGGTTGCACTGACTGGACTAACTCGGGACTCATTGATTGATCAAATTGAGGCATTATATCCAGGTTTCGTGGCATTGATTGATGAAAAAGTTGAACTGATATTAACTAACCCATTCACAAACTCATGGGATACTACCGAATTCGATTTAATTGATGGTGGCCTTGATATTATCAACACCACAACAACATCACTGACTCTACCAGGTAATCACACCACGTCATTGTTAGTAACTACATCCTTTCCATTCGAATTGGTTGGATCTATCAATGCTGGAGCATATCAAGTACTCACGGCGACGTACGATGCAAATACTAACACTACAGAGGTGTTCGTACTTGGAGCTACATTGTCAATAACATCAGCTGAAGGTATATTTGCGGTTGGGGAATATGATATAAATTTTGGAACATCCCAAGAAGTTGGGACACAGACACACTGGAATTCTTGGAATGTAGTTAACACATGGAGTCACATATCTGACATCCCAGAGGGGGTGAATATCAGTACACTAGCTCCCGCAACTATGCCTATTATAGAGTATGATTCAACTATCCAACTCAATAGTTGGTCATACACAAAACACAATTGGGCATACCGAAAGACCCCCAGTGACTCGTTTCTATCTGTGGTTGACGTTCCAACTGATGCTGAAGTATTTTCAAATTATGATCAACGGTTTAGTGTTGTAGATTTTCCATCCACGACATCTATAACCGTCGATCTGGCATCAAATCCATCAACAGTCATGGATGTTGGATCAGATATTACGATTGACTATACAAGTTTAGGAATCGTTAAATATTATAAGATCCTCAACATTGTTCCAACTGGGGATCAGAGGTTATTGACATTGGATTCGTCGATACCAGTGGGTGCATCGAATGTGGATACAGTGGTATACAATATTAGGTATAGTAGTCAGGGAGATGATTGGACTGGGTTCTTTTCTCATTGGGCGTATATGGGTGTCAATTCCCACATACCTGTCAGTCCCCAAATAGTAAATCCGACAATTATATCCACCTCACCAACATTTCAATCGGAAACGCAATTAATTCCAGTATCCAATTATACCCAAGATTGGTACAATACACTGCCATTGACTTTTTCTCCCAACACGGAAGATATTCGAGTGTATGTAAATGGTGTCCGTCAGTATGGATCATATGTTGAGGGGTATTATGATGGGAGTGACTATTTTGTTGACATCCCATTGGGTCAACAAGGTAATGCCATCAAATTCTTTAACCCTCCGGGATATGGATCACTTGCAGTAGATGTAGGTCCTGCGGCTGAATCTGATGCCCGCAGAGTTGGGGTTGAAGTGAGAACTAACACCGATTCAATAGCAATAACCGAACCAGTATCTTTGATTGAGTATAGACTCACTGAACAACAGAGGACAGAGCAACACCAATATCCACTATTCGATGTGTTTAATCTGGATGGCACAACTGCGAATAGTGTATCACCAATATGGACGTTTCAAGAATTACCCACGTCTGGCATAAATTCCATAATTGGACGGAGAGTTGCATCTAGTGGAACCGTGTTCAACTTCGAGCAATTTTTAATCGATGAGGAAGATGGGCGAATGTATGCTTACATGGAGTTGAACGCCGATGGCAACCAACTGCAGACCATATGGAAGAAAGGTACAAATGATGAACGATATACACCAAGATATGTCAACACATCCCGTGAAGATGTACCCATAGGTGACCCATTGGGTGACTGGACAATTCCTGATCAGATGTTCTATAACTTGGAACATGAAAACAAAAAAGTATTATCAACAACGGAGCTACTACAACACTTCAAATCTATAATATCCAACCAACCAAACCCTACCGGATTTGGTGGTGATGGTACAAATGTTTGGAGAGTGACAAATATTCCAAACTATGGTCTTGGTGGAACAATAAAAGAATATAATGATGGATTTGATACATTCCTGTCTAGTGTATTCATAAATGAATTGACTGTTGTTGGGTTGATTGATTTTGCTAACAGAAGATATGATCAACACTTAAATGCATTGCGTAGTTATTTTATTGGGGGATGTGCATCCTTTATATCATCTGTGGAACCAACGTTTATTGCTGATTTACAATTATCACTAAGTGAACACATTATCAATCAGTTTGAAAATGACAGCTCACGTGATTTAATTTTTGGAGATAGCACAACGTATAACAATGATACAAATCTCGGAGTTCGAAATTGGTGTGCAACATTACCATATGTGAGACTGATGTATGCTGTGCAACCTAAACTGCTTTACGATAATTCAATTAATTTAATTGAGTTGTATCACCACGATGGTCATATTTCATACCCAACAATATCTGCGGTTGAATTGGATAATATCATCGCAGCTGTTGAACGTTCTTCAATCTCATCGAGAGGGTCGTTGGCTGCTTTGCCCGCCATACTTGGATCTAATATTGGTGACATATATTACGCCACAGATGTGCGCGAATTATACAAACTTAATTTGGTAGGTATTGGACCAATCCAACCAACTGGATATGGTGATGGGACATACTGGTTTAACACAAACGAATCGATATTGTATGTTATGACGGGTGGAGTGTTTCTGATATCCCCGGACCAATCAGGTGCATGGACATTAATCAATGTTGATGTAATGTATGCAGAATTGTTGTTATACATCGAAAATAAATTATACGAAAATGCTCCAACGGGGCCATTGAATTATGATATTTTCAGTGTACAATCTGATGTTGATTATCCGGTAAACGAAAAGAAACAGTTTACCAAATTCGTAAAAGAATTTCAAATAGCGAATCCAACAGCATCAACATACGATGCTTCCAACCCATTTACGTGGAATTATTCTACAGTAGATCCGACCACATATGATATAGAATTGGGGGCTCCGAGTGAGTGGGGTGGAGTGAGTCCATCCAGTTGGTATGACATATATGTTGACATATATGGAACAAGATATCCACAAATAGAACCATGGGTGCTGCAACAATATTCGAGTAAGCCTGACTGGTGGGACGTCGAATATGCCGGCACCACGAGGACTTGGTCCCAACAAATGTGGTTCAATATAGCAGCTGCTGAAATTCCAGTGGGCAACGAATATCCAACTGGGGCAATCAGCACTGGAGTGTTTGGAGATGCTGGGTGGGTTAACAGTCAAGGTGTAGATATAGGGGGGCTTAAGCGATATGCAGCTCTGTCGGTCAATGTTACCGACACCCCTTCAGTTGAAGGAGGGTACCAACCTGATCAGTTACTTCCACCATATTATACATCATTAGACCCAGCTGATAATATCATTATTCAGTTTGGATCTTTGATCACAACGATCGTTCCCTTTCAACAAGCTTCAGCGGAATTTCCTTTCGGGACGAATGGGCCAATTGAAGATTCGTGGAGGCGATCATCAATGTTTCTTTATGATTTGGCTGAAATCTCATATCTAACACAACCCGTTAGATTTATGCGTTACACATTGGGAGACACTCTGGGAACTATTGGTGGTCTTACGATAGATACATCTACAAATAAAGTACCATCACATAGGGATATAACATTCCACGGTGATATAGTATCGGGTGTACCGGTATCATATGAAGGAATAAATCAGTGGTTTTCTCACTATAATAGATTCAACTCTTTTGATATCTATACCTCTGATTTTAGATCCAATTGGGTGGATTGGAGACCCAGATTAGCATACCAAATGGCGTCAATGATTATTGAAGATACTCTGATGTTAGCGTCTGATCAACAAATCCTGGATGCCTTAGATACTACCATATTAGTGAAACACACACTGGGGTTGGATGATGCTTATATAGATTCTCTGAATGTTGTGGTGAATAAAGTTGGCATTAATACTATCAGTAATGGAATTAGAGTTCCGGTTGGTGTTGGTGAGGATTGGAAATTCAGAATAACAACTCCAAACCCATCATCACAGAGTATAATGATTCATGGAGTTAATACAGCAGAGAGTCCTACACAATTTAACATTTTAGATTCTGTGAATACAGGTGAAGTGTTTTTTCATTATCCTATTGATGAAACCGTCACGATTGAATTTAATCCAGGAGATGTTATTGATTTATTGGGTTCAAACTATGAAGGTGTTCAGGGGTTAGTAAATTTTGTTGATGGTTATGCATCATATCTCAAATCTACTGGGTTTGTGTTTTCAATTGAAAAACCAATAATAGATCCCATATATTCACGCACAATCAATTGGCAGTTTGAAACTGAGCGGATGGTTGACGCGGTGTACATTGGGATGGTATCAGATGAACTACCAATTCAATTCGTTGGGCCATGGAATTATGTATATAGTAATTCTATTGCAGATACATTTACGGCTACATCTAATAAGGCATTATCACTAGTTGATGGTGATGTTGTACAAATTGTCACAACTGGTAGATTACCAGTTCCCTTTACAGATGAGGAAATTTACTATGTTGTGAATAGTGTAGCGCCAACATTCCAACTATCTAATACCCTTGGTGGAACCCCTATTGACATTGCGACATCTGGTCAAGGAATCCAAGTTATTGGAATGCATAAGACGGTAACAGCAACCCCAATAGCATTTCATGAAGTTAACCCATTCCGGAATGTGGTGGTATATAATAATGTAATTGGTATAGTATCTGATATCCATAAAGGACCATTTACCGATATTGTAAATGAGCAGGGCATATATGACCAATATGGTAGGTCTATAAGTGTAAACAATACTAGAGTGTTTCGGGGTGATACTGAAACTAGTGTGACTGTGTTGGATGGAATCACTAATGATGTCGTTGGCGATACCGATTTCAGAAACTTTATCCATATCGGTGGTATGCATTTGTTTGTTGATGGATTTGAACATTGTATATTGTTTAATGATTCTACAATTGAAAACTCGTTAATGTTTAGTGAGTTTTTAGGAACCGCAATTGATCATATGGCGTTATCTGTAAAAAAGCAAACGAATGTTACATACCGGCCTAATGTGGGTGGACATTTTCTATTAAATGACAAATTACTGACCAACATGGAAGCATCTATAGAGAAACATCAATTGATGTATGACACCCACCTAGCTGACGAGACATCAGATCTTACACGATCGGCTCGACGATTAGTTGCATTTGAGTCAAAGGATTATTTCAATGAAATGGGTGTAACTCTGAAATCCCAACTTTTGTTTTATCGAGGAGCTACTCAGTATAAGGGATCTACAACTGCGGTGAAAGCTTTTATAAATTCCACAAACTTTGTTGATGCTACAATTGATGAATATTGGGCGTATAAGGTAGGGACATTTGGGGACAATAGACTCCGACAGTTTCCTGAAATTGTACTAACGGATAGGGATAGTAGATTTGATAAACTATCTTTCCACTTTACTACACCTAATGATGCAATCCAAGCAAATTTCATTGAGATAACATTCGATGATGCTGCTAGGTGGGCCAACCAACCTGATCAGATGGATGATATATTTCAGAATAGTCCAAATTTATTTTTTGAAGCAGAAGTAACAGAAGATGTTCAGTTTACATCTGCATACATTAATGCAAACCAATATGTGACATTACCGGTAATTTGTGATTCTGTCAACGTTGTTGCTGTATTACCGACCACTGTTGGGAGATACATATCAACTGGAACATTCCACACAGTAACTGGGTTGACAAATTATATAGCTAACACAAACTCATTGAAGGTGTTCATTAATGGTGAACCACATACTCAGTTTATGGAAGATGGGAACAACACTATTACTATTATTTTCATCAACATCAATGATGTGATTGATGTGGTTACCGGAAATTCAACTTTGGTTGATGGTATCCATTATACCAGAGTGAACTCTGGTATAATATTCTTTGATAATACATCTACGATATATGACACATCCATGCCTGAAGAGTATCACTTTTTCTGTTTAAATCCTGCCAAGAGTAAGCTCAATCCTGTCAAGTTGATTGACTTTGTAGCTGGGGTAAATGTAAAGAATATAGGTGTGTGGGATCCAGCTAAAGGACACCATTACCACAATGCGGTGCATGTTATAACTGTACAATCACCAACAGACCCAGCTTTTTATACAAACTCGTCCAACATTGGTCGAATTGATAGGAACCTTGCATGGGATGCCACAAATGTTGGGGATACTTGGTGGGATCAAGAAATGTTAAATTACGTTCATTATTATGATGATGTAATTATACCCAATACTCAAGACCGTATAAGTGCATGGGGGGACTTGGCGGAATATTCTGGTGTGTATGTGTATGAGTGGACCGAATCCACCATATCTCCAGATCTATATGATGATGACATCTTTGCACGTCAACAAAGTGGGGAAAATATCTCAGGAACAGTCAAACATGGTTATGCTAAACGTGATCGTACAGTTGGGACTGGATTGTTTGATGGTGCATGGATTGATATGGTTGATGAAGTGTTGCATTATTATATCGCACTAGAAACTACATCGGTTGATGTTTCTGCAAGTACAATTGAGGATGGTGAAGACGTATCAATCTATAAGAATGGTGAACTCGATAGTACACTGGTTGTAAGTGGTGGTACTGTTATCATTCCAACATCATTTACGAATGCAGATAAGATGACTGTAGTTAGATTGGCGTACATACCAACAATTGACGATCTCAAATTCGATCCGATTGTGAATGATGATAATATTACATCGACTCAATATGAGAAGACATTTCAGTATACTGAAGTAACTACCATCACAGCTAGTGGGATAGACGTTAGCTCAAAATATTACTTTTGGGTACGAAATACAGCTACCAATCATGGTGGGTTAACTATATCAAATGTTGAATTACAGTTAAGCCAGAATCCGGAACCTTATGTGATATTTCAAAACTTGCTAGATCCTGAAGTTGTTGTGGCAAATGACTCATCGACTACGTTACTACCAGCAAGATATACACAATCAATCTTCAGGGGGTTGGTACAACAAATATCGTCAAATGATAGATATAAGTTGAGGTTCGTTAAGGACTTTACACTACGGAACAATATCGAAGATTATAGTTCATCTACAAACCTCAAGAACCAATATGCTGAGTGGAATATGGTACGAGAGCGTCAAACGGTGAACGTCCCTAGAGTTCTTTGGAATAAATTGATAGAGACGGTCACGGGGGTCAACTTGACGGATGCTGCACAGTCTGTCCCATCATTGGATCGGGTATTATATGATGCGTCATTTGGCACTTCATATCGATTTGGATTACGTGAAGGTCAAGCGATGGTGTCCCGTCAAGTAGCTATAGATACCATACTGTCGGTGTTAACTGATCCAATCATAGATTTATATCCAATAAATCGTGAAGAGTTCCTTGCAGCTAACACCTTTGATACACCAGATAATATATATGACACTATGCAGTTGATTTATAATAGATTTTTGCCGGAGCTGGTTAACAAAATTTGGTTTGCTGTATTGTATGAGGGGTTAGCTAGCAACGTCGAATATACTGACATATTTAAAACATCATGGATCCAGTTGGATGGAATACGGTTACTCGAAACGTTAGGAGCATCATCATAATGCCTGCTGTAGATTATATTCAAAGTTTGATAGGGTATGTTGAAGATATTAAACCATACCATACAAAAATATTCGGTGTTGGGATTGAATATCAAACTGAAATTGATATTAATGTCACAATTGATGATCAATTGATGATTGAGATTGGGATTGGGACTCACATATGGGACATTGAAGAAACTGGTCAACAATATCCCCCGTATGCCGAATTGGCGTTAGCTGGTCTTACAGTACCTAGAGATAGGATTGGCACCCAGGTGGTTGTTGGGGGGTTGGCATATAATCTCCCAACTGGTATCATGGATGTAATATCAATATCTATTGGTGAAGAGTTGCTACTGGATGGGGGATTGTTGGTTACCGATCCTGGTACTCCACTTATGGTAGCAGCCTCTACAATTCGAGAGTGTCTCATAATAATGGATGGTGTCGGCTTTGATGGTGAGTCGAATGGATTTGATAGTTACGATATGGATAATGCTGTAGATATTCGAAGGTACGATGATTTCTGTAGTGACCAAATGTGGGATTTCAATTCATGGGATCAACACCTGTGGGATCAATCTGCACCTCCATCATTTGGTACTATAGTTGTAGGTGATACTACTTTGCCAATTCCAAATCCAGATATGTATGCATATGTGCACACTCAATCAGTATCAAGTATAACCTGGACGATTGATCATAACCTAAATCAGTACCCATCACAGATTAGAGTGTTTGATGGTGGTGGGACACAAATTGAATATGCTACGATATTTCACCTCAATCGTGGCGAATTGATAATTACGTTTGATAATGCTGTTCAAGGCACAGCACAACTTATTCCCGGAACCTAGGTAGTAGATGGAGACTTTTCCATATATACAATTGACATCAAATAATTCATATGTCACTATTATATGGACACATACATGAAAATTCCATTTCGTCAAGGAATTGTACGATATCAAACAAATAATGCACCAACACCAACACCAACGTTTCTGCAAAGCTCAAATGGTGGTTCTACCATCGATCTGGTTATTGCCCCCGATCCCACGATAATTGCATTTGCGAACGGTATCAATAACGATTACTTATTTGAAGAGCGGTTGTCAATACAAGAAGCTTGGGCTGGACCTTTTGTCGGTGGTACAGATTATTGGTTGTATTGGGATATTGACACATTCAGTGGAGCTCGCACATTTGGATTCACTGTAGTTGAACCAATCACTTCAGCTACAATGCCTATAGGGTCAGTAGCAGCCGACACTCACTGGTTTGATTCATTAAATAAAGTGATGAAATCGTATACGTCTGGGGTATATGTAGAAAAAATACGAGTGTTTGCGTGTAAATATGCCAGTGGTGGTGTAATTGAACATTATGCATTGGGTACACAAGTTGGAGAATTGGTATCATCCACGCCAGGGTTTATTCTATTTGACGATATTGGGGTTCCAGTGCGCAGAGCAAACAATCGCAGGCTTGGACATTTTGTAACAACCGAGTCGAACTTTTTCACTCACGCATCGAGTGCGAACTCCATTAAATTGGAAGCTCAGATTCTTTATGCTCAAGCTGTCGAGAACGTAGCAGCATATCAGTGTGTGACGTATAAAGGATATGAACGAATAGGGTTTGCATCGAAAGATGATATTATTGGTTCGGTTGTTGGAATAGTGCGTGAGGATTTATATGCTGGTGAGGTTGGATCATTTTTATCGGCTGGATTTTTAACTAATCCAACGTGGAATTGGACTCAACCTGCAAACACCCCACTATACTGTGATAGTACCGGACAAGTGACTGATGTTGTGCCACAAGATGGCTCAATGCAAGAAATAGGGACTGTGGTTTCATCGACATCAATGATGATACTAATTAAACCCCAAATAATTATAGACAATGACGTTGGTGTGGAACCTGCAATATTACCTGTTCTGATATTAGACTCATCAAATCTCACTGACGTTTATGAGGGGGATGATGTATACCTAGCCCCAGTATTGAATATCACATCAAGTCAGTTAACAATCGACAGCGCTCAAATATCATTCGTTGGTGGTTTTGACATTGAGGATTATTTGGATGTTGAAGATGTTACAAACTATGGGGGCATATTGGGAATAACCAGCATTAGTGAGTGGTTTGGAGATTATAATTATGATGATACCACTGGCATTCTCGATATAACGGGTACAGATACTATATCAAACTATGTAGCTATACTGAATGGAGTACTCTTCTATACCGACACTGTGCCTGGAACTCGTACGCTTAGTTGGACGGTTACAGACTCCATTGGATCATCAATTGCTGTCACAACTACACTCACAGTACAAGATCCACCAGCACTGTCACTCGATTTTGCTATTAATACGTTTGGCACAACGGACACTACAACCGTAACAGCTGGTGTGGGGTTTACACTAATTAGTGATTTCGATGAGATAGTGTTTCCTGCTGATGGTACCGTATCAGATGTGACGGTAACTATATTGGATGGTGTGGGGGCTACATATACTGGTACTGGCCAATTATCAGTCACCCCACCAACCTCATATACAGGAACACCAGCGATACAATTGTGGAATCCAGTTTCAAAGGTTCTCACCATTGCTGGTGTGAGTGCAGTATCAATATATAATGAATTGCTCAGCACCCTACAATTCACTGACAGTACCTCAGGGGGGTCCAGTCCAGCTTTTTCAGGAGTTATCCGGTTCGCTGCAAATGATGGAGCATCGGTAGCATTTACGACGACAAATTTTGTGGCGTTAGAGATCTCTCCAGCTTGATAACTATAATAAAAACTAATTGCAAAATAAAGGTATCGTATGTCTAATTTAAAACAACTTCACATCGATTTAGACTCAGGCAAAGTTGTAGCTAGGGGACCTAGTGTAGAGCCTACTGGTAATGATGTTAAACAAGCTGGAGACACAATGACGGGCCCTTTAATACTGAGTGGGGATCCAATAGAGCCACTCCAAGCTGTCACCAAGCAATATGTGGATGAACAGATAGTAACGGGTGGAATTGTATTCAACCAATTATCATTGAGTGCTGCTTGGACGATTCCACACAATCGCAATACAACCAATCTAATCATTCAAGTGTATGTGAATAATCAGGTTGTGATTCCGACATCGGTGACAATAATGGATGGGGATGTGGTAACGGTTACATTGAGTGTGTTATCAATTGGATTTGCTACAATATCGTTCCCAGATAACCAAACAGTGATTAACTCAATATAGGTTCCACATATATAAATTAGATAATGTAAAAAACAATTCTAGTCTTTTATAATTCACCTCAATGGTATATTATAACAAACTGATACAATATAATTGGTGTGAGTAAATGAGGCATACAACAACGATGTACAATTCAGAGAGGGTACTATGGCCAATCTGAAGATATTACACATTGATTTGGATAGTGGCAAAATTGTAGCAAAGGGGACTCAATCTAGTGGAGCTCCTGATGGTAGGTATGTAACTGTCATCGGTGATACAATGACAGGTCCCCTAACATTGAGTGGAGATCCGACAGACTCACTCCATGCCGTAACCAAGAATTATTTGGATGCTGAGTTAAGTGGAGTGTCCGACGACCTAGCTACTGCACTATTGTCGATGCAACAAGATATCAATACCAGAGTGTTACGGGCTGGGGATACAATGACTGGTCCCCTAACATTGATTGGTGACCCCGTTGATGGTTTGCAACCAGTAACCAAGCAATATCTCGAATCTAAAGCCACACTATTAACTGGTGGTATAATGACTGGGTTCTTGCAATTATCAAACTCACCAGTATTGAGTTCACATGCTGCAACTAAATCGTACGTTGATGGATTAGCGTTTGGTGGAGGAGATGGTACTAGTAATCTTGGTAATATTGGCATGACATACAATCAAGCGACACCAAGTGCAGTCTGGACAATTCTGCATAATCGCGATACAGTATCTCTAGTGGTTCAAGTATACACAGATGGTGAATTGGTATTTCCTAATCGAGTTCTTTTAGTAGATGCCAATACAGTCAAGGTTGAGTTTGGGGGACCGATAATTGGTTTCGCTAATATTGTATTTTTTGAAAGCGCTGCTACGATAGCTCCTGCAGATACGACATCACCATTTGTTGTGAGTTACACCTTCCCGACCAGAATATCAGATATAAGTCCATTTCCAGTATTTGGATTTTCATCGGCAGTACCCCTGGAGATTGTGTTTTCTGAACCAGTTATCAATTTTACAAATGATGATATCACAGTTGAAAGTGGTACTCTCAGTATGATTACATCGATTGATGGTGGAACTACTTGGTCTGGATCATTCACTCCAACCGATGAAATTAACGATGAGACCAATATAATAACTATTGGCACCTCATACACAGACTTAGTGGGTAATGTTGCTACAGTTGGATTTAGTACAGCAAATTATACTGTCAATACAGTAACGGATTTTGTTGCACCTACAGTTGTAAGCATAGAACTTGGTGACTCACAACTTAGCATTGGTGAAACCACCTCTTTGAGTATTACTTTTTCAGAACCTGTAATTAATTTTGATAATTTAGATATATCACTACAGAATGGACTACTATCACCAGTATCTTCTACTGATGGTGGAATTACTTGGTCTGGTACATTCACACCAACTATGGATATCGAAGATGTATCTAATATAATATCAGTCGGAACATCTATTGTAGATTTAGCTGGAAATCCTGTATTGGCTGGGTTGGATACATCCAACTACTCGGTAGATACTAAACGTCCACTTATAGTCTCTATAATGATGTTTGATGACGCACTGGTTTCTGGGGAGACCTCACAACTGACTGTCACATTCAATGAACCAGTTTTGAGTTTTAACAATGCAGATATTACAATGGAAAATGGGGTACTTACAGAGATATCATCGGTTGATGGTATTACGTGGACAGGTACATTCACCCCATCGAGTAACATATCCGATCTCACAAATGTAATTAGCATAGGTACATCATGGACTGATGCCTTTAATAATGATCCTCTTGCCGGTATGGATAGTGACAATTTTACAATCGATACATTGGATGTAGTAGCACCTACGGTAGTATCTGTTACAATGTCTGACACTGACCTTGGGTTTGAAGAGACAGCTATTCTCACAATAGTTATGTCTGAACCTGTTATTGGGTTCGATAACACCGATATAACATTCCAGAATGGTACATCAACTCCAATATCGACAGTCGATGGTGGGATCACATGGACTAGCACGTTTACTCCATCTCCAGATACGATCGATTCGATTAATGCAATAATCGTTGGAACTACATTTACTGACTTGGGTGGCAACACCCCAACTACAGCTGTTGCATCATCAAATTATATAGTGAATACAGACATTTCTCCCATAGACCCCGTGGATTATCTTACCATTGCAACACTTCCGGTAAGTATGCAGAATTATGCAATGCATATGTCCACGGGTGGTGCATATTTATATGTATCAGATCAGGAAGTCCAATACACCATAACTAGATATGATTTAATTGTCCCATATGATGCCAGATCTCTCACAAATGCAACATCGCACAAAATGACATCATCTCCAGGTGGAGCATTCTTACCTGATATTAATGGCAATTTTATAGTGAGTTTCCAACTATCCAATGATGGCACTCACGCTATGTTTTTCAATTATGCTCGGGGTGGTGGAGCTGGTGGATTTGCAATGTATTCCGGGACACTATCAACACCTTGGGATGTGTCATCATTCACGTTAACATCATCTAGAACTCATGCTGCTGGTAATAGCTTATTTACATATGTCAATGGCTTCAGCGCAACATTCCTGGAGGGTATTGGTAGTCACAAACTTTATCTGGCATTTGATGATTATAGGGGTGCTACGGGGTTTCAGCACCATTACCACATTGTCACATATGAAATGTCAACTGATTATGACTTATCTACAATAACATTGTTGCAGGATATCAACTTAATCAATTATTCCCCTATTGGAACGGGGGTGTTTCTTGGATTGGGTGATTATCCACGCGGGCAGAATATAAAAGTGAGCCATGGTGGATCGTTTATATATCTGTTTGACAGGGGTGGGAGCACTGGTTTTGCATATCAACCATTTAGGATTACTCTGACGGATCCGGATGATTTGGACACCATATCGTTTGATCAGGTTACGGATATGTTCCCATTGGCTGGGTTTATTTCATCATTTGATATTCTTGAAGATCCAAACTCATTGAATGGAGTGTTCGTGTATACCAACAGAGGGAATGAGTTTTTTACAACATCTTACTCCAATACATTGCAAGTAGTTATAGAGGCATTGCCCACAATTCTATCCGTAATCATGTCCAATACAGATATTGGAGTAGGTGAAACATCAGTTCTAACGATTACAATGTCAGAAGCTGTTTTTGGTTTCGATAACTCCGACATTACTGTTCCCAATGGCACAATAACACCCATTACATCAACAAATGGGGGGAGTATATGGACTAGTACATTCACCCCAATGG
>Ga0307492_10000666_pt1 | contig 14372 bp, 9 predicted proteins | sample SI3LmetaG_FD_202365 | JGI IMG/M metagenome (GOLD analysis project Ga0307492, IMG submission 202365) | Sea-ice brine microbial communities from Beaufort Sea near Barrow, Alaska, United States - SI3L | ecosystem: Environmental > Aquatic > Marine > Coastal | place: USA: Alaska | collected 2017-05-06 | reverse complement strand
TGGTGGTACTGTACCAAAAGATTATATTAGTTCAGTGGATAAAGGTATCAAAGAGCAGATGGATAGTGGTGTTCTTGCCGGTTATCCCATGTTAGATATCAAAGTATCACTCTATGATGGTTCTTATCATGATGTTGATTCTAACGAAATGGCCTTTAAAGTTGCTGGTTCCATGGCATTTAAAGCGGGAGCACTTGATGCTGATCCTGCTTTACTTGAACCCATTATGAATGTTGAAGTTGTTACTCCTGAGGATTACATGGGAGATGTGATGGGTGATCTTAATCGTCGTCGCGGAATTGTTCATGGAATGGAAGACAGTCCTTCAGGGAAAATTATTAATGCTGAAGTACCGCTCTCTGAAATGTTTGGATATTCAACTGCACTGAGAAGTGCAAGTCAAGGTCGTGCGACTTATTCTATGGAATTTGATAAATATGCTGAAGCATCATCAAATATAGCTAAAGCGATTATTTCGACCCGATCATAAATACAGTAAAATGAATGAATCAATAACGAGTAAATTTAAAATTTAAGCAATTAATCTACACAAGAAGAAGGTAAATATCATGTCCAAGGAAAAGTTTGAACGTAATAAACCCCACGTCAATGTGGGTACTATTGGTCACGTTGACCATGGTAAGACTACGCTGACAGCTGCACTGACAGTTGTAACAGCAAAAGCCAATGGCGGTGAAGCAAAGGCATTCGATCAAATCGATAATGCCCCTGAAGAAAAGGCACGTGGTATAACCATTTCTACTTCACACGTTGAATATGATTCTGCAGAGCGTCATTACGCTCACGTCGACTGTCCTGGTCACGCCGATTATGTGAAAAACATGATTACAGGTGCTGCTCAAATGGACGGCGCGATACTAGTTGTATCAGCAGCTGATGGTCCCATGCCACAAACACGTGAGCATATCCTTCTAGCACGTCAGGTTGGCGTACCTTACATTGTTGTATTTATGAACAAATGTGATGTTGTTGATGATGATGAGTTATTAGAGTTAGTTGAAATGGAAATCCGTGAGCTGTTATCAGAATACGACTTTCCAGGTGATGACATTCCAGTCATTATGGGTTCAGCTCTTAAAGCACTCGAAGGTGATGAAGGCGAATTAGGTGAGCAATCAGTTCTTAAGCTTGTTGCTGCTATCGATTCTTATATTCCTCAGCCAGTGCGTGATATTGAAAAGCCATTCTTGTTACCGATTGAAGATGTGTTTTCTATCTCCGGTCGTGGAACAGTAGTAACGGGTCGTGTAGAACGCGGAATCGTTAAAGTTGGTGAAGAAATTGAAATTATCGGTATTAAAGACACAGTGACAACAACAGTTACTGGTGTTGAAATGTTCCGTAAGTTGCTAGACGAAGGTCGTGCTGGAGATAACGTTGGTGTATTACTTCGTGGTACTAAGCGTGAAGATGTACAGCGTGGTCAAGTTTTAGCACATAAAGGCTCAATTAATCCGCACACTTTGTTTGAAGCAGAAGTGTATATCTTGAGTAAAGATGAAGGTGGACGTCATACTCCATTCTTTAAAGGTTACCGTCCACAGTTTTATTTCCGTACAACGGACGTGACTGGAGATGTTGAGTTACCAGAAGGTGTTGAGATGGTAATGCCTGGTGACAATATCAAGATGAAGGTACGTTTAATCAACCCAATCGCAATGGACGAAGGTTTACGCTTCGCTATTCGTGAAGGTGGTAGGACTGTTGGTGCAGGTGTTGTAGCTAAGATCTTTGAATAAAAGATTTTAATTAGACACTGTCAATATGACTTAAAGGTTGATGCATTTATGTATCAACCTTTTCTTAGTTACAAAAAGTATGTTACAGGCCAGTGGCTCAATTGGCAGAGCAGCGGTCTCCAAAACCGCAGGTTGTAGGTTCGAGTCCTACCTGGCCTGCCATTAAATTTAAGTTAACTCTTAGTTATAAATATAAAGACTTAGAGTATCTTTTAGGCAGGATTTTGAATGAATGCACAAACTGAACAGACTGGAAGTAGCCTAGATATCCTTAAATGGATAGTTGTTGCTATATTTTTAGCATCCGCAGTAGTAGGCAACCAGTATTTTTCTGAACAAACACTGTTGATCAGAGTTGTTGCTATTCTTGTTGCTGTCTCAATAGCATTTTTAGTTGCTGCGACTACAACAAAAGGCAAAACCGCCTTAGGTTTTGCAAAAGAATCACGAATTGAAGGTCGCAAGGTTGTTTGGCCTACACGACAAGAAACTATACAGACAACATTAGTTATTATGGTTGCTGTGGCATTCATGTCATTACTATTATGGGGAATTGATGCCATTTTAGTAAAGGTAGTCGCCTTTGCTTTAGGTCAGGAGATATAAATGTCATTACGATGGTATGTAGTTCAGGCCTTTTCAGGTTACGAAGCAAAAGTTAAAGGCATGCTTGAAGAGCGTATCGAACGTGAAGGTCTTGAAAGCAAGTTTGGTGAAGTATTAGTTCCAACAGAAGAAATTGTTGAGATGCGAGCTGGCCAACAACGTCGCAGTGAAAGAAAATTTTTCCCTGGTTATGTACTGGTGGAAATGGAAATGGATGATGAATCTTGGCACTTGGTGAAAAATACACCCAGAGTTATGGGGTTCATTGGCGGTACAGCTGATCGTCCAGCTCCGATTACAGAAAAAGAAGCAAACGATATATTACAACGTGTTGAAGATAGTTCAGACAAACCGAAACCTAAAGTATTGTTTGAGCCAGGTGAAGTAATTCGTGTTAATGACGGACCTTTCGCTGATTTCAATGGTGTCGTTGAAAAAGTTGATTATGAAAAGAATAGAGTTCGAGTATCAGTATTGATATTTGGACGATCTACTCCAGTAGATCTAGAATTTAGTCAGGTTGAAAAAGGCTAATATTAACGGTTTTAAATATGTGGTTACGTAAGTAACCGTTACTTTCCCGGGGAGCTGAAAAGCGTTTGAACCCGCAAGAGGTATTAAGAAGATGGCGAAAAAAGTAACAGCCTATATCAAGCTACAAGTTAAAGCTGGTATGGCAAATCCTAGTCCACCGGTAGGTCCTGCATTGGGTCAACACGGTGTTAACATCATGGAGTTTTGTAAAGCATTCAACGCTAAAACAGACAGTGTTGAGAAAGGCATGCCTATTCCAGTTGTTATTACGGTTTATTCAGATCGTAGTTTCTCTTTTGAAACAAAAACACCACCTGCTTCAATATTGATTATGAAGGCTCTTGGACTATCTAAAGGTAGTGCCATTCCAAATGTTAATAAAGTAGGCAAAATCACACGCGCTCAGTTAGAAGAAATTGCTACAACTAAAGAACCTGATTTAACATCAGCTTCAATGGATGCTGCGGTACGTACTATAGCGGGTAGTTGTCGTTCAATGGGTGTTGAGGTAGAGGACTAATCATGGCTAAGCTATCTAAAAGATCAAAAATGATCAAAGAAAAAATTGAACATGGTAAAGCATACGCTGTTTCTGAAGCCTTAGATATTCTAAAAGAAGTCTCTTCAGTTAAATTTAATGAAGGCGTTGATTGTGCAATTAACCTAGGTGTTGACCCTCGTAAATCTGATCAAGTTGTTCGTGGTGCTGTTGTACTTCCACATGGAACTGGTAAAGACGTACGTGTTGCAGTTTTCACTCAAGGTGCAAATGCAGAAGCTGCTAAAGAAGCTGGTGCAGATATCGTTGGTATGGATGAACTTGCTGCAGATGTTAAAAAAGGTATTTTAGACTTTGACGTTGTTATCGCAAGTCCAGATGCTATGCGAGTTGTTGGTCAACTAGGTCAAATCCTTGGACCACGTGGTTTAATGCCAAATCCAAAGACTGGTACAGTGACACCTGATGTAGCAACCGCAGTTAGAAATGCTAAATCAGGTCAGGTTACTTACCGTACTGATAAGTCAGGCATCATACATTCAACAATCGGCAAAATTGCATTCGACTCTAAAGCTCTCGAAGAGAACTTACAGGTATTAATGAGTGCTTTATCGAAAGCGAAACCTAGCTCTGCGAAGGGAACGTATTTCAAAAAAGTTACAGTATCTTCAACAATGGGTCCTGGACTACTTGTCGATCAAGGTAGTTTATCTAGATCAGAATAAATTTTTCCTTATCTGAATAGACTTTAAGATATTAAAGTTTATAACAGTTAGGGCGGTTCTGTGCTCTCCAATATTTACAAACCAGTGTGTTTGTAAATAAAAAGCACACAGACTTTGGGAGACTGGTTAGATATTAGTATTTATCCAGAATCGTCGAAGACCGTAGGTGTAATAAGCAGAAAATTTGCGATGTTACTTAATTAACGCCTACGCAGATGGTAGAACCCTACAATTTTTTAGGAAGGTTCGCCAACAAGAGAGATGTACATAATGTCGTCTCAAAGCAATGATCGGAGAAATCTGATCTGTTAGGAGGTACACCAAGTGGCACTTGGAATAGAAGCAAAAAAACAGGTAGTAGCTGAAGTCAGTGAAGTGGCTAAAGTTGCATTATCTGCTGTAGTAGCTCAATACCACGGACTGACGGTTGCTGATATGACTGTACTGCGTAATCAAGCGCGTGAGAATGGAGTTTACCTTCGGGTAATTCGAAACTCACTTGCTAAACGCGCAGTTGAAGGTACTGATTTCGTATGTATGCAGGAAGCATTTATAGGTCCTGTTATTTGCGCGTTTTCTCAAACTGATCCAGGCTCAGCGGCCAGATTGTTGAAAGATTTCGGCAAAAAGTACGATTCAATGAATGTTACAGCTATATCAATTGGTGGAAAGTTACTCGGAGCCGATCAACTCGGAGCCGTAGCAAGCTTACCTACATATGATGAAGCTATATCTCAGTTGATGAGTGTTATGAACGGACCGATAACCAAACTTACTAGAACTCTTAATGATGTTCCAGGAAAATTGGTGCGTGTTGTCGCTGCTGTTAAAGATGCGAAAGCAGGCTAACTAAATAGTCTATTGGTATTTTATTTTAATTTTTTTATTTACCCAGGAGTAATTGAAAGATGGCTCTTTCTAAAGATGATATATTAAACGCGATTGCTGATATGAGCGTTATGGAAGTTGTAGATCTAGTTTCTGCAATGGAAGAAAAATTTGGTGTTTCTGCGGCTGCTGCTGTAGCTGCTGCACCTGCTGCTGCAGGTGATGGCGAAGCTGCTGTTGAACAAACTGAATTTAACGTTCACATGTCAAGCTTCGGTGGCAACAAAATTGCTGTCATTAAAGCAGTACGTGCAATCACAGGTTTAGGCCTGAAAGAAGCTAAAGGCTTAGTCGAAAGCGCTCCTTGTAATGTTAAGGAAGCAGTCGAGAAAGCAGAAGCTGAAGATGTACAAAAGCAGCTTGTAGAAGCTGGTGCAGAAGTTGAAGTTAAGTAATTCTTGAATTTGACTGCAACACTGAAATGTTGCTTGATGGCTGGTGGCTTTGTCACCGGCCATTTGCCGCTTCAGGATATTAATAAATTAGTAAACTGTAAACATACAGACAGCATTCTGTCTGAACCGACTATATCGGTTATACCAAGAGTGTAATGTGAGCGAACTGAGGAACACAGATGACCTATTCATACACTGAAAAAAAGCGAATTCGTAAAAATTTCGGTAAAAGAACTAACGTTCTAGATATTCCATACTTGCTGGCTATCCAGCTAGATTCCTATCGCGGATTTCTTAATCCTAAAAACGATGGAACTTCTGGTTTGGACTCGGCATTTCGATCAGTCTTTCCAATTGAAAGTTATTCAGGTAGCGCAGCTCTTGAATATGTAAGCTATCGAACTGGTGAGCCTGTCTTTGATGTCAAAGAATGCCAATTGCGTGGGGTAACCTATGCAGCGCCATTAAGAGTAAAAATCCGCCTCATTATTTATGATAGAGAATCAAAAGTTCGTACTGTCAAAGATATACGAGAGCAGGAAGTCTACATGGGCGAATTGCCTCTGATGACTGATAACGGTACTTTCGTTATTAATGGTACGGAACGAGTAATCGTTTCCCAACTACACAGATCACCCGGTGTATTTTTCGATACTGACAAGGGTAAAACACACTCTTCAGGTAAGTTGCTTTATAGCGCACGAATTATCCCTTACCGTGGTTCATGGTTAGATTTCGAATTTGATCCTAAAGATCATGTCTTTGTTCGAATCGATCGTCGTCGTAAATTACCTTGTTCAGTTCTACTGCGTGCTCTTGAGTACTCAACAGAAGAAATTCTCAATATATTTTTTGAGATGGATGAGTTTGCGATCAATAAGAAAGGTGAATTCGAATTAGCTTTCGTTCCTTCTCGTATGAAAGGCGAAACAGCTACTTTTGATATTAAAAATAAGAAAGGTAAGGTTATTGTTGAGGAAGGTAAAAGAATTACCGTTCGACACATTCAACTCCTTGAAGAAGATGGTATCAAAAAATTAACAGTGCCACGCGAATTCCTAATCGGCAAACGTTTAGGTAAAGCATTGATTGAAAAATCTGACACTGATGACACCCTTATTGAATCAGCTATCGATTTAGAAAAAGTTGAAGTTAAAAAAGGTAAAGCTAAGACTGTTGTTCCTGAAATAAAGGTTGAAGCTAATACTGAATTAACTGAAGAAAACATCGAGTTATTAGTTGAAAAAGGTTTAAAGAAATTTACAACCATTTATACTAATGATCTGAATACAGGTTCATTCATTGCCGATACTATGGGTAATGATTCTTGTCGTTCAAAACTTGATGCTTTAGTTGAAATATACAGAATGATGCGTCCAGGCGAACCTCCTACTAAGGATGCTGCCTTAACATTATTTAATAACCTTTTCTTCTCAGAAGAGCGTTATGACCTTTCTCGCGTCGGACGTATGAAGTTCAATAAGCGAGTTGGCGTAGAAGAAATAACAGGTCCAAGTGTTCTCTCAAGAGAAGATATTGTTTCTGTTCTTAAAATTCTCGTTGATATTAAAAACGGCAACGGCATCGTAGATGACATCGATCACCTCGGTAATCGTCGTATTCGTTCAGTTGGTGAGATGGCTGAAAATCAATTTAGAGTTGGTTTAGTTCGTGTAGAACGTGCTGTAAAAGAACGTTTGAGCATGGCTGAAGCAGATAACTTGATGCCTCAAGATCTTATCAATGCAAAACCTGTTTCTGCAGCGGTTAAAGAATTCTTTGGTTCAAGCCAGTTGTCTCAGTTTATGGATCAGAACAATCCATTGTCTGAAGTAACACACAAACGTCGTGTATCTGCTCTTGGGCCCGGTGGTCTTACAAGAGAGCGTGCAGGTTTTGAAGTACGTGATGTTCACGTAACTCATTACGGACGTGTTTGTCCTATTGAAACTCCCGAGGGTCCAAACATTGGTTTGATCAACTCTCTTGCAACCTATGCTAGAACTAACGAATATGGTTTCTTAGAAACACCCTATCGTAAAGTAACTAAAGGTAAGGTTTCGCAAGAGGTTGAATATTTATCAGCAATTAATGAAGGTAGTTTCACAATTGCTCAGGCTAATGCAAATGTTGATGCTAAAGGTAAGTTAACCGATGATCTTGTTCCATCACGTTTTTTGGGAGACTTCACATTAACGACTTCTGATAAAGTTGATTATATGGATGTATCACCACAGCAAATTATCTCTATCGCTGCGGCATTAATACCCTTCCTTGAGCATGATGACGCTAACAGAGCCTTGATGGGTTCAAACATGCAACGTCAAGCTGTCCCGACGCTTAGAGCTGAAAAGCCTTTAGTTGGAACCGGTATGGAACGCCCTGTAGCAGTAGACTCTGGTGTATCAGTTGTCGCGAAACGCGGTGGTACCATAGAAATGGTTGACGCTAGTCGTATCGTTGTTCGTGTAAACGAAGATGAAGCTGAAATTGGTGAAGCTGGTGTTGATATTTATAACCTCACTAAGTATACCCGTTCAAACCAGAACACTTGTATTAACCAAAAGCCAATCACTAATATTGGTGATGAGATTGCTCGTGGTGATGTTCTTGCCGATGGTCCTTCTACCGATTTAGGTGAATTGGCTCTTGGTCAGAATTTACGTGTAGCATTTATGCCTTGGAATGGTTTCAACTTCGAGGATTCAATTCTAATTTCTGAACGGGTACTAGAAGAAGATCGTTTCACTAGTATTCATATTCAGGAATTAACGTGTATCGCTCGTGATACTAAGCTCGGTACTGAAGAAATTACTGCGGATATTCCAAACGTAGGCGAGGGAGCCCTTGCTAAGTTGGACGAAGCTGGAATTGTTTACATCGGTGCCGAAGTTAAAGGTGGAGACATCTTAGTTGGTAAAGTTACTCCTAAAGGTGAAACTCAACTAACTCCTGAAGAAAAGCTTCTTAGAGCTATCTTCGGTGAGAAAGCATCTGATGTTAAAGATACTTCACAACGTGTTCCTTCAAGTGTTGTTGGTACCGTTATCGATGTGCAAGTGTTCACTAGAGATGGTGTTGAAAAAGACACTCGCGCCCTTGAAATTGAAAAGATGGAACTAGCTCAAGTCAAAAAAGACTTAGGTGATGAGTTCGATATTCTTGAGCGCAACATCTATGGCCGAGCTCGTTCAGTCTTATTAGATTCTGTTGCTGAAAATGGCCCAGATCGTTTTAAGAAAGGCGCTAAGGTTACTGAAGAATATCTCAATAGCATCGATCGTAAAGAGTGGTTAAACATTCAATTACGTAGTGAAGAAGAACAGCAAAAACTAGAAAGCTTAGCTAATTATATTGAAGAACAGCGTAAGGTTTATGATGAAAAGTTCGAGAAGAAGTATAAGAAAATCACACAAGGTGATGATCTAGCTCCTGGTGTTCTAAAAATCGTTAAAGTTTATCTAGCCGTTAAACGTCGTATTCAGCCTGGTGATAAAATGGCCGGACGTCATGGTAACAAAGGTGTTATCTCAATGATTGTTCCAGTTGAAGATATGCCTTATATGGATGATGGTACAGCAATTGATATTGTACTAAATCCACTAGGTGTGCCATCACGGATGAATATTGGACAGATACTAGAAACTCATCTAGGTTGGGCTGCTAAAGGTATTGGTTTACGTATTAACCGTATGCTTAAAGATCAAGCTAGTCAGCAAGAACTAAGAGCTCTTCTTGATAAAGTTTATAACCTTGATGGCAAAAACAAGACCGTTGATATGGATGAGTTCACTGATGAAGAAGTGACGAATATGTCAAAAAATCTTTGTGAAGGTGTTCCTATGGCAACACCGGCGTTTGATGGTGCTTCTGAAGAAGAGATTCATCAGCTATTTGAAATTGCTGGATACGATAAAAGTGGTCAGAGCGTATTATATGATGGACGAACTGGTACCCAGTTTGACCGTCAAGTAACCGTAGGTTACATGTATATGTTAAAACTGAACCATCTTGTTGACGATAAAATGCATGCTCGTTCAACCGGTTCGTATAGCTTAGTTACGCAGCAACCGCTGGGTGGTAAAGCTCAGTTCGGTGGTCAGCGATTTGGTGAGATGGAAGTATGGGCACTTGAAGCTTATGGTGCGGCTTACACTCTACAAGAAATGCTGACAGTTAAATCAGATGATGTTAACGGTCGTACTAGAATGTATAAGAATCTGGTCGATGGTAATCATACGATGGATCCAGGTATGCCGGAATCATTCAACGTATTGTTGAAAGAAATTCGCTCACTGGGTATTAATATCGAGCTAGAAAGCGAATAAAAAACGTGTCGAGTAAATGATTTTTTAAATCATTTACTCGTTTTACAGATTTCTTATCTGAATAATTTGTTCAGATATCGATAGCCTAAGGGTATTATCGGAAAGCTGGGAGTATAACGGTGAAAGACTTACTTAACTTTATAAAGCAACAAAGTCAGACAGAAGAATTTGATGCAATCCGAATTGGTTTAGCATCACCTAGTCTGATACGTTCATGGTCTTATGGTGAAGTAAAAAAGCCTGAGACGATTAACTACAGAACATTTAAACCTGAAAGAGACGGTTTATTCTGTGCGCGTATTTTTGGTCCTGTAAAAGATTACGAATGCTTATGCGGCAAATATAAGCGACTTAAACATCGTGGTGTTATTTGTGAAAAATGTGGTGTTGAAGTTGCATTGTCTAAAGTTCGACGTGACCGTATGGGCCACATCGAATTGGCAAGTCCAGTTGCACACATCTGGTTCTTAAAATCATTGCCTTCACGAATTGGTTTATTACTCGATATGACATTACGTGATATTGAACGCATTTTATATTTTGAAGCCTTCGTTGTTGTTGAACCTGGAATGACTACCCTTGAAAGAGGAATGTTACTTTCAGAAGAAGCTTACTTAGATGCTTTAGAAGAATTTGGTGATGAGTTTGAAGCTAAAATGGGTGCAGAAGCCGTTAAGAAGTTACTTAATGAGTTAGATATAGCATTAGAAGCAACAACTATTCGTGAAGAAATTCCGAACACTAATTCAGAAACAAAACTGAAGAAGCTAACTAAGCGTCTTAAGTTACTCGAAGCGTTCTTAAATTCAGGCAATGATCCAGAATGGGTAATAATGGATGTACTTCCAGTACTACCTCCAGATCTACGTCCTTTAGTGCCTCTTGATGGTGGACGATTTGCTACTTCTGATCTCAATGATTTATATCGTCGTGTCATCAACAGAAATAATCGTCTAAAGCGATTATTAGATTTGAATGCACCTGACATCATTGTTAGAAACGAAAAACGTATGCTTCAGGAATCTGTAGATGCCTTGATGGATAACGGTCGACGTGGTCGCGCTATCACAGGTTCAAACAAACGTCCTCTTAAATCTTTGGCTGATATGATCAAAGGTAAACAGGGTCGTTTCCGTCAGAATCTACTTGGTAAGCGTGTTGATTACTCTGGTCGTTCTGTAATCGTGGTTGGTCCAACACTTCGTTTGCACCAATGTGGTCTGCCAAAGAAAATGGCTCTAGAACTGTTCAAGCCATTTATATTTGGAAAGCTAGAGTTAAAAGGTTTAGCAACAACGATCAAAGCTGCCAAGAAAATGGTTGAGCGTGAAGAAGCTGTAGTTTGGGATATTCTTGAAGACGTTATTCGCGAACATCCAGTCATGTTAAACCGCGCACCTACACTTCACCGTCTAGGTCTGCAAGCATTTGAACCTGTTTTGATTGAAGGTAAAGCGATTCAATTACACCCTCTAGTTTGTGTGGCCTTTAACGCTGACTTTGATGGTGACCAAATGGCTGTACACGTGCCTCTTACATTAGAAGCACAAATGGAAGCTCGGTCGTTAATGATGTCGACCAACAATATTTTGCACCCAGCAAACGGTGATCCAATTATTGTTCCAACGCAAGATGTTGTCTTGGGTCTTTATTACATGACGCGTGAGCGTATTAATGGTAAAGGCGAAGGTATGGCTTTTGCTGATGTTGAGGAAGTTATTCGAGCTTATCGTAATGATTTTGTTGAACTTCAGGCAAAAGTTAAAGTACGTGTTGCTGAATATACCCATGATGAAAATGGTGACTTGCAAAAGTCTATGGTACTTCAAGAAACTACAGTAGGTCGTTCATTACTGTCTGAAGTTCTTCCTAAAGGAATGTCATTTAGCCATATTAATCAGATCATGAAAAAGAAAACGATCAGTAACGTAATTGACGTTTGTTATCGTGAGTTAGGCTTGAAAGCTACGGTTATTTTTGCTGACCAATTAATGTATACCGGTTTCCATTATGCAACAGTTTCAGGCGCTTCAGTCTGTGTTGGCGATATGGTTATACCTGATGAGAAATATAAAATTGTTGCTGCTTCTGAAGATGAAGTAAAAGAAATTGAGGCTCAGTATGCTTCTGGTTTATTAACCGTTGGTGAGCGATACAACAAGGTTGTTGATATTTGGTCTCATACCAATGAGAAAGTTGCCAAGGCCATGATGGATAATCTTGGTACTGAGACTGTTGAAAATGCTGAAGGTAAAATGGAGCAACAAGCTTCCTTTAACTCAATCTATATGATGGCAGACTCTGGAGCTCGTGGTTCTGCAGCTCAGATTAGACAGTTAGCTGGTATGCGTGGTTTGATGGCTAAGCCGGATGGTTCTATTATTGAAACACCGATTAAATCTAACTTCCGTGAAGGTCTTGATGTAATTCAGTACTTCATCTCAACTCACGGTGCTCGTAAAGGTCTTGCTGATACAGCATTGAAAACGGCTAACTCCGGTTACCTTACTCGACGACTCGTTGATGTATCACAGGATGTTGTAATTACATCTCATGACTGTGGAACAGTAAAAGGTCTCGTTATGAAGCCTATTATTGAAGGCGGCGATATTGTTGAAGCCCTTCATGACCGAATACTCGGACGAGTTGTCAATGAAGATATTTATATACCAGGCACAGACGACATCTTATGCGCATCTGGTACCTTGATTGATGAAGCTTGGGTAGAAATAATCGAAGGCCACAGTATTGATAATATCTTAGTGCGCTCCCCAATTAACTGTGAAGCTAGATTTGGTGTTTGTGCCACTTGTTATGGTCGTGACTTGGCTCGAGGCCATCAGGTAAACAAAGGTGAAGCTGTAGGTGTTATTGCGGCTCAATCCATTGGTGAGCCTGGTACCCAGTTAACGATGCGTACTTTCCACATTGGTGGTGCTGCGTCAAGACAGGGTGCTGAAAACCATATCCAAGTTAAGAATACAGGTAGTGTAACTCTTGATAATGCCAAGTTATTGAAACGCGCTGATAAAAAGAGTTGGGTTTCAGTATCTCGTTCAGGCCTGTTATCTGTGAATGATGAACATGGTCATGAGAAAGAACGTTATAAGATACCTTATGGTGCTATATTAACAAAAAATACTGATGATAAAATTAAAGCGGGAGACATTGTTGCACAATGGGATCCTCACACTCACCCAATTATTACTGAAGTGAAGGGTAAGGTTAAGTTTATCGACATGCACGAAGGCATCAACATCGAACGTAAGACCGATGATATGACGGGTCTTTCTAGTATCGAAATTACAGAGCAGAAAACTCGTGCTACAGGTAAAGGTAACGAATTACGTCCTAGTATCAAGATTGTTGATGGACGTGGTAAAGAAATTTGTATTGAAGGAACAGATGTTCCCGCTCAATATTCATTGCCACCAACTGCTCGTATCGAGATTGAAGATGGTGCCAAGGTAAGTATTGGTGATGCGATTGCTCTTATTCCACAAGAAAGTGCAAAAACTAAAGATATTACCGGTGGTCTACCACGAGTTGCTGATTTATTCGAAGCTCGTAAGCCTAAAGAATCAGCTATTCTTGCTGAAATCTCAGGTATTGTCGGCTTCGGTAAAGAAACAAAAGGAAAAAGGCGTCTAATGATTACTCCTACTGAAGGAGAACATTATGAGGAGCTTATTCCTAAATGGCGTCATCTAAACGTGTTCGAAGGCGAGCGTGTTGAAAAAGGTGAAGTCGTTTCTGATGGTTCTGATAATGCACATGACATATTACGTCTCAAGGGTGTTGCTCAACTAGCTAATTATATTGTTAATGAAGTTCAAGATGTTTACCGACTTCAAGGCGTGAAAATTAACGATAAGCACATTGAAGTTATTATTCGTCAAATGCTACGTAAATGTTTGATTGGCAAGCCTGGTGATTCCAACTTCCTTAAAGGTGAGCAGCAAGAGTATGCTGTTGTTCTAGAGGAAAATGAAAAGTTAGTTGCTGATGGCAAAGAGCCTGCAATGTTTGAACGTATCTTAATGGGTATTACTAAAGCATCACTTGCAACAGAGTCATTTATATCAGCAGCATCATTCCAGGAAACTACAAGAGTACTAACCGAAGCTGCAGTTAGCGGACGTTCAGATAGACTTCGTGGTCTAAAGGAAAATGTTATTGTGGGTCGATTGATTCCAGCAGGAACGGGTCTTTCTTATCATGAGAACAGACGTGTAGCGCGGGAAGATGTTTTCATAGAAGATGTTACTGTTAGTGCCACTGATGCAGAACAAGCATTAAGTGATGCGTTAAATTCTTCAGAAGATTAATATTGAACCAAAAGTAAGAAACACAGAATAATCATAAAACTGTGTCGTTATAGTAGAAAACAGGGTAAACAATTCGTTGATTACCCTGTTTTCACGATAAAATAGAGATCTTGTCTTGACAGTAAGTCTCGGTATATTTAGAATGCCGCTCCTCCTGAAAGGGGGATAGCACTCGAATGTACTTTTCGAATGCCAATAAAACTGGAGCTAAGATAGCAAAATGGCAACAATTAACCAATTAGTCCGTAAAGGACGTAAGAAAGTCGTCAAAAAGACGAACGTACCTGCGCTAGAGGCTTGTCCTCAACG
>Ga0307492_10000664_pt1 | contig 14377 bp, 13 predicted proteins | sample SI3LmetaG_FD_202365 | JGI IMG/M metagenome (GOLD analysis project Ga0307492, IMG submission 202365) | Sea-ice brine microbial communities from Beaufort Sea near Barrow, Alaska, United States - SI3L | ecosystem: Environmental > Aquatic > Marine > Coastal | place: USA: Alaska | collected 2017-05-06 | reverse complement strand
GAATGTGGGTACGCTGGTTTGGTCTGATACCGGTGAGATCTGTGCGCTGTTTGACGGTGACTTAAGCACGGTTGTCGGCTGACGAGCCGGAAATGCCGATGTTACTGCACACGTGAAGCATCCGCTGACAAGCTTGAGACGGGGGCTTGGATGAGATGCGCAGGCATGCGCCCTAATAATCGCTAATCGCGAGACAAAAAAAAGGGAGCAAGCTCCCTGGTTCCCTCGGCTTGATCGTCAAGCCTAGCGCTTATTATTGCTCAGGGTTTGCACTTGCAACCCAAGAGTCATTATTAGTGCGCTATTGCTCCACTCATTTACTGGACGTTAGCAACAGCCCATTCGCGAATATCTTCCCGATGCTTGTCGGCGAACTCGAACAAGGACAAGTCATTGCAGACCACCTGCTTTTGTTCCCGACGTCCTATGTTCAACTCAGATGCCTTGGCTTTCATGGATTCACGGGACTCAAGCGCAGCGAGGCAGAGTTGTCCGTATGGGTTGTCATCTTTAGAGACAAACTTCGTTCCATCACTGAGTCTGGTCTCGTCGCCGACAGCGCCCAGAGACACTACCATGAGGAAAAGGCCTATATATTTAATCATCTCCATCTCCTTTTCTTTGGAATTCTTCTGATCTTATTTCTTCAAATCTTGAAAACTGTGCAGTGCGTTTACTGCATGCTGCTAGATGTCATAAATGTACCGAAACTGTGCTCTTTGCGCAATCTTTAAATACATTCGGCGCATAGATTTCGGGAATCCCCACGTAATTTACCAAATTACGCGGTCTGCAGCCCATGTTCGGCGGAAACGCCAGGGCTTAAACATGGTTATAACAAGAAAATATTAAGAATCCGTGCAGGCCTGCGTCACATAGACAGCACCGAAGCCTTCTTCGGCAGCTGTTCAGCCTGATCAAAGATATCGGTGTCAAAGTTAAGCCAAGGTTAAGCATTATTACGTGTCGATAAGTTCGCCTCATCGACTCTTTTCAAGTGCGTAGCACGCCCCTGCAATGCGGTCACTTCAACGCAATCGCACTTCCTTATTGATGCATATACTTGGCCTGCCAAATATCCATGCCAGCCTGCTCTTGGTCCTGCTAGCAATCACCCTCTTGATGTCCGGCACGTCCGGCCACAGCATGAGCGAAGACCGCGACCAAAGCGCTGCGGCAAATTCTGTAGGACACTGTGTCGCCCCGGCACTCAGAAAACGTAGCAGGCTATACGTCTGAGTTACTGCGAAGGCGTTTCTGCAAGCCAATGCCTGCTGGATGCATTGATTGAGGTGACTGAATGTCCAAATCTTCTGCACTTGGTTTCGAGTCGGTGACACGTTGACGGTCAACCTCGAAAGGGTGATCGCTAAAATTATCGCTTTGTTAAGAGGTCACTAAACTGGTTAGTGCGGTCGTACGTACGACATAGGTAGAATCACAACAATGCACTTTATGACTTATAGCAAGCTAGACAAATCAAGAGTTATTGAAATGGCCTGGGAAGATAGAACTCCCTTCGAGGCTATTGAATACCAGTTCGGTCTAAACGAGTCTGCGGTTATCGCCGTCATGCGTAGCCAACTGCAGCAGAGCAGTTTCAAGCGCTGGCGCAAACGCGTCACGGGGCGTCAAACCAAGCATGGTGCAATGAGAAGCCCCGAAGTCAGCCGAGGACACTGTCCGACTCAATATAAAATCAAAGCCTCGAAAAACTCCCAAGCAAGACGCTAACGGCTCATCGAGAAATACGTTGAGCGTCTTCAACGTCGCAACAAAAATGGATGACTTCCGTAATTCCTACACACGTCTTGCCAGCTTCACGGCGATTTCAGATCCCGCACCAACCAGATAGCACCATCGCGCAGCCACTTTGCCCGGTGGCGCACCGGCGAGGTTGGTCGCCTCATCTTTATGTTCAATCTCGTCTTGCATGAAGGCGACTAATTTTTCTTTAATGTCTGGATAGCGCTGCAGCTCAGCGTGCACAATCTGCTGCTGATAGTGCGCCTGTACAAATGTCTCGACGGCCGCAACGGTCAAATACACTGAACGCTCGCTTAGACAGGCTGGTAAGAACCCGGTCAGAAAGCCCGCTATCCGCCATATCGGCAGCAATACACTGCGTGCTTGAGGTGGTAACAGGGCGTTCATCTCGGCAAGATGTTGTTGCTCCGTGGCGAGATGCTGTCGACAAAATTGTCGCAACGCCGGCCGAGGACGCGTCGCCAGCACACCGCGATAAATCCATACCGCGCCGGTTTCGCCAGCTTGATCAGAGCGCAATTCTCTCAGTAGCCAATGCGATAACTTGATTGCAGCAACGCTCATTAGGATTTGGTTGCCACCATCATGTAGTTAGCCCGCATGTTGCCGGTCAGGAACAGATGTCGCTGCAGCGGGTTCATGCCAACACCGGTTCGTGATCGCACGGACAAGCCGCCCTGCTGCAAACTCAGTTCGGCTTCTTGCGGCGTGACATAACGTTGCCAAGTATGCGTGCCGCGCGGCAGCCAACCTAGGATGTATTCCGCGCCGACAATGGTTGTCAGCCAGGAAAACCAAGTGCGATTAATCGTCGCCAAAAACATGACGCCGCCAGCCGCGGTCAGCGCGCAGGTGCGCGCCATAAATAAAGGTAGGTTTAGCACATGCTCAATAACTTCCATGTTCAGCACAACATCAAAGTCGTCAATATCGTCAAGTTCTTCAACGGCGCCGCAGCGATAATCAATCTGGAGGCCTTGGGCCTCAGCATGCTGACGAGCGATGGCAATGTTTTTCGCCGCCACATCAATGCCGGTGACCGTCGCGCCTTGTTTTGCCATCTGTTCAGTCAGCAGGCCAGCGCCGCAGCCGATGTCGAGGATGCGAAGCCCTGTAAGATTGGCCGTATTGAAATGTTGTTGGATTTTCTGTGTGACAAACGGGGCACGCAAGGCATTGAGGCGGTGCAGCGGCCACATGGCTCCCTGTGGGTCCCACCATTGGTGAGCGAGGCGGTCAAACTTTTCTGTTTCACGATGGTCTTCGGTTGTTATTGGTTGAATGCTCATGTCCGTTGTACGCAGCAACATTCGCGCTAGATGAATATGTCAGTTTTTCTGCTGATCAATTCCACAGGTCAACGCCAGTGATGAATCCGGGCGAGTGATGTACAAAGCGATAATCTAGCCGCGGCTTATGCTCAGCTTGCTCGTGCGACGCGCTCGCTTTAATGTTCGACGGCCTGCCCACGAACACAAATAGTAATACAGCAAACAGTGCAAGACTCGGATCGACACCACGTTTATTTGTCGCGCGATGGCATACCACTGATCTCACCGATCAATAAAAATAATGTGGGCCTTTGTGGCGGTGAGGTCAAGATCATAGCCTGTATAGAAGATCCTGTAGAAGATCCTGAAATAATTAAGAAGATACTGCCGCACCTAGATGTCAAATCTGCTGCACATGCCAATCAGCTGTCAAATTCCCGAGCACCGACACAGGAATTGCTATTGACCAGCGGGTCATCAGAAAACTGATGAGATTAGAGAAACGCGATCCACCTGGCTTTTATCTTAATTTCTGAAAAGGGCGTTAAAATCACCGAAGCTCTATAGCCTGCACGCCGACTTATCGTAGGCCATGCGGTGTCAAAACTACAAAGCCAAATCGCCCCAGTAGCTCCTGAGAGCTGTTTCGAAATCGTCATGATGACGAAAAACGAAGTGTGCTTGCCCAGAAAATTCGGGTAAGTTGGCTGCTGCATATAAAGCCGAATGCATCCCGGCTCGATGAGCAGCTTCCAAATCATAAATATAATCCCCAACATAAACACAGGATTTCTGGTTAACACCCCACTGCTTCGCCAGCTCAATAAGAGCATCAGGGGCGGGTTTCGGAGGCGCGTTTTCGCGGGTAATCACATGTTCCAATGCTATCCCGGTGCGCGCTAGCTTCACTTGAGTCGCCGGCGCTGAGTTGCGTGTGACAATAGCCATTCGAACCTTTTTTTTCTTAAGAGCCATGAGCATGGAATGCACGCCAGGTAAAACCTCACAGCTATGCGCGTCTTGCATCTCGTGCGCTTGAATAATGTTGGCCACCCTGTTTTTTTCTGCCGGAGAAAGTGCTTGCATAAACTGCAAAATGTCTTGGCCCGGTACACAGCCCGTTTGATCACACATAGCGCGGAAATCTAGGCTTGAGCTAACCAGCGTACCGTCCAAATCGAATATTACGGCTTCTGGGAAGGGGATGCTGCGTTGCTGATTTGACATTGTTTTCAGAGCCTCTAGCACTATTTCGAATCGAGCTGACTAATACGAATAAGCTTTTGGTAGAAGCTCTCCAAGTCACTCATATGACGGTAGTCTGACTTAATTTTGTTATGAAAATACACGGTGATCGCCGTCTTGCTATCTTTAAGCGTGATGGTGTACCCATCGTAGCTCATCTGTAGCATCACATGGTCAAGCAGATAGTCATCTCCTTGTTGTATTCCCTGCTGTCTAATTTTTTCTGCAGCCAGCAAGAGGACTCTCGGCTCAATGGGCTTTTCCATACGATCTCCAGCTAACTCGAAACGTCGTCTGTCTAAATGATACCTTTACCCAGGTACTACGTGTCATAGGGCTAGTTCGGTTTACCGCTTGGCGATGATCGGGTTGCAGTGGTGATACGTAACAATCATCTAACGCCAAACCGCATAGCTTCAGACTCGCAGGAATCTCAATGTCCCAACACAGCCTGTACTGGTTCACACAGGACCTCCGCATACACGACAATCATGCTCTGAAGGCCGCTCAAGACAGCTCATGTCTGCTGTGCATCTACATTGTTGACCCAAGGTGGTTCGAGAATAAGAGGTGGCAGCATGCGTCTATGGGCGTTCACAGATGGTTATTTGTGCAGGAGTGTCTGAGTGATTTGGCACAGAAGCTACAAACACTCGGTCAAAGGCTGCATATTTACTATGGTAAGCCCGAAGACATTATTCCCAAGCTGTGTCATACCTATGACCTAGATCACTTGCTTTGTGCGCGCATGGCCGGTAGCTATGAGCAAGCCACCGTCAAGGCCATTGATGATTCTTTGCCTTCGGTTACTGTCGAACGCATAGACCACTACACCTTATTCGAATCCTCAAACTTGCCGGTATTGCTGGAAGAATGGCCGGCGAGCTACACGCCGTTTCGTAAAATAGCTGAGCCAGTAGCGACAAAAAACGTCCTTGCTGCCCCTGATTCATTGCCTCCCATGCCCACCTCATTTGCGGTGCCTAGCATTCAGCGACCAAATTGGGTGCCCGCGCCCGCGCCAAGCCATTGTGCTTTCAGGGGCGGCGAGACAGAAGCACTGCAGCATCTGAATGCTTATTTTTTTAGCAAACTACCCCTTGACTACAAAAATGTGCGCAATGCGTTAGACGGCTGGGACAACAGCAGCAAGTTTTCGCCTTGGCTCAATCAGGGCTGCCTCTCTGCGCGACAAGTGAAGAGCGCGCTAGAACAATACGAAAACGAAAACGGGAGCAATGAGTCAACCCGGTGGTTATATGTGGAATTGCTCTGGCGAGAGTATTTTCAGTGGTCGCACCATAAAATCGGCGTGAAATTGTTCCGTTTTAGAGGTGTCACAAAAAAAGGACCGCTGACCTCTTATTATGCCGAGCGCTATCAGAAATGGTGCGCGGGACAAACGCCTTATGCGCTGGTCAATGCCTGTATGAAGGAATTAAAAGCGACCGGTTATTTAAGTAACCGGGGCCGCCAAATTGTAGCGAGTTGTCTAGTCAACGAGCTGAGTATCGACTGGCGTTATGGTGCCGCTTGGTTCGAACATCAGTTAGTCGACTTTGATGTCGCCGCCAACTGGGGAAATTGGCAGTACATTGCAGGTGTGGGCGCCGATCCGCGCGGTGGCAGACATTTCAATCTAGAAAAACAAACCTCGCTTTACGACCCAGAGGGCGAGTATCGAAAAAAATGGGGCGGGCATGTTGTCGGCCCGCTAGATTCTGTCGATGCCGCAGACTGGCCCATCATGCCGAATGAGCCCTACTAATGGGTGTGGATCACAATGGGCAGGCACTCGACACGCATATTGAAAACCGGCTCAATCTGGTCTGGTTAAAAAGAGATTTACGCCTGCAAGACCACCCCCCTCGCGCAGAAGCGATGCAACCGCCTGGCAACGTCTTGCTGTTTTATGGCTTTGAGCCTGACCCGCTAAGAGATCCGCACGACGATAACAGACGTTGGCGCTTTGTTTGGCCGTCACTCATGGAGCTGAATCAGCAATTACAGGCCTCTGGCAGCTCGGTTTTTATATGCCATGGGGATGTGCTCGAATTGGTCTTCGAACGGCAAGGAAAAGTGGGCATTAACCCGATGTATAGCCACGAGAAGGTGGACTTGAACCTTGCGTTCGAGCGCGACAAGGCGGTCGCTCGTCGGTGTAAGCAAGCGCATATACCTTGGTTTGAGGCGCGCGCAGGGGCGGTATTACGAGCAGCCAAAAACAGACACGATTCGGGTAAGCGTTGGTGCCGCACTATGCGTGCACCCAGACCATGACGCCCGTGTACAAGCCTGGAAGGAGGGTGGAACCGGTTATCCGATGGTGGATGCCTGCATCCACTACGCCCGGTTTCAAAAGCAAGCAGGCGTCACCGGCACAAACACCATGCGCAGATATTACCCGGTCAAGCAATCTCAAGAACACGATACAAAAGGGGAGTTTGTACGCAAGTGGCTACCGGAGCTGAACAATCTGCGTGACGACCCTATTTATAGCCCTTGGACTATTACCACGATGGAAGAGCGTATGTATGATTTTGAACATGGCCAACACTACCCAAAAACCACTGTAGATAGTACCCAAACAGGCAAGGACGCAAGACAAATCCTATGGTCATTTAAAGGGCGAAAAATAGTAAAGGAGGAGAAGCAGCGCCTTCTCGCTACCTATGTCCGGCAGGCAGACCGCTAGCGCATGCACACAAAACTCACACTTGAATCAAAACTTTGCCCCGTCTGTCAGCGGCCCTTTAGTTGGCGTAGAAAATGGGCCAAAGACTGGGACCAAGTCATCTATTGCTCTGATCGCTGCCGCAAGGCAAAACACCGAGTTAAAAGTGATGCATGAATATAAAGGACTAGATAGCAATGAAAAACCATAAGAACATAAAAAGCTTGCGCCTCGTTCTCGGGGATCAACTGAATATTGACCATAGCTGGTACCAGCAAAAAGATCCGGAGGTGTTATATCTCATCGCCGAAATCAAACAAGAAGCGTCTTATGTGGCTCACCATATACAAAAAGTGTGTGCGTTTTTTGCGGCAATGGAACAATTTGCCAATACGCTGGCAGCACAAGGTCATCAGGTCCGGTATTTAACCTTGGATGACACGGCGAACTTTAAGGACTTGCCAGATCTACTCCGACATACTGTTGACGAACTCAGCTGTGAGCACTTCGAATACCAGCGCCCCGACGAATACCGCCTGCGAGAACAAATGCTAGCATTTTGTTCTGGGATAACAACGCAAAACAAGGAAGTGGATAGCGAACACTTCCTGCTGCCCTTTGAGGAAATTGGAGATTACTTTACCCCACAAAAACACGTACGCATGGAAACGTTTTATCGCAAGATGCGGCGTCGTTTTAAGGTGTTAATGGAAGATAACGAACCTACTGGCGGGCGCTGGAATTTCGACGCTGAAAATCGACAAACGTTTAAACAAGCTGACCTAAAAAGTATACCCACCCCGCTGTGTTTCATAAACGATGTGCGCGACATTGTGAACCGTCTGGCACGAAATGAGATTCAAACAATAGGCGAAACAGCTTCTAGCCTTTTGTGGCCAATTAGCCAGGAACAAGGGCGGGAATTACTCGCCTATTTCTGTCAGCACCAACTCCCCTCATTCGGGCGCTTTCAAGATGCCATGACCTGCAATTCGGAGCACCAATGGAGCTTGTACCATTCCCGGCTCAGTTTTGCCATAAATGCCAAGTTAATAGGGCCCATTGAAGTCATCGATACAGCAATCAAAGCCTTTCACGAGTCGGACGGGGAGATCAACCTCGCACAAGTTGAAGGTTTTGTGAGGCAAATACTCGGATGGCGCGAATACGTAAGAGGAATGTACTGGGTCAATATGCCCAACTATGCCATCCAAAACGAATTGAATGGTAGCAGGCCGCTACCTAAATGGTTCTGGACCGGAGACACCAAAATGCAATGCATGCGTGGCGCCATTACCCAATCCCTCGACTATGCCTATGCCCACCACATTCAGCGCCTTATGATTACCGGTAATTTTGCATTATTAGCCGGCATCAAGCCTGATGAAGTAGACCAATGGTATTTGGGCATTTACGTTGATGCTATTGAATGGGTAGAGCTACCTAATACCCGAGGGATGGCGCTATTTGCCGATGGCGGCTGGATTGCGACCAAACCCTACGCGGCAAGCGGTAATTATGTCAATAAAATGAGCGACTACTGCAAAAGTTGCGAATATTCAGTGAAAAATAAAACCGAAGATAATGCTTGCCCTTTGAATAGTCTGTATTGGAATTTCATAGACCGGCATTACAATAAACTGAAGCAAAACCCGCGCATGGCTTTCCCCATAAAAAACTGGGAGAAAAAGAATGACACAGAAAAGCAAGAAATTTTATCGAAAGCCCAGGCCATATTGAGTGATTTGGACACGGTATAAAGACCGAGTTTAGCCTGGCAACGCCCATCTAAGCGCCATGTCATATTGTTATTCAATTTTCAAAAACAGGGTCGCGCAGACGGCCAGCGAGAGATCACGCTAGCTCAGGCAATGGCGCCAGCGATAAAGTGTTTGCGTCGAGACACCGTGTGAGTGCGCATAATTTCTCATGTCGCGCCTGCCAGAAACGCGCGTTGTTTATGTTTGTGCGGAATTGCTAACTATCTAGATACCTTTTTCCCATTGCCTAAGCCATTGCAAATGTTCGATTCACCCATCTGCCAATCCCAAAGTTTGCAGTCTTACTCGGCACTCATGGTGTGGGCGATGACGATGGCGCGGTCGAGTATGCCCTCAACTGTCAGTTGGGCAGCTGGGCTGTAGCTGAAGCCGAGGAATGCACAGGTGGACAATTCGAATACCCCAGCGAGAACCATTGCTTCATCACCAGCGGCCTTGAATATTCCCAATAGGTTGGAGAAAAAGGCGAGCTCTTCGACACGTTCTTCATCGGCAAGCAGTTCACATAAGTCGCCCAGCGGTTGGACTATCTCCAGGTCTATAATTGAAGCAAAAGAGCTGTCGTGAGCAGGTAAATCTTGCATGTTATGTTCTCTAAGTTAGTTCTACAGTGGTTCCAGACGTGTTGCCTATAGATTGCTATCTCGGCCATTCATCTTCTTTCGCCAACGTAAGGCCTCTTCTAGCGTTCTAAGTACGTTATTGCAATTTCTTTTGTCGGTCTGACTTCAGCAACCGAAAATATCGCCGATGCTCCACGACTTAGGTAAAAGTGAAAGGCGCTAAAGCTCGGTATCCTCGTCTGATAATCGAGCGCAGATGGACGTTGTTTTAGTTCGACTGGCGTGCATTTGTCGATACCAAAGCAGAATGGCCACGAAAGAAAAATCGACGAAAATCGCAGCGAGATATAGCCACCAATTAACTGAATAAAATAAGCAATAGGTGTACGACAGTTAGTGCGCGGCGGATCTGCCGAGGCTTATGTGAGGGGCGAGTGAGGGAAGCTGGCCCAATGGGCCGGGGCAATCAATGGCGGTCGTGGATTCCTATCGCCGGTACAGTGCGTTGCTTCGAGATCCTGCTGCAGAACTGTCAGCCTCAGCGTGTCTTTAACTTCACCGCACCCAATGGCGTTCCCTAGGTGCAATTTGCAAGTGCGCTGGGAAGACCGTTAAAGCCTCCAGCATTCATGTCTCTGCCAGGGCTGGTTGTGAAGTTGATGATGGGTGAGTTTGGCGAAGAAGTATTTTGAAGGGGCCGCGAGTATTAGCCAAAAAATTGCGCAACAGCGGATTTACGTCCAACCATGCGGAGTAGTCAGGCGCACTACGTCATCTTCTTTAGTGATGGGATCCAACCCGTGATGGTTTTCGTAGCAGACAGATGAATATATATTTGCCAGACAACGATGTAGACCCGTGTGCGCAGTATGATTGGTATCAGCACGTTGGAAAAGTGATGTTGGAGAGCGTGCGGTTGCGGTGTAGTGCGTCGAAGGAAAAAAGTTTTACAACCCCGTATCGCCCAATTCACGGCAGGCACCCCTGGGCCTTGCGGGTAGGCAAGTCAGATGATGGTTTTCGATGGTTTGTAACCCTCAGCCGTGCCTTGAACAAAGAGTATCGTAGACGATTTGAAAAAATTAAAGATCATTCGTCAGTGGGCATCATCAGACAGGCAGAAGAGGGTCATGTCCCGGCGTTGGGGTTGACGTCCTTCGTGCAGGCAATGCCAGATCAATACCAAGAGACCAATGATCCTGTTGCGGCTTATCGACGTTTTTATGGCGTTGAAAAATCTGCTTTCGCAACATGGACTAAACGTGAGGCAGCGGACCGGTTTGTGCCAGAATCATCCAGCAAGGTGCTCGTATTATGAATGTGCTTATAGTTGGGGGATCAGGAGGAATTGGATTAGCCCTCGTTAGGTTTTTTTGCAATGCTAACGAAACGTGCGGCGTAACAGCGACTTATAGAACCGTTCAACCGGGCTTGAGCCATGACAAGCTTAACTGGGAGCCGCTTGACGTGACTAACGAAGAAGAAGTGGCGGGATTATTTGAAACCTGCCCGGACTTGACCTATATCATCAACGCAGCGGGGCTTTTACACTCAGGCGCAGGCACGCCAGAAAAGGCGATTAGTAAACTGGATGCAGATTTTTTTATAGACAATATACGTGTGAACACGTTGTCTACGCTATTAATAGCAAAATACGCGCGCCGTGTATTGAAGAAGGCCAAGCGCAGCGTGCTTGCCGTGCTCTCCGCCCGAGTAGGTTCCATATCCGATAACCATCTCGGCGGCTGGTACAGTTACCGTTGTTCGAAAGCAGCACTCAACATGGCGGTGAAAACACTGAGCATCGAGTGCGCACGTACGCTGCCAAACTGTGCCATAGTGGCGTTACATCCAGGTACCGTGACTACTGAGTTGTCAGCGCCTTTCACTCGCCAAGGGCCCGATTCAGGGCTGTTTACGTCAGAGCAATCTGCTCGTTGGTTGGCTGACATTATCATGCACTTGGCGCCTGAAGATACAGGTAAATTCATCGCCTACGATGGTAGCCAGATCCAATGGTAGTCAACTTAAATGGTAGCAACCACCTAGGTCGCAGATAATACTGGCAACCACATGGCAAGTCACGGTGATTGAGGCCTCGTTCGATGCAGCGCAACTGTGATTTTATGCAACGGTGACTGTACCTGCTAGATAGCAACAGCACCAGGAGCGCATACGACGGCACGTATCGCCAGCAAGGCGTGGCAAGGGCAGTGCTAAGAAAAGCGCTTGGAACAACCATCAAAAATCGAGACCAAAGCTGACGCACCTGCCTGTCACTTGCGAAAGTCCCAAGCACCGCCACAGCGAATCTGCGGAGGCACGCATTGAACGCCTGCAACTATCAGCCGTCGATTGGTTTGTCGTAGCTACCCGCCGGATTGAAACGCTCAGAGTCATCGAGTCAGCTAACGTAAGTCGCCTGCGGAACGAGTCTACATAGCAACTCCAAAGCAGGGTGCAACTGTTACGACTGTTGAGGGCGCTCGCTAACGCCGAGATTGTGATAACACTGCTGGTGTCCACCCCCAACGAAACTCAGTGCGCAAGCGGCTGAGGTCAAGGCCAGCATCCATCAGATCGCTGAATGTCGCAACCTTACGCGCGCTGTTGAAAGCTGATTTTTGGCGATCTCGGGGATATTGCCAATCATGTCAACAGGCGTATTGCCGTACTCAAAAACGATCTGCTGGAGTTCGGCCAACGCTCCGATGAGATTCAGGAAGCGGCTGTCCGAGGCGCCCAGGCCATGCGCCAAAGTGATCGTAGTCTTGCCTAATAAGACGATGTTCTGAGCCGTTTCGTGGCCGCCTCGGTAGAGATGGCGATGAGTGGCGAAAGCGTATCAGAAAGCTTTGCTATCACCAGTCAGGGTCTCGACAGTGCCTGTCGCAGTGCGCAAGACAGCACACTGCCGTGGAAGTCGCAGTGGTCGGTATATCTGCGCTGGTTGCTAATCTCGCTATTACCAAGGCCCTGGGGAATATCCTCAATAGCATGGAAACGATTCAGCAATTGCAGCGCAGGTGTCTGATGCTGCCAATGAACAACGCTGGGCGGTGACTGACATCAGTGCGCGAGGCTCATCCCTGAGCGCTGGCGCCAATGAGGCTCTGCAAGGTGTCCATGAAATGGCTCGCAGCGCCAAGCAACTGGAAATGGTTGCTATCGACATGCAACATCGCACCAGTATTGATACCTTATGAACGCACTGTCAGAGCTTCGATAAATCACACGCGGGCCAGATACTTGCTGATTACTTCTATTATCGCCGCCAATTCGACGGGCTTGGCCAAATAGTCGTTCATACCTTCGTTAATGGCAGTTTGATAGCCTTGTTTGATAGCCTTGTTCGAGAGCTTTGTATCGCATTGGGAGGCAGTCCACATATGACTAAGTTGGTATAACCCGCATCTCTGAGATGACGCGTTGCCTCATGCTGGCGCTCTGAGTGCGTCGCGCCCCCAGGCCTTTACCAAAAATTGCTGCAACTGCATGGGTGAAAACGGGTGACAGAGCGATTCTTGCGATGGGTGTTGGGCGGTAATAGTCTGCTAACCAAATATATGTAGCCGATTATTTTTGTAAATTGCATTTCATGGCCTATATTTAGTTAAGAAGAGGGTCTTTTGTCCTAAGTTGACCTAAAGCTGTGCTCATCAATAACAGGACACCTATGACCGACCCTACAGCGCCAGATGTCGATTCTGCCGAAATCGACCGCGCGCCAATAAATGGCGATGTGCCCTATGCTGCGGTGCCTGACTCGCCGGAATTCGGGGACCCGGTGTCTGTCATCCTGCCCGCCCTGATCCGACGTTACCGGCTACGCTATCTTCTGGGGCTGTTGCTTATCGCGGCAATGGTTGTCGGTGCCTATTTTCTGAATTCCCGGCTACTCGACCAGCAGGCCAACGACGCCCTCGTCATTAATCTTGCGGGAAAACAACGCATGTTTTCGCAGAAAATTGGGCTTCTGGCCGTTCAGCAGCGGGATGCGACTCAGGCCGCCGGTAAGCGGCGACAACAACTGGCCGAAACCGCAAACCTCATGCAGGCCAACCATGAGCGCCTGCTGGCCTTTGTTGCCGCCGATCGTGAATCGTCTCAACTTCTGCAGCTGTACCTGGCACCCGGCGTCGGACTGCAGGATCGCGTTACCGCCTACACGCAGAGTGCGCTGGCACTGGTATCCAGCCCCGGCAATGCTGGCGTTGAATTATCTGTGGCGGTTCTTGACGATGTTTTCCGTCAGCAGTTACTCGACGAGCTCAACGCGGCCGTGACTGTTCACGAGAGAATTGCCGAATCCCGGGTGGAAGAAAGCATGAAGAACCAGCGATTGATTTTGTTGCTGGCACTGACAGTACTGATCATGGAGATCCTGCTGATTTTTCAGCCGATCGAAAATCTGATGAAGAACAACTTTGCGCTCCTCGATAGAGAACGTCAGCGGGCACTTGAATCGCAAGCCCGCGCCGAAAAATCAGAACAGGCAAAAAGCGAATTCCTAGCAAACATGAGTCATGAAATTCGAACGCCGATGAATGGCGTGCTCGGCATGTTGGGATTGTTGCTGGAGTCGCCATTAAACTCCGAGCAGGCTCATCGCGCCATGGTGGCACAACGCAGTGCCCGATCGCTGTTGTCGATTATCAACGACATTCTTGATCACTCGAAAATGGATGCTAATAAGTTGGCGCTTGAGTCCCTGCATTTCGACCTGCATCGCATGTTGCACGACTTTGCTGAGACTATGGCTTTCGATGCAGAAAACAAACACCTGGAATTCATGCTCAATACATTAGACCTGCAGCCGGGAATGGTTGTCGGCGATCCGGGTCGGATTCAGCAAATTTTGACGAACCTGGCAGGCAATGCTATCAAATTTACCCCCGAGGGGGAGATCGTTGTCCAGGCGCAGATGGTGCAGATAAGCCCAACGCAACATCAACTGCGACTCAGTGTCCGCGATACAGGTATCGGCATCGACACATCAAAACTCAACAGCATGTTCGACGCATTCTCGCAGGCGGATGCCTCAAATACCCGCGAGTTTGGCGGTACCGGCCTTGG
>Ga0307492_10000663_pt1 | contig 14379 bp, 14 predicted proteins | sample SI3LmetaG_FD_202365 | JGI IMG/M metagenome (GOLD analysis project Ga0307492, IMG submission 202365) | Sea-ice brine microbial communities from Beaufort Sea near Barrow, Alaska, United States - SI3L | ecosystem: Environmental > Aquatic > Marine > Coastal | place: USA: Alaska | collected 2017-05-06 | reverse complement strand
CATTCAGATATATTGAATATTAAGCGTGAGAAGGGTGAGATTGAATAATATTCAATCGCTGTTTACTAATTCGCTAACACCGTCCGACCTTTTGCCCAATCTCTAAGCGCTTGAACTTTCTCAGCCACCACTACGGAAATAGGATGACTCTGTTCAATGGTTTCTTTAACTGAATTTGTAGTCATTGGAGTGCCTTCTGCATAAGCTCGGTAAAACGCAGAAACAACCGCTTGTTCAATTTCTGAACCTGTAAATCCTTCACTTGCTCCAGCTAAAATATCGAGATCAAATTTATCTACGCTTTGTTTTCGTCTGGATAAACGTCTGGCAAAAATATCTTTTCTTGATGCTGAGTCAGGCAAATCTACGAAAAATATTTCATCTAATCGGCTTTTTCGCATTAATTCAGGAGGTAATTTACTGATGTCATTTGCGGTGGCTACAATAAAGACTTGATGGGTATTTTCTGCCATCCAAGTTAACAATGTCGCGAGTATTCTTTGTGAGGTTCCGCCATCGCCACTTGAAAGACCCTTTTCTATTTTATCTAGCCACAAAACACATGGCGACATTAACTTAGGCCATTTTTAATGCTTCACGCAGGTTTTTTTTAGACTCTCCATGAAATTTATTATAAAGAGCACCAAAGTCTAATCTTAATAAAGCAAGCCCCCACATACCCGCAACGGTTTCAGTTTGACCGCTCATTTTATTTCTCTATTTACATCCATAACGACCACAAATTGATCATTACTTGTTCTATATCAGAATATTAACGATAATAGACTAATATTATTACTAAGTCTTAATCATGTCTTCAGGAAGAATTTAAAATGCGACAAATTTCTCCCATTGACCAAATAATTAGTGTTGCTGATAACGCATTAAGAACGCTGTTTGGCGGTTATCAGGTGACCGAAAGAGACAATCCATCAAGTAAGCTAGATGAAGATGATTTAGAGCAAAAAGAAAAAAAACATTCTGCAGGGTTAATGCGCATCAACCATTGCGGAGAAGTCTGCGCCCAAGCTCTCTATCAAGGGCAAGCATTTACAGCAAAACTACCAGAAGTTAGAGAAAAAATGGAAGAGGCCGCCACGGAAGAGAACGATCATTTGCAGTGGTGCTCAGATAGATTAAAGCAACTAGACAGCCATACCAGTATTTTCAACCCTCTTTGGTATATAAGCTCATTTTCAATTGGCGCAGTGGCAGGTTTAATGGGTGATAAATGGAGTTTAGGTTTTGTCGCAGAAACCGAATATCAAGTCGTAAGGCATTTAGAAAGCCACTTAGTCAGCCTGCCTGAAAATGACATTAAAAGCCGAAAAATCATAGAGCAAATGAAAGAAGATGAACTTCATCACGCGACCCTTGCTATTGAAGCTGGTGGAGCTAAATTACCAAAAGCCGTTAAGGTATTGATGGAAGGAATGGCTAAGGTGATGACTAAGAGTGTTTATTGGGTTTAGATAATAAATCACTTAAAATTCAAAAATAACAGGATATTTTAAATATTCTTGATCATAATATTTAGACTGCTGATAAATCCATTCCATTTGTTTCGTTGAGTCTTTTGCAAATTCTTTATCATCTTGTTTTCTTTTTTCAAAAATATTTTTTAACTTTGGATTTTCTGCGAACAATTTTTTTGCCAATGGAATCAAAACATAGGACTCAATGTATTCAGTCCTCTGAAAAATACTATTAAAGTATCCCCATGCAAAAAACGAATCAGTCGCTCTAGGATCTAATAACGCAACGGCTAAGTGACCAAGTGGTTGGTTAGTTTTTACTTCAACACTATATTCAGGTAAAACAAATTTATTAGACGTTTCGGAAAAATTCGCTTTAGGCATTTGTCGTCCTTCAAAAGGTACTGCTGCAAATTCAAAACCTTCAACGCATAATTGGTTACCTTTTATAACCTTTTTTTCTTTATGCAATACCATCTCAATTCCATGAGACTTTAATTTTTCAATTACGGTATAATATTGAGCAGGTATCCAATAAGATTGGGGTATGCTGACTGTATCTTTTGCTTTATTCATCCAAACAATAGGTAAATCTATATAGAGTTTATTTGTTCCTAACCAATCTATATATTTTAAACCCGTTAATGGATCGGTTTTTTGTCGATAATCAATTCCCATAAAATCCATTGAGGTAGGGTTTTCTTGATTCATATCCCACGAGACTATGAGCTCGTCAACCTTTCTTGAATTGTCTTTTTTAGTTGCTTTAATTAGACCCTGACCTTTTTCTGCAAGAATTTTTAAAGTCTCTTCTATAAAGATATAAGTACCAAGTACTCTTTGCTTGTATGGTTTAAGTGAGTGGTTTTCGACCAGCACCGTTGCTAAATGTCGGTAATCACCATAGCCATTTGAAAATCTAGGAGATGCTGTCCAACCTACAATTCCTTTGCTAAAATCCATAGAATCGATACCAAAAGTTAATGGTCCACCTAAATGTCCATTAGTTTCTAAGGTTGTATCTATTTGAGGTTTTAGATTTTCGCTTAACCATTTTGAGATGGAAGGTGATGCGCCATAAGAAGTATTAAAACCATAAGTAATGTCATACTGATAATCCTCACCATCAGTCACATGAACATCATAATAAAGATCCGGTTTCCATTCATTAATGGTTTTAATCAAAGCTTTTAATTCTAGTGTTTCTAGCTTTGTATAATCACGATTAAGATTTAAATTTTCTGCGCTAGTGCGCCAGCCCATATTAGTTGGCCCGCGTTGATTCACTCGATTAAAAGCAGAAATTTTTTCATGCCCATCAACGCTTAAAATAGGCACAAATAACCAGTTTACTTTTTCCAGTAATTTTTCTTTGCCGCCATAAATAATGTCTCTTAAAAGCATTAACCCAGCATCTTTCCCATCGATCTCGCCAGAATGAATACCCGCTTGAACTAAGAGGGTTGGCTTTCCATTGTTTCTCAATTCAGTCGAAGTAGAAATTCCGTCACTGCTAGCAATAACCATCCAAATATCTCTTCCTTGTGGACTTTTACCAATTGATATTTTATTAAGTCTTTGATCACTAGCAACTAATTTATCCAGATATTTGAAAGTTTCCTTGTAATTGGGTGATGAGATTAAATTCAATTTTTCAGAAGGTGTCTGCCATGGGTTACTTGAACTTTGAATTAAGTGTTCGCTTTTACCATGCCAATCATCTATAGGCGGTAATAGAGATTCGTCTGCTACTATAGGTTGACAAAATATTATTAGAGTTAGAGGCAGAAAAAAAAATTTCATTAAGGGTCTCTTGGGGTTATTTGTTTCTTAACGATGTTAAGAGGGCAAGTCTATCACTATTCTCAGTCCTTGTGGGTAAACCGATTCTGCTCTTATTTGTCCATGATGAATTGAAATGGCTTTAGATGCTATTGATAACCCTAACCCCACACCGCCAGTATCTCTAGAACGGTCAACTTGTGGCCGATAGAAAGCATCAAATATTTTTTTTAATTCATTCGATTCAACACCACAACCATCATCTTCGATGGTGATATTAATAGAGTTCTTTTCAAGGTGTACACTAATACTGATTAACTTATTGGCATAGCGAATAGAATTTCTTAATAAATTTTCAATGCCACTTAATAAAATGCTTTCAACCCCTAACAGGTAAATGGATGGCTGAATCTCTCTTTTAAGTATTAACCCTTTTGGCTCAGCCTCAAATTCAGCATCTTCAGTTAGTTTATTAAGAGAGTCACTGAGATTAAATTTTGATTCTGTCTCAGTTTCAGAAGTGTCATCGAGTCTGGCGTAATCCAGTAAACTAGTAATCATAGACTCCAGCCTTTTACCTTCCAATTTGATTCTCTGGATGGACTTATGATCTTTTGATAAAGCATTTTCTGCCAGTGCTACGGCTATTTTTTGCCTAGCTAATGGCGATCTTAATTCATGTGATACATCACTAAGCAGACGATTCTTGGTTTGAATGACTGAATTTAAATGCTCCGCGAAATTATTCAAAGCTACCGCCAGATCACCAAATTCATCGGTTCGTTTTGTCATCTTTATTAATTGATGGTTGTTTTTTAAATTGCGAATTAAATCCAGCGATGCTTTTTGCAATTGACTTATAGGACGATTAAAAAACCAAGCGATTAGAAAGCTAATAGGGAAACTGACGACAAAAGTTATAAATACTAATTTTTTGGTAAACTCCTTGATTAATAAACCAAAATAGCCTTGACTAAATAGAGGAACTTTTTGATGGAAGTATATTTTATAGACTTTATTATTAAGCTTGATGTTTGTGCCGCCGACATAATGACTTTCTTTTTTGAAAGCTAATAGTATGTGATGTCTATACAAAACTTGATGGTGTAGTTGCAATAGGATTTCAGGAATGTTTTTTCCAAAATACTCATCCCCTTCTTTATCAATCAAAAACGTATTTTTAAGTAGTCTGTTTGCTCTTAGGGGAATTCTAGAATTGCCCTTTAAAAGGTATTTCAATTTGTTTTTTCTGAAATTTAATTGTTCAAGATGATGTGGCGGTACAGGACGAAATCTTACATCATCGGTATTGGTTTGAATAATAATCAAATTTAAAATAAATATAGAAAAAAACACAAGCCAGAGTGAAAGTAATATTTTCCAAAATAAACGAAATCTCAATTTTGATAGAATGCGAGTCAAGTTATTTGCTTCCACGCGCGCCAGCATCTTGACTACTTACAAATTGATAACCGTTTCCTCTTAAGGTCTTAATTCGTTCTTGTTGATTAGCGGTTAACCCTAGTTTTTTTCTAAGATGACTAATATGCATATCGATACTTCTATCAAAGGACTGAAGTCTTTTACCTAAGATTTTTTCACTGATTGTTTCCCTAGTTACATACTGACCTAAGCTTTCCATTAGTAGTTTGAGTAAATCAAATTCTGTAGATGTTAACTCGATTGAGATGTTTTTAACTTTCAACTCTCGACTATTGTTATTTAGTGAAACATCGTCAATGGTTAGAAATTTTTCAGTTAATATCGTCATATTAATTTGCACAGCTCGACGAACAATCGCCCTGATTCTAGCTGTCAACTCTCTAGGATCACAAGGTTTAGCAACATAATCATCGGCTCCCATCTCTAGTCCAACGATTCTATCGATTTTATCTCCTTTTGCAGTTAACATTAAAATAGGTAGGTTATTTTCTCGACGTATTTCGCGTAAAGTATCAAAACCATTCTTAATCGGCATCATCACATCTAAAATCAATAGGTCGAGGGAGTTATTTTGGCAATAGTTAATTGCATTTTGTCCATTATGAACAAGATTAACCTTCATACCTTCTAGCTCTAGATAGACTTTCAATAGTTCACAGAGCTCAATATCATCATCTGCGATTAAAATATTAGTTTTTTTCATGCTTTTATTATGAAACAGTTATAGTCAATTTACTAATTTAATTACTTAATAAACACCAATTGTTATCACTTTTTACACTACCTTTACAATTGAAACAAAGCACTTTACATATGACTGGATATAATCATTTCTCGCTTAGGAAGTAATAGAAATAGATTTCACTTCCTAAATTGGTATAACAAAAACGAGGATATGATTATGAATAGAAAGACAATATTAATTAGTATAACCGCCGGTTTATTTGCTATTGGTTCAATGGCAATAGCAAATCCCAATCACAAAATGCGTCATGGTGGATATGATAACCATGTAAGGCAAGCTCCTAACGCTAAAAATGTAATGAAACTTTTATCAAAACTTGATTTAAGTGATGAGCAAAGAGTTGAAATTAAAGCACTAATTCAAAATGGTATGGAGTCAACAAAAGTTCAACGAGAAACTCTCAAGTCCATGCATCATCAAATGAAAGCGCTAACGCAAGCGGAAGCGGTAGATGAAACAGGGATTAAGTCTTTAACCCTTGAAATGGCTAATCTAAAAAGTGATTTAATGATTGCTCGTCTAAATAAACATCATCAAATATCATCTCTTCTAAATGATGAACAAAAAGAAAAGATGGATAAAATGAAACAGCATAGGATAAAGAATAAGGGGCAATAGTCTATTTCTCCCAAAACATCACACAATAAGTGAGTTACTAAAGAATGGGCTCGATTGGTAATGCTTGATTGAGTCCTATCCCTTTCTCTATCAATTTAGAAAAATCTTCAGCTAGTTTTTCACTTTCTGAAAGCACTTTCTGCCAATACTTAATGCGTGTATCGGTATCTAGTTTTTCAAAATCAGACCGATCTGTTATTTTTTGATAGGGTAGACTTTTTATGTGTGATTCAGATGGCGTGATCATCACAACATTATCAAAATTTTCCGCTTTAGCATGACGATACTTTAAGCCTTTATCAAACCAGCCTGTTTTTATAATTGGATGAAAGTGTGGATATAGAACCAAGCCTTTTTTAGGAAATGCCACATCAAAATGATAATCTATAATGCCACCATCTCGATAAATGCCTTTTCTTACACCTTCAATTTCACTAATACCTTTTAATACTAGTGGTATTGCCCCAGAAGCCAATAAAACTTCTTTAATATTATTGACGGTTAATCCCGCGTATTTTGTTTGACCTTTATCATAATTAAAATGAGAATGGTCAAAACCTAAAAAGTCATTTTTTGTAAAAAAATTATAACGTTCAAAAAACCAAGGCAGTGTTTTTGCTGAAATAGCATTTAGTCCCGCAGAACTAATTAAGCCAGTAAGCTGCAACAATTTATTTTCAGACTTAGCAAAACCTTTTGCTCGTGCAACAATTAAGTGAGTTTGAATAACCGGGTTCTCTAAAATTTCCTTCGCGCCATCTTCACCTAAGAGCTTATTAACTAATATTCTTGCCTTTTGACTGATTTCTTCGACCGTTGGTTTCTGAGAATAAGTTTCATGGGAGTAATAGGTCGCTAGTCGCGTAATAGCTGCTACTGGGTCTTTTTGAGCGAAACATGCCATCCGCCACGCACCAGCAGAAGAACCTATTGTATAAAGTGGAGTTTCTCTATTTTTAAAAAACTCACCAAAAATATATTTATCTAAGCCAAATAAAGTAAACCATTTAGGACCACCAGAAGCCCCAGCCATCATTTGAATTTGCTCCGCGCTTAATCCATTTTGTCTGATTTCTTTTAGTGCGGATTTACCCGCATAAACTGAGATTGATGAAGTCATGTTAAGAAGCTTTGTTGGTTTTATTTCAAATTAATATCGCTATTATCTCTTATCCTATTCTAGTTATAAAGTACCTAGTTAAAAAGTACCTTCTTAGGTAGAATAGCCATCGATTAATAGATACCCCTTAAGGCAACTAGCGTGAATGATAAACATCAACAAAGAGTGACAAAGCTAGCTGAAATATTCAGTCACAGTGTGCCTTTTCATAAAGTTATTGGATTTGAATTTGAAAAACTTGACGAAGAAAGCTGCCAAATCAAATTTGATAATAAACCAGAATTAATTGGTAATTTTGTACAAAATATTTTACATGGCGGTGTGACTGCCACTGCGCTTGACGTGGTAGGTGGCGCTATGGCGGCAGTTGGCATGATGGCAAAGTATCCAGATGCCGATGAAAAAGAATTAGGACAACGATTGGCTAGAATTGGAACCATTGACCTTCGAGTCGATTATGTTCGCCCAGGTAAAGGAGAATCCTTTTACGCTAAGGCTCGTTTATTGCGAAGCGGAAGTAAAGTGGCTGTAGTCAGAATGGAGCTACATAATGAAAAAGACACTTTAATTGCTCTTGGTACTGGCACTTACATGATGGGCTAACAATCTCTTTACAGACTCAATTAAAATAAAGATTAACATTATGAAAGATCAATCAACAACTTCAGGTTGGCTATTTGGCCTTGGCGCATTTATATGGTGGGGAATTGCGCCAATTTACTTTAAGTTGATCACTCATGTAGGTGCGATTGAAATATTGGCGCATCGAGTCCTTTGGTGTGTTCCCGTAACTCTGTTGCTGATGGCATTGATAAAAAAACGAATTGCGATACTGAATATTATTAAAACGCCGCGATTGATTATTGGTTTGACTATTAGCACCCTGCTGATATCTATTAACTGGCTTATTTTCACATGGGCAGTGACCAATGAACAAATTTTGGCAACCAGTCTTGGTTATTTCATTAACCCGATTATGTCGATTGTTATGGGAGTTATTCTTTTAGGAGAACGCCTTGATAAAATGCAATGGATAGCCGTTGTCTTTGTAATTTTTGGTGTTGCAAATCAAATCTTTAATTTTGGTGAGTTCCCTTGGATTGCTTTAAGTTTAGCGACTAGTTTTGCAATTTATGGATACATAAAAAAACAATTACATGTTGATTCACTAAATGGCTTCTTGGTCGAAACTTTAATCGCATTACCGATTGCACTAGGCTATATCCTTTGGAGTTTATCTGAGCCTGAAACCCAATTTATCAATGCCGGAATTGAGTCTGACCTGTTATTGATGGCTGGAGGGATCATTACAGCAGTGCCCTTGATCCTATTTGTAATAGCCACAAAAAAAATCCCATTAAGTGGGATAGGTTTTTTACAATTCTTAGCACCATCAATTAGCTTTATAATTGCTACTCAACTTTATGATGAGCCCTTAAGTGATGCGCAGCTTTTGAGTTTTGTATTGATATGGGGTGGATTAGGCTTATATCTGATAAAGCCTATCCGCTCGTTTATTAAAACTAGTTAACGATACGCGTACCAAACTCACCAGTACCGTTGGCAATTGCCATAAACGCACCTAGGTTTTTTCCACTCACAATGGCAATTGTTTCAACACCCTCAGATAGTAATGTCATAGCTTCTTCAACTTTAGGAATCATTCCACCTTGAATGACACCTTGGTTAATTAAAGCATTTGCTTCTCCTCTATTGACTTGGCTAATTCGGCTCTCAGGATCTGAAAGTTGTTTAAAAACACCGCCAACCTGGGTTGTCAAAAGTAGTAGTTTAGCTTTTAGTGATTTGGCAATTTGAACAACCGTTGTGTCGGCATTGATATTAAATATCTCTCCATTATCTGAAACACCTAAAGTCGCAATTACTGGAATAATATCTAAATCTAACAATCCATTTAATAGTTCGCAATTAATCTCTTTCACATCACCCACTTCACCAAAATCGATTGGCAAATCGCCCCCACCAGTAATTTTGACGGGGGGTCTTTTGTTCGCTTTAATCAAACTTCCAGACGCGCCATGACAGCCAAATGCTGGCAAACCAACAGTTATGAGTTCTGCAACTAGGTTAACGTTTACTTCTCCCGCAATAGCCTGTTTAACAACTAAAAGATCCTGCTTTGATGTAATTCGTCGCCCTGCAACTTTGTTTGCCACCAAACCATAGTGCTCCTGCAAACGATTGACTTGAGGACCTCCACCATGCAAAACAACAATTGACCAACCATGCTCTCTAAGATCTTTAATATTGTTTGCAAGTCCGCTTGACTCATCTTTATCTAAAAGAACATCTCCGCCGACTTTTATGACGGCTATTTTATTTTTATTGCTAATAATACTCATATTGACCATTTTATTGTTTCAGTTAGTTAAATTATGACATAACTTTTTCAGCTCATCACTTATAACAATTTTCAGTGCTTGTTCAAGAGATTGATCATGTGCATTAATAACCATCGATAGTAGACATTCAACACTGCAATATTATCCGCTAAATGACATTGAAATCCTATTTAACTAATGGTCGATGGCTAATTATTTTAAAGATTGCTTTCATTGCCGGATCTTCTCCCGAAAAATATTTTTCTGAAGATAAGCTAACAGGAACGTGTGGAGGTACCCAAATCCGATGGTCTTCGGCTTTCGAAGCTTGGTGGAATTGTGAAGAAATAATACCCCATGTGCCACTGTATGGGAGTTTAAACCAACCTGCTTCACTGAGTGCATTTGGTCTGGAACCACTAGGCTCACCGACTAAGATAGCATTAGTAAGTCGATTGATATCCAGTAATAAGTTATGTGCAGCTGAAAAAGTATTTCTGCCAATAATAACAAATAATTTACCATTGGGTCTTAATGTTTCAAATTGAACTAGTGTCTTTAAAATCGGAGGATAAGTACTTCCATCCCCACCAGCATTATGCCGTATATCTAAAATAATGTTTTTGACATTAAGCTGGGAAATTTTTTCTCTGAGATCTATGTTGAAATCTTTAAAAGAGTGCGAAGGTTTGTCGTGCACATAGTTGTATTGAATATATAAAGAAGCGTTATTAGGCAAATACCGATACCAATATTGCTCTTTGATTCGTAGGTTGTGGTTTGCAACACTATTGGCTAATGCTGGCAGTTTAGGAAAACCATTGAATTGCATTGCCTTCAATTTAGGCTTTATCACCCGTTGCCCACCCATAGTGTCCTCTATGGTGAGGGAAATATTTTCAGCATCGTTAACTATATTTAATCCTTTTAATACTGAGGGTAAACTCAAATAGTGTGGACCTAACCAAAGCTGTTGCATTTCATTATCTCTAGCATTAATTATTTGAGTTTTAGACAATGCTTCAGCTACATCCGTTTTTCCAAAAGCGACAACTTTACTTCCGATAAGCTGTTTATACTGCTGGTCCGCACCTACAATAAAAAGACCGTCACTAAACTTATAAAATTGTAATGGTAATTGATTAAAAGAGCCTCTATCAGAGTAGGTGGGAACAATGAAATTATGCCCATTACCCATGGCAGCAACCAATTTCATAAATCCAAATACGATCTCACGATCTGAAAGAGAAGGGATTTTATCGCTGATACTGGCCACCATTTGTTCAAATACTTTCTTGTTAACAGAATGATAAATATCGACATGAAGACGCTTTATTTCTGAAACCAGAAAGTTGAGGTCGAATTGCCATGACTGAGCTCTAGATAAATTATTAGGAAGAAAACTACCTGAGGCTTCTTGAAATTCTTTCGAGTCAGCAATTTGTTTAAAGTGAGAATTGCCAATTAAATTTTTTCTTCCATCGTAACGCGCTTCTAAGGATTTGTTGATCCAGGTAATCGCATTAGACACTTGTCCAAGCTCGGAATAGGCTTCAGCAATATTGATCATAATATCATTCGATGGGGCCGAACCTGTGGGAATATTGGAAAGAATGGTGCCCAAAATCAAAGTTCTTTTAAACGCATTAATTGATTTTTCCCATTGCCCCAATTGAAAATAGGTCAGTCCGAGCATGTACCAGGTATCTCCGTCATCTGGGTATTGACTGGTCAAAGACTCAATAATAGGTCTGGCTGCCAGCCAATTCTCTTGTCGCACCAGTTTGAGCGCCTTTACTCGGCTTGCATAATAAACCGCTGGCGTCTCTACTTCATTACTGGTGGAAGGGTGGCCGATAGCACTGTTTGTCATTTCTGACGCTTTGTTTTCTGCATCAGTATTTGGAGATGCTAGGCTAAGGAGCACTACTATGGTTGTCATAATAATGGGCAAACGAATGTTCATGTTTTTATCTAGCGGCATATAAATTTCCTTAAAGGATGTGATCATAGACTAACAATATAAAGGCATTTGACGTAACGTTCGTCCGAATTTAGGATTTGGGACGTGTGAAATCCTGATTTCGGTCTCTTTAGCCATTACTGTCTATTGTTGTTGCGCAAGAATTGAGTCGGAGTCATATCTAATTCTCGCTTGAAAGCATTATTGAAAGTCGATTTGGAATTAAACCCAGATTCTAAGGCTAAATCCAACAGTTTTGTTCCTTTTGGAAGACCAGCTAAGATTTTATGCTTCATATCTTTAACCCTAAGGGCATTAATATATTCGCAAAAGTTCTGTTTCGAGCTAAGGTTAATGGCCCATGAAATATCTTTCACATTGAGCCCTGTTTCATTTGCAATATCGGTGATAGCTAATCGATGCTGCTTAAATAACTCTTTTTGAAGTATTATATTCTCAATATTATTACAAAGTGCTGTAGCTGTAGGAAGGTCAGGTCGTTTATCTTCTAACGTCGATGGTTGTTCTAATTGTTTATACAAGGTCATCTCATTGAACAACTGAGGCTTGCTGATAACTTTGAAAAGTAAGTACATGGAAATACAGAGAAATACTAAAACATCGATAAAATACCATACCGCTTTTAGGTCGGCGGGGTTGTGTTTTTGCATATTCAAACGAATAAGATCAATAATAATGATAATGGTAAAAATTACTAATGCCTTAACAACCCAAGTTAGTTTCATTGAGTCTGCATCTGAGCGGACAGCCATGGAGGTAACATGATAGCGATGCAGTAATCGAAATGATGCTACTAAATAAAAAATCTGACTGATCGTACCTAATATTATTACCCGCTGAGTAAAGTCAGTAAAGGGAAGAGCCACTAACATGGGGAGCAGGTGAGTACATTTTTTAGCAAAAGAAAATTCTTTTACATTCACCAATGACCGAATAAAAAAATACAATAGAGGTCCAATCATTAAAGTAAAAACAGGAGTAATGAGGTGAAATGTGTTGGTGATTTTTGTTTCTTCGAAAAAATCCATCAGCATAAGAATAGATTGATAGATAAAGAAAACAGCTAAACTGCGATAAATTTTATTATTCCATATCAAGAGAGCACCAAAGCTTGTCAGGGTCGCAAAAACAATTTGCAGTAAGTTAATTGGTAGTATTTCGATATATTGTAAGAACATAAGGTTAGGGGGCGCGATATTAGAACAAGAGAGACATGTAACCACAAATGCTGCCATCTAATTTCATATTTAAGTTAGATGACAGCTAATATAAATTAGCTTAAGAAACTAGACAGGTATTGCTAGTTAGATTATTTTAGTGAGAATATTAACTAACATTTAATCAGGCTAAGCCTTAAAGCTATAGCTTCAAAATCCTTTCTAAGGCCACAAGCCAGGATTATCTAGTCCAAAGTGTGCTTCCTTCCCAGTCATTAAATTAAAGCTCTGAACCGCTTGACCAGCGCCACCTTTAATTAAATTATCAATGGCGGATGTGATACACAATGTTCGCTTGCCTGTTTCTTCATCAACTCTTGTTTCAATGCTGATTTCTACTCTAGCTGTTCCCGTTACAGCAACTACTTCTGCTGCTGTGCCTTTTGGTCGCACATTGGTTAACAGGTGGTCCGCGTAATAATTTTCATACAGGGATTGAATGCTATCTTGATCTTGTCCTTCTGCTAAATCTAACTGAGAGACAGATAAAATACCTCTGACTAATGGAGCTGAAACGGGCACAAAATCGAGCGAGATGTTTTTTGCTCCCGCTTTAGAAACGGTTTGGACGATCTCAGCTCTATGTTGATGATGTAGTGCTTTGTAAGCTTTTAAATTATTAACTCGAATTGCATGATGAGTTCCAGCTATTGGCTTAACGCCCGAACCTGATGAACCTGTCATTGCAACGGTTCTAATGTTGGTATTTGATAACAATCCTGCATCGGCTAACGGTAATAAGCCCATCGCAATTCCTGTTGCAAAACAACCTGGACTTGCTATATGCTTTGCCGTTTTTATTGCTTCGCTGTTTAGCTCTGGCATACCATAAACGAAAGTACCTAATCGATCAGCGCAAGGATGTTCTGGTGCATAATCTCGAATGTAATCAGTTAGTTTCTCTAGTCTAAAGTCACCTGAGAGGTCAATGATTTTTACGTCAATATCAAATAATTCCATAGCAACTTTCGCCGTAATAATATGTGGCATAGCAAGGAATACGATATCTGCATCTTTAACACATTCTTGTGGTGAGATATCTTGCATTTTGAGATCATCATAGCCAGGTAAATTTCTATGTACCTGACTTACTGATTGACCTATAAAATCTTTACTAGAGACTCTTAAAACCTCAACATCATCCCTTACTAACATATGGCGTAATATTTCTGCCGCGCCATATCCTGCTCCACCGATGATTGATACTTTTATTTTACTCATTTTATAGCCTCTTTCTATTTTACAAAAACCTAGTTTACAAACTAACTTCTTCTAATAATACTGCAACTCTTTGCCCAACGGGAACATTATTGTTTGGAAAAACGATTGCTTCACCATCATTTTCAACTATATATTTCTCATTTTTTCCGTCACTCGCTAATAAATGTCCTTTTTGAAATGCTGTAAAATTTTTTAAATCGTCATCTACATGTAATTCAAACTCTTCATTTTTCTTTATAATCTCTTGTTTTACTTGAAAAACTCTATACTTTTCATTATCAAATGCTAGTGATTTAGTTGGAAGGTTTTCTATTAAGGATCGAAGGTTATTTGTAATACCGTCAAACTCTTTCATATCATTTTCGCCAAATGGTTTTACTTTTCCCAATTCAACAGTTGCTGAATTAGCACCAAATTGGTCACTGGTAAAAT
>Ga0307492_10000662_pt1 | contig 14397 bp, 16 predicted proteins | sample SI3LmetaG_FD_202365 | JGI IMG/M metagenome (GOLD analysis project Ga0307492, IMG submission 202365) | Sea-ice brine microbial communities from Beaufort Sea near Barrow, Alaska, United States - SI3L | ecosystem: Environmental > Aquatic > Marine > Coastal | place: USA: Alaska | collected 2017-05-06 | reverse complement strand
AACAAGGTGACGGTTCAGTTCGTTCACCGGGTGCTAGCGATTGGCACTGCTGTATTGTTACTTGCCTGGTATATCAAAGGGCGCAGCCGATTTGACAACCAACTGCTCACACGCAGTTTTAAATGGTTTGGAATGATGGTGATCATTCAGGTGAGTCTGGGGCTATTCACCTTGTTATTTCATGTGCCTGTGCCGATTGCTGCAATGCATCAGGCCGGCGGACTGTTATTGGTAAGCGCCATGATGATTAATATGCATGCTCTGCGTCGTCAGCAACTGCGGTGGGATTAATTATTGTGTTATGAATGGTATGATTAGTGTCACAAAAATACACGAATGAGTCACTTAAGCGCATGAGCAGCATTAGAATCGGTCATGGTTATGATGTGCATGCACTGGCAGCAGGTAACGGGCTGGTATTAGGTGGCGTCACTATTCGCTGTGATTACTGCTTTATCGCACATTCGGATGGCGATGTATTGATCCATGCTTTATGTGATGCGCTGCTAGGTGCAATGGGCAAGGGAGATATAGGGTTTCATTTTTCAGACCAGGATATTGTCAACCAGAATCGAGACAGTCGTGAATTTTTGAGAATTGTTAGGTCTTTTATGAGAGATGAAAACTATGAACTGGGCAATGCGGATGTCACGATTGTTGCCCAATCTCCAAAGATGGCACCGCATTTAGATGATATGAAAAAAAACCTGGCACTGGATTTAGACACCGAACTATCTCGGCTGAATATTAAAGCGACGACGACTGAAAAATTGGGTTTTGCTGGCCGCAAAGAAGGCATAGCGGTACATGCCGTTGTATTGTTGGAGTCAATAGTATGAGTTATTCCTTATGAGCTTGGGTCCCGTGATGCTAGACGTTGCTGGGTTGTCGCTGACAGACGACGACCGCAAACGACTATTGCATAATCAGGTGGGTGGGATGATTTTATTCAGCCGCAACTATGAGTCGCCCGAACAGTTAAAAGCTTTGGTTGACGAAATTCACGCCATTCGGACGCCCCGTTTAGTGGTCGCAGTTGACCAGGAAGGTGGTCGAGTTCAGCGCTTTCGTGAGCAGTTTCAAAGTTTACCTGCGATCGCAAAGTTAGGTGAGCTTTATGATCAAGATCAGGTCAAAGCGATCAAATTTTCAGAAACCTTTGGCTGGGTTATGGCGAGTGAATTATTACACTATGGTATAGACCTGAGTTTTGCGCCCGTACTCGACCTGGGTAATCCGATCAGCAGTGTTATTGGCGATCGGGCTTTTCATCATCGACCTGAACAGGTGAGCCGGTTAGCCAATGCCTGGATTCGTGGTATGAGTGAGGCTGGTATGGAAGCAGTCGGTAAACATTTCCCAGGGCATGGCTCAGTTGAGGGCGATTCACATCACGTCATGCCATTTGATCGCCGCGATTTTGACGCGATTGAACAGTCTGATTTGATTCCGTTCAGACGAGTCATCAATACCCATCTAGCGGGTATTATGATGGCACATGTTGTTTATGATCAGGTCGATAGCTTAGCAGCAGGCTTTTCAAGAATATGGGTGGATTCAGTACTGCGACAACAACTAGGATTTGAAGGTGTTATCTTCAGTGACGATCTAAGTATGAATGGTGCCGAATCTGTCGGTGGTTACGCTGAGCGAGCCAGATTATCGTTAGCAGCTGGCTGTGATATCTTACTCGTTTGCAATAATTCGGCGGGTGCAGATGAAGTGCTCGATTCGCTGCAGGGTTATAATAATCCGACCTCTCAATTACGCATGGTACGTTTACATGGTAAGCCAAAGAAATACATTGATGCTTTGTTCGACACAGCCAGTTGGCATAAGGCAACAGCTGAGTTGCATGCATTCAATCAGCAATCAACACCATCTGAGAGTGGCGACCTGTTCGATTAATAGTTGAACTCGCTACTTGAAACCAGGAATGAAAGAACTAGATCAATGAAAGAGTTTAATCAATGTTAGAACTAGAGCAATTGCTACCAGGCATCAATAAAGAATGGTTCTGGATTTTTCAAGTATTTGCAGTGGTGCTGCTTACCGTCGTCGCCAACTTTTTTATGAAGCGTTTCATTTTCAAAATGTTGCTTAAATTGCATAAAACCAAAACGCGTTGGGACGATATTGTTGTCGAGGCTATGTTGCGTCCTACGGGCTGGATACTTTGGTTGGTTGGTCTTAGTCTCGCCACAGATGTTATTTATTTAGAGACGCAAAGCCCTATATTCACGGCCTCGGGCACGATTCGTGATGTGGGTATTCTGGTTTGTATGGCCTGGTTCGTATTGGCGTTTATTCGAGGTGCAGAAAAAGAATTTTCAGATCATTCTGATAGTATTGATGCGCATACGGCCGAAGCCATCAGTAAGTTATTGCGCCTCGCTATCATCATTACCGCAGCCCTAGTGATATTGCAAACGCTAGGGTTTAGTGTATCAGGGGTTTTGGCGATGGGTGGTATCGGCGGCATTGCAATCGGCTTTGCAGCAAAGGATTTACTGGCTAATTTTTTCGGTGGTTTAATTATTTACCTGGATAGGCCCTTCACCATTGGTGACTGGATACGCTCACCGGATCGAAACATTGAAGGCACCGTAGAAAAAATTGGCTGGCGAGTGACCATGATCCGCAATTTTGAATCTCAACCTATTTACGTGCCTAACTCGATCTTTACCAATATCGTTGTCGAGAACCCTTCGCGCATGGCGAACAGGCGTATATACGAGACCATCGGTTTGCGATATAGCGACCTCGATAGCATGAATAATATTGTCAGTGAAGTAAAAGCAATGTTAGTCGCGCATGAAGAGATCGATGCCAATAAAACCATGATGGTGAACTTTAATGCGTTCTCTGATAGTTCGGTTGATTTCTTTATTTATAGCTTTACGAAAACGACTCAGTGGGTGAAGTTTCATCAAATTAAGCAGGATGTTATGTTCAAAGTCGCGCAAATAATCGAGGCAAATAAAGCTGAGATTGCTTTCCCTACATCATCATTGCATTTCGAAAACCCTATTACCATCGACCAGGCTGGAAGGTAATGTTGTACCTGATCATTAGACCCTACTAAAAGGCACAACAATATGAATCTGGAAAAAGCACTCACGATCCATCAAGACGCCGAATTACTGTTTGATCAATCATCAGTAGAGATGGCGATTGCCGATCTGGCATCGACTGTTGCAGAGCAATGTAAAGATGACTTTCCATTAGTGTTATGTGTCATGAATGGTGGTCTATATCTGACGGGTCAATTGTTGCGACACTGGGAGTTTCCACTAACGGTCGACTATGTGCATGCGACACGATACAGGTTAGCAACATTAGGCAAGGATGTTTTGTGGAAGGCTTATCCTCAGAATGAATTAATGGATCGTAATGTTATTATCGTCGACGATATATTTGATCAGGGATATACACTAGAGGAAATAAAGGCCTACTGTATCAAGCAGGGGGCTAAATCGATCACTGGTGTATTTTTAATCCGTAAAACACACGAACGCAAAAAAGCCGACATTCACCCCGATTATGTGGGGCTTGAATGCGCAGATAGTTATGTTTATGGGGTTGGTATGGATTTGAATAGTCACTTTCGAAATCTATCGAGTATTTACTCTATTGAAGAAAAGCCCATGGTACAAAAAGTACAAAAAGGACAGCCATAATGCCAGCGTTGTACGCGATAATCGGTGGCAGTGGTCTCTATGATTTGGGTGATGATTTTGTCGAACACGATAAACATTTTGTAGAAACGCCTTACGGTATTACCTCAGCCGAAATTATTCATGGTAGCTGGCAAAACCAACCAGTGGTATTTTTGGCACGACACGGTGCATTACATCGCATACCGCCACATCAAATTAATTACCGAGCCAATCTTTACGCATTAAAACAGCAAGGCGTCACTCACGCCATTGCAGTAAATGCGGTGGGTGGTATATCGCCAAACTACGAGCCAGAAACTATTGCGTTGCCTGATCAAATTATTGACTATAGCTGGGGCAGGGCGCATAGCTTTTCTGATGTGGCTTTTGCTGATAGTAAAAGTGACGTCGTTCAGCATATTGATTTTACCTATCCCTATAGCGCATCGTTACGAGCCATGATTATTGAGTCTGGCAATGCAGCTAAAATTAAAATTCAATCATCGGGTGTCTATGGTTGCACCAACGGACCACGACTAGAAACCAGGGCTGAAATCATTAAAATGACTCGAGATGGGTGTGACATGATTGGTATGACCGGCATGCCAGAAGCTGCCCTGGCCCGAGAGCTTGGAATCGAATATGCTTCGATAGCACTAGTTGTAAATTGGTGTGCGGGTGTTAATGAGCCAGAGAATGCTAGTTCAGAGAATGCTGCTCCAAAGATTACAATGGAGCAAATAATGAAAGTATTAGAGCAGGGATTGCAGCCCGTAAAACAGCTTATCCTATCAACTCTAAAAAGGTCAGTGCAATGAATTACTGCAGTCAGTGTGGCGAGAAAGTCGCTTCTATCATTCCACCCGATGATAATCGTGAACGGTTCGTTTGTGATGCCTGTGGCGTGATTCACTATCAAAACCCAAACAATGTCGCGGGTGCTATTTTAACCTGGCAAGGCCAGGTGTTGTTGTGTAAACGTGCGATTGAACCGCGATATGGCAAATGGACTTTACCTGCCGGCTTTATGGAAAATAAAGAAACAGTTCATCAGGCTGCAGCGCGAGAATCCATCGAAGAAGCGAATGCAAATCCTGGTCATTTGAATTTGTTTGGTGTGTTTAGCATACCGTATATTTCGCAAGTGCATTTAATGTTTAGTGGCGAGTTGTTAGACGACAATGTGTCTCCTGGCATTGAAAGTCTGGAAGTGGGTTTGTTTACTGAAGCACAAATTCCCTGGGATGAACTAGCCTTCCCTGTGATTGGTCATAGTTTGAAGTTGTTTTATGAGCATGGTTTAAATTCTGGCGTTGTGCATCAAGCCAGTTTCAGTCGCACAGCTGACAATCAAGTTCAGGTTTGTTCTGAAATATAGTCGACTGCAAATACCGATTGAGGGTCTTTGATGCCTTTCATTTCGTGCAAGCCTAGTGGAATAGTTTTGCAATCAAGTTGGTCGGAAAAAGCTTTTGATATCAATACATCGTGACCCAATTTTTTAGTCAGGCTTTCTAGCCGAGCGGTTCGATTGACCGCTGGGCCCATCACAGTGAAATCAAGACGGTCAGGCGCGCCGACGTTACCGTAGACCACTTCGCCAACATTAAGACCTACACCAAATTCTATCAGTGGCTGGGACTTACGTTTGCGTAAATGATTGATGACAGCGAGGGTCTCTCGCGCGTCTCTTGCTGCCTCTAGTGCTGCATTGCAGGCCGATTTCTTCGATATATCTGGGCTTATTGGGAAAACGATAAGCATTGCATCACCGATAAACCTTAATATTTCACCACCGCGTGCGCTGACGGCTGCGGAAACAAATTCGAAATATTCATTGAGCATAGAAAACACTTCTTCAGCGGGCAACGTTTCAGTCAGGTGAGTAAAGTTTCGCAAATCGCTGAACCATAAAGCAGCGTTAATAGTGTCTGCATCACCACGCTTGATCATACCTGATAGTACTTTTTCACCGGTTCTTTTGCCGACATAGGTAGTCATCAGTGACTTCGACAAATAGCGAAGTGAGTAAACTTCAAGGCTGGGAGCGAAGAAGTCACGCAAACGTTTCAAATTTTTAATATCGCAGGGTGAAAAGCCATTTAGCGCTTTGGTGGCAACGATAAATGCACTGCCAAGCCCCGTACTAAAGGTAATGGGCATCGCGTAATAATCCGTAAAGTTAGCTTCGGCTAGCTCGGTATAAGCGCGATGGGCGTTTTCTGGTAACTCGAGTATCGATTGACGGACACTCCGGTTGGTCTCGAATAGTTGTTCAAGTGGGCTACCCTTATAGCGGTCCGAATTAAAGATGTTATGTTGCGCGATAAAAGGAATGGTCTTGTTGGTGTCTTTCCACCAGGAGGCAGAGGTCGCTTTAACTAAAGGGTTCAACGTTGGTAAGCTAATGGTAAGGCGGTCAATTGGCGCACCTGCCTGCAGGAGTTTTTCTGACAAGGCCTGAACAAACGTTGCCTGATTTTGCTCCAGACGGCCTTGTTTAAATAACCATTCGATAATTGGATCAAGCGACCAGGTATTTTCATTGCAGGCCGGGGTGAATGTTGATTTTTGCTTCATGCTATTTTGATTACTACCAAATTATCGAAATGTGGTTTAGATGCCATGCAGCACCAAGCTTCAGTATATTGGGCGCCAATGAAAAATATCAATGTGGTATTAAAGCATAAAAGCCATTGACTGGTGGTGTGCTAAAAAAGATAAAAATAACAGCTATAAAATAGTTTTAATCGGGAACATATAACATCGATGGCGGTCTTATAGGTCTTACTTTTTAAATCTGAGTTTGTTAAATTAGGACTGTCATGTTCAACACCTTGGATCGATTTGGTTTAGTCACTATTCTTTTGCATTGGCTAATGGCTATTGCCGTGATCGGTTTATTTGGATTGGGCTGGTATATGGTTGATTTGACCTACTATGATGCACTCTATAAAACATTGCCATTTATTCATAAAAGTATTGGAATTATATTTGGCTTGTTGCTCATTCTCCGATTAGTTTGGAAAGCGATTAATGTGAAACCAGCATTCGAAGATGGTCTCTCGCGATTCGAATTACTGGCCGCTAAAGCCGCACATTTAGGGCTTTACGGTATGATGATTTTGATAGTAATTAGCGGTTACCTAATATCCACTGCGGATAACTCGAGTATTAGTGTGTTTGATGTTTTCGATGTCCCCGCAACGATCACGAGTATTCCAGAGCAAGAGGATATAGCTGGACTGGTTCATGAGTACCTGGGTTATGGCATTATCAGTTTGACGGTTTTACACGCTGCGGCAGCAATGAAGCATCATTTTATTGACAAAGATAATACCTTACGCAAAATGCTGGGCATGCGTTAAGAATTCATTTCGTATCAACATTCCCAACTTAATATTCCCAACAAAAAATAGTCACAGAGGAAAAAATAATGAAATTTAAAATACTACTAGGCACAGCATTGGCAATCAGTCTGCTGGTTTCAGCACAAACGATGGCTGCTGATTATGCCATCGACATCAAGGGGCAACATGCCTCTGTCAACTTTAAGGCGAGCCACCTTGGATACTCGTACATCATTGGTCGCTTCAATGACTTTTCAGGAAAATTTAATCACGACTCGGCAAAGCCTGCTGACTCGAGCGTCAATGTTACTATTCAAGCCAAAAGTCTTGACACGAACCATGCAGAGCGAGATAAGCACCTACGTAGCGCTGACTTCTTCGAAGTGGATAAATACCCGGTCATAGCCTTTGAAAGTACGTCGTTTAAGGATGGCAAGTTGGCAGGTAATTTGTCTCTGCGTGGTGTCACAAAACCTGTGACACTGAATGTCACCCAGATTGGTGAAGGTGATGATCCATGGGGTGGTTACCGCAGTGGTTTTGAAGGTGAAGTTAACCTGAAAGCTGCTGACTTTGGTTTCCCTGGTTGGGTTGGTGATGTTGCCGTGACGTTGCAGGTAGAAGGTGTTCGCCAATAACAAATAAAGCAACGGCAATATAATGTGAAGTGGAGGGCTTGTCTGAAGGCCCTCCATCATTAGCGATAAGATTCACCTTCTGATTCATTGCCGAGAGCATAAGAAGTACTTATGAAATAAAACCACATTAACTGTTGACGACCTGATTCCAAGGTATATAATGTTACCTAGCTTGAAAGTACGTCTTATATTTATGCACACCGTCGAAGTTCAGCCATTTCAGACCCTCGTTTTGTATTCCATAAGTTATAGCAACCATTCCAGCCGAAAAATAACCTCGTCAAACAGGTTTCAATCTATTTATAATTTATACAGGAAATAAAAATGTCTACTACAACTGGTACAGTTAAGTGGTTCAACGAATCTAAAGGTTTTGGTTTTATCGAGCAAGAGTCTGGTCCAGACGTCTTCGCACATTTCAGTGCTATCTCTGGTTCAGGTTTCAAAACTTTGGCTGAAGGTCAAAAAGTTGAATTCACAGTGACTCAAGGACAAAAAGGTCCTCAAGCAGAGAACATTGTAGCTCTATAAGCTATTGATTTTCGATGTGATCCATTAGGCTTTTTAGCCTAAAAAGGTCGTCATTGTTGAGTTACTATCTTGATAGATAACTCTTTAAAAAAGCAGAACTATTATGGTTCTGCTTTTTTTATGGGCCAAAGAAAATGAGCGATAGAACAGTCTTTTATCTATTTTCTTTAAACGGCGCCTCTAAAAATAGTGATTTTTTCGTGAGTACAAGCGGTCCGGCGTCCCGGAAGCACCGTGCGGAGAACCGGAGTGTACTTTAGTACATGAAGATCGACCGGGTGGCGAACTACTGTGCTGACACACCAGCATGGAACTGCCAAAAGTAGGTGTCGTGAGGCAACGCCGCAATCGCGGAAAAAAGTGCATTTTAAGAGATGCACTAAAAATGAATTGGATTTAAAGCTATGAGTTCAGCATCAGTAGGTCGTACCGAGAAGGCGCATGGCAATCGCGAAGACTGGAATAACCTTAAAAAAATGTTACCTTTCGTCTGGTCTTACAAAGGACGGGTGATATTGGCATTGGGTTGTCTGGTCATATCCAAGCTTGCGATGGTCGGGATTCCTATCATACTTAAGTATATTGTCGATTCACTCGATACCGACAATGGGCAAATAGCTGTTCTACCGATCATCTTCATTAGTATATATGGTGTTCTGCGTTTTCTTAATTCGGGCTTCAACGAGTTAAGAGATGCGGTGTTTGCGCGTGTCCGATATCACGCTATGAATAGCTTGTCCGTCACGACACTAACCCACCTCCATAATTTATCGCTACGCTATCACCTTGGCAGGAATACTGGCGCGGTTTCACGGGACATGGTACGTGGTGCGCAAAGTATAAGTTCTATCTTGAATTATTTGGTGTTCAACATTATCCCTACCGCGGCTGAATTTGTGCTCGTGGCGAGCATCTTGTTTAGTCAATATAGTTTTGAATTCGCGGTTGTCGTTCTTGTAACCGTCATACTCTATGTTGGCTTTACGCTATTGGTGACAGAGTGGCGAATGCACTTTCGTCACGAAATGAATGCACTTGATTCGAGTGCCAATGGTCGAGCTATGGATAGCTTGATGAATTATGAAACAGTCAAATACTTTAACAATGATAGTCATGAGATAAACCGCTATCGGCAAACCATGGGTGAGTGGGAAGATGCCGCCGTTAATAGCCAGAACACGATGTCGATGCTTAACTTTGGTCAGGCTGCGATTATCGCTATAGGGGTCACTGGCATTATGTTCCTGGCAGCGCAAGGCGTCGCGAACAATGAACTAACACTGGGTGATTTGGTATTAATCAATGCAATGATGTTGCAGTTATTTATGCCACTTAGCTTTCTAGGTATTATTTATCGGTCGCTTAAATATGCGCTGGCTGATATGGATATGGTCATAAAACTATTACAAAAGCCGATTGAGATAACCGATGCCGCCGATGCTAAACCGCTGGTTCTCAACAATGCCAGTGTTGAGTTCAGGCAAGTAAACTTTCATTATGATGAAAACCGCCAAATATTGAATAATGTTAATTTCAAAGTGGAAGATGGTAAAAAATTAGCCATTGTTGGTCCTTCCGGTGCTGGTAAGTCAACCATTGCTCGTTTGCTGTTTCGTTTTTACGATATTCAGCAGGGCGATATCTTATTGAATGGCCAGAGTATTTCCAAAGTGACACAGGAGAGTCTAAGGCAATCAATCGGTATCGTACCGCAGGATACGGTTCTGTTTAACGATAGCATTCTTTATAATATTCGATATGCCAAACCAGATGCTTCAGAGCAGGAAGTAATGGAGGCCTCACGACTCGCTGATATTCATGACTTCATCGAGTCGCTACCCGAGGGTTATTCAACTGTTGTCGGTGAACGTGGTTTGAAGTTATCGGGTGGTGAAAAACAACGAGTAGCAATCGCTAGAGTATTACTCAAAAATCCTGCAATATTGGTGTTTGACGAAGCAACCTCAAGCCTTGATAGCCAGTCAGAAAAAAATATTTTATCTGCTCTGTATAAAATATCGCGCAATAAAACCACGGTGGTCATTGCCCATAGGCTATCAACCATTGTGGATGCCGATAATATTTTGGTGTTAGACAAAGGCGAGGTGAAAGAACAGGGCAATCATCAGCAGTTACTCGAGAGGCAGGGTATCTATGCCAACTTATGGGCGATTCAACAGCGCAAAGCTAAACCAGAACAGGCTGACTTAGAACATGTCGCTGACTGACACGGGTAGTTGTGGTAGCAGTGAACCCTTCGCCTTACGCGTGATTGGTGACGATATGACCCCTGAGTTTGAGGATGGCCATATCATTATCGTTGATCCGGGTGGCCAGTTAAAGACGGGTTGTTTTGTGGTAGCGAGAGCCGAGGGTGATGTTATCTTGCGGCAATTAATAGTTGAGGGTGATGACTATCGATTGCAGTCGTTGAAAGCAGATACGGTTGATATCGTTATCAACCGTGCTCACTATGATTTGATTGGTGTTGTTAGCCAGCGTTCAGGTAAACGACGTAAGCATCATAAACGCTATGATGGTTGAAGAAAGGCACTCATTACCATGCGGGCAAAAGCAAAGACATTTTTAGCCACGGATTACACGGAAGGACGCGGATAGAAGAAAGGGGTGGTGATGTTATTCGTTAGATTTTTATTTGACTCTGACTCATATATTAAGCAGCCGCCGAAATAACGAAATGATACACGGAATCGTAGGGCGGAAGAGCGAAGCGTCATCCGCCGCATGTCTCACTCGACCTCATGCCAATTACAGGCGGCTCGGAGGCCGACGGTACCCGGCAAGCAAAAAAGTCTCTGGATATCTGCCTTCCAGGTACAACGATAGTTGGGAAGGATCTTGGTTGCCATCGGATGGCGAAGCAGACGATATTTAGTGGTTAACTTTAATGACCATCTTGTCTTTTACCGAAATCTCTTGTCAGTGTAATCCGTAGCTAAAACCTCTTACTTTGATATGGCTTTAGCGGTTAGAGGTAGCGAGCATCAAACTCAAAATCAGACGGTCTTCTTAGCCGAGTGATTAGTCACTGTCTTATACATAACCTTTTATTCTCACTCACGGAAGAAGAGGTGATTCGGGTTTTTCTGTCTTCTGTCCAGTTAAAACAATCGCGTTGCTCACTAGCTGATGCAGGCTCACGATCATGTCCATGTCCATACCGTAGACGGGCAGTATCTTGCTAAATTGAGACTTGCAGATAGCACAAATAGCGGCCATATGAGTAACGCCATGTGCTTCAACAACATTATTTAAAGCGGTCATTCTAGGCAGTGCACCTTTGACTCTTACCTCCATTAAATCATCGGTAAGTAAGCCGCCGCCGCCACCACAGCAAAATGTTGACTCATGAGTGGTGTCTTTAGCCATATCGACGTAGTTGTGGCAAGTCGCTCGAATGATGTCTCGTGGGATTGAAAACTGACCACCTGATATCCCACCCATATTGGATGCACGCGCGACGTTACAGGAGTCGTGAAAGGTAACGGTTTTATCATCGTTACGAGATGGGTCAAGGGTTAACTGATTGCGCTGAATTAAGTCATGGGTGAATTCGCAAATATGTTGCGGCATCGGAAAGCGTGTATCGAGGAAATCGAATGGCCCTGCTAGCGTCTCAAGGTAATTGTAAGCTACTCGCCAGGCATGACCACATTCACCAAAAATGATGCGTTTAACACCTAAATCAATGGCTGCTTCACGAATGCGTAACGCTATTTTTCGCATGCTCTCGTCGTTACCGATGAATAGAGCAAAATTGGCTGCCTCAGAAGCTCTGGTGCTGAAGGTCCAGCTAATGCCTGACTCGTGTAATACCTTGGCATAACCAATGAGGCCATCAACATGCGGCTCCGCAAAAAAGTCAGCTGAAGGTGTGACCAGTAAAATATCGGCACCCACCTGATCGAGCGGTAATTTTATAAAAATACCAGTTTCCTCTTCAATATCTTCTTCAAGACCCTCGAGGGTATCGCGCAAGGCGGCCTCAGGTAGCCCCAAATTATTGCCCACTTTGTAAACCTTACCGATGACCTCGTTGCTATACTTTTGTCCGACCCCAATTTCTGACATGATATTTCTGGCCGCCATGGTAATTTCAGCGGTATCGATACCGTAAGGACAATACACAGCGCAGCGCCTGCATTCTGAGCATTGATGGTAATAGTTATACCAATCATCGAGTACAGATTGGTTCATTTCCTGGCCACCAATAAGCCAGTCGAGTCCGAGTTTACTGAGGAATCGTCCAGCAGGCGTATGATATTTGCGATAAACATTACGGAATAAATCCTGTCGGGCAACAGGCATGTTTTTAGGATCAGCCGACCCTAAATAGTAATGGCATTTATCGGTGCAGGCGCCGCACTTGACGCATGAATCGAGAAACACTCTAAGCCCTCGGGATTCTTTGACGGCTTGCCCCATAGCATCAACAGCTTTTTGTTGCCAGTTGTCGATAAGTGCATCCGGAAACCCCAACGCTTGTTGATGATTTGACTTTGATTTGAATGGGCCGGGCAATTTCATTGCATCAGGCTGAATTTTGGGCGTCTCAATGTTTTTGAACAATTGAGGTACGGTGTATTCGCGATTAGTCATTCTGGCTCACGCGGCTTAGATGATTGATGTTGCTTCTGTCTAGTCTTGTCAGCCTGATTTAGGGTCGGGCTAAAGAATACACCTGGCGCGTGAAGTAGTTTGCTAAACGGGAAGATGAGTAGCAAAATTACCACTAAAATCAAATGCAAGTAAAGCGATAGGTCATCAGGCAATGGATTAATAGTGAGCCGAAGTAAACCGGTAAAATATTGCTGTATTAAGTAAACATTAGAAGGCCAGACGAGCAGCATTAATAAACCGCTTGATGCAATCGCAATCAAAAGGAATAACATTAAGAAGTCCGACGGTGATGATATGTACCTGACACGATCAACCATAAAACGTCTCAATAGAAGTCCGCCAAGACTAATCAGTAGCGGGTAAGCTGCGAGCTGACTGTAGGGCTGTAATTGATAAATCCATATCGGTGGTTGTTGCATGAAATAAACAAGATGCTGCAACATGACTAGTACTAAAGATGCGTGAAATACCCAACCCAATAACCAAATCCATTTATTGGCTTTGAACAAACTTTTAAAAAGAAACACTTCGCCCATCATGCGCAGTATAACGCCAGGGAAAGTGGAAGGAGCCGGTGTTATGGGAATTCTAAATGGCGTTGGCGTCGACCAATACTGAAAAACTTTATGGCCAAGACCTAAGGTTATGACCGCCGCAGCAAAGTAGAAAGCAGTAGCGAAAAAAATATTCACTCAACGTTACCGCTTAGGGGGGTATATTGCATTGTCTCTAAATGTTGAGGGTATCGATTAGATACAACCAGTTGGCTTAGGCAGCCCTGCATATTTACAGGCTTGTTTGGCTGGTCCGTAGGGAAATAGTTGATATAGATACTTACTATTACCTTTATCTTTACCAAGCCGCTTGCCAATAGCCTTGGTGAGTATGCGCACAGCCGGTGCAATTTGATATTCTTCGTAATACTCTCGGAGAAAATGAATGACTTCCCAATGTGCAGTTTCAAGTTCTGCACCATCTTTATTTGCTAGCGCTTCGGCAACATCAACCGCCCAATCACTTAAATCGGCGAGATAACCCTCTTCATCGGTTTCATAGATAACGCCGTTTACATCCAATGACATGATATTTCTTACTCTTTGTGACTTTAATAAAATAAACTCGAGATTATAACCAGGATTGAACCGTGGTATTTTCGGCGGCCAAATTAACAAACCCTGCGTAGTCGACGATACTAATTTCATCGATTAATCGGCCAGGCGGAAGTCCTCTCGCTTCCAAATCTTCATTCAATGCATAAACTTTAACGCCAGACCCTACAGCTTCTAAAATTTGTCTGGAAATACTCGTGTTTTGTAACGCACCAACAACGGCATCCTCAATCAGCAATACACTAGCATCCGACTTGCATACAGACAGGCAGGTTTCTAGTGAATTTCGTTCAAAAGGTGATTTGTTAACGGTATGTAAGGTCGGCATAGTGAGTTTTCAATCGTTAGTAACAATTCAGTGTTCGTTGATCATAAATGCTGATCAAAGTTTCCAGGTTGACTATTGACCCAGCTCGGCAAGTTAAAAATTAAGCAAAACATCAGCAGCTTCAATAATATCCCCTAATTC
>Ga0307492_10000660_pt1 | contig 14409 bp, 9 predicted proteins | sample SI3LmetaG_FD_202365 | JGI IMG/M metagenome (GOLD analysis project Ga0307492, IMG submission 202365) | Sea-ice brine microbial communities from Beaufort Sea near Barrow, Alaska, United States - SI3L | ecosystem: Environmental > Aquatic > Marine > Coastal | place: USA: Alaska | collected 2017-05-06 | reverse complement strand
GACGAGAGCCATTTCGTCACCCTCGGCCTTGAAGGCGCCGATGTGGTCCTCCGCCGCCGCGCGCAGCCGGGCGAGCCCGAGCGGGGTGTCGAGGTCGCGCGAATCCCGCGCCCGGAGGCAGGCGAGGTCGAGCTGCGGCTGGAGCTGCGCGGCGGCAGCGCCCGCGCCTTCGCGCGGCCGGTCCGAAGCCCGCCTTGGCTCCCGGTGGGCGGAGCATTCGACGTGGAGCCGCTTGCCTCGGTCCACGCCGGGCTGTTCACCGGCCTGGTGGTCGGCCCCTATGCGGTCAGCGGGGGCTCAGAATGATCGCCGCCGTGTCGCGGGGGGCCAGTGATCGCGCGGATTTCCGGCTTCATCCCCGGCACATCGGTCCCGATGATGAGCGGCGCGGCGAGCATCGCCCACATCGCGAAATGCGAGCGGTTCTCCGCCAGCGTGGGCAGATCGCCGACCTCGAGCAGAGGCCGGGCATCACGGCAGCTTCAGCACGTAGACGGGCCCGATATCGACCGCCTGCACGGCGCCGGCGAAATGCAGCGCGACGCTGGCGGTGCCGGGCGCGAAGCCCTGCGTGGCCGTGGTGCGGATGCGGATCAGCTGCCAGTTGGGCCCGACCGCGAAGCTGTTGTTGGCGAAGCCGTCATAGGGCGGGGTGTTGCTCTGGATGCGCACTCCGACCTTCGCCTTGCCGTCGGGGGTGGCGGCGCTTTCGGTGCGCGCCGCGATCGCGACCAGCAGCTTGTCGCCGGTCTGGATGGCCTGGGCGATCGGGATGGCGGTGCCCAGGTCCCAGGGGTTCGCGCCGACGACGGCGGTGGTGAAGCGGGTTGCCTTGCCGAGCCAGATTCTGGGATCGTCGCGGTTCTGCCAGATCCCGCCCGCGCCCGAGCTGCCCCAGGCGCGTTCGCCCGGACGGTTGAGCAACACGCCCTGGCCCTGGAGTGGCGGCGGCAGCTCGGGTTCGGGCGCGGCGGCCACGGCGGCGGCCTTCTGGATCGAGGGGGCGCCTTCGATCGCGATGGTCTGGCCGATCTCCACCTCCTGCGCCGCGCCGCCGAACTGCAGCGAGATGGTGGCGACCTCCTTGGCGATCGCGCGACCGGCGACGCCGCTGACCTCGTACCACTGCCACTCCGGCCCGATCGCGAGCGTGGTGTCGGCGAAACCATAGTAAGGCGCCGCGTTCTGCTGGACGCGCGCGCCGATCACGCCCTTGCCATCCGGCGTCTTCGCGCTGAGCGCGCGGGCGTAGAAGCCCACGGTCACGGTTTGCCCCGCGGCGATGCCGGCCGTGAGCGGCACCAGCGTCTGTGCCTCCCAGGCATTGGCGAGCTTGCCCGGCACCGTGTAGCGCCGCGCCGCGCCGCCGCCGGGAATCGCGCTATCCCGCACCGGCTTGACCTTGAGCGAGGCGCCCTGCGAGGCCCAATCGATCCGCGTCGGATCGTTGATCAGCGTGCCGGGTAGCTGTTTCTCGAGATCGGCCAGCACGCCGCTCGCGGCAGGCGAAGCGGCCGCGGCGGGCGCGGGCGCGTCGTCGGCGAGGCCGAGCGCGCCGCGCAGGCCCGGGATCCACTTGCCGCTCGCCTTGTCCCAGAAGGGAAAAGTGTTCTTGTAGGCCCACTGGCACACCGGTATTCCGGCCGGGACGAAGGCGTCGCGGATCGCCTTGGTATAAGCCACGCGCTGCGCCAGCGGGATGTACTTTTCGTAAGCCCCGCTCTCTCCCATGAACGGCATCAGCCCGGTGCGCGCGGCATAGGCCTTGACCTTGGCCACATCCGCTTCGAGTTGGCGGGCATCGACTTGGGTTCCGAACAGGCGGCCGGGGGGCGGGATGTTCGGAGCGACCCAGCTCGCGCCCTGATGGGTGAAGTCGAACGGGTCGTAATAGTGGAAGGTCGGGTAGACGTTCGGGTCGTTGGGAAGGCTGAGCGTCTCGAGCGACGCGAGGCCGCTCCACTTCTGCCCACCGATGATCACGGGACGGGTGGGGTTGCTCTTGCGCACCGCCGCCAGCGCCGGATCGAGCACCTGGCGCAGGTTGCTGTCGTCGAACTTGTCGTGCGGCTCGTTCTCGAGCTCGAACCACAGCCGGTCGGCGGGATAGTCCTTGAAGCGCGGCGCGATCTGCGCCCACGCGGCGGTGTGCCAGGGCTGCACGGCCAGGGGATCCTTGTGGATCGGCTGGAAGTGGTGGCTGTTGAGGATCACCTTGAGCCCGGCGGCGAGCGCCATGTCGATGGTCGCCTGAACCTGGTTCAGCCAGGCGAGCTCGACCGTGTAGGGCGCCGTGCCTTGCGAGCGGTCGTCCCAGCGCACGGGCAGCCGCACGGTGTCGAAGCCGGCGGCGCGAATCCGCTGGAAATCCGCCGCGGTGACCGCCCCGTCGCCCGGCTCGTCCGCCTTGGGCACCTCGAGCGTGTTGCCGATGTTGATGCACGGCCCGATGGGCAGCCCGCGCGGCTCGGCGGCCTGCGCGCCAAGCTGTGCCATCGACGAAACGGCCACGCCCGCGGCGAGCCAAGCCTTCCAACTGCTCATGTCTTTTCTCCCAGTTATGGTAGCGTTACCACAACCCATACAGCGCGGGCAAGTTGCTCGCCTCGCGACATTGGCCCCCAGTCCGAGGATCGGATCAGCGGCAGGGCAGGGTCACCTGCGCGTCGGTCCCCAGCCGCACCTCGCCGATCGCGTAATCGGCCTGGCCGCTGGTGGTGAGCACGAAGGGTTCGGTGAGCGCGCGGACATTGGCGCCCTTGGTGCGCAGACATTTGAGCGGGACGCCATAGCGTACCCACTCGCCACCGGCGAGCAGCGTTACCGGGGCGAAGCCGCGGCCCTCGGGGCCGATCGCTCCGATCTTGGCGCTGTCGGGCGCGTCCCAGACCTTCATCGTCACCAGCAGCAGCACATCGGCGTTGGTTTCGCGGCCGATATCCACAGCCTCGAAATTGCGCAGCATCACGCTCGCCGTCCCGCCGGAGATCGCGAAGCGGCGGGCGCCTTCCTGGACGAGATAGTTCTCGGCTGTGACGCGCACCCGCCCGCCGCCTGCCTGTGCCGGCAGAGTGGTGACGCGGGTGGAATCCGCCCCGGCGTCGCCAATAACCAGCAGCGACCAGCGCGACGCCGGGTTGCCGGCGCTGAACCACAGCCGCGAATCGCGGGCGAGCGCCCCGGCGTCCAGCTCGGGCAGGGGGGACCAGGCGGCGCGGGGCGAGGCATAGCTGAGGCCGTAGCCGAAATCGTACAGCGCCCCGTCGGCCATGCTCACGGTGCGTGGCCAGGCGGTGGGCAGCTTGCCGGTGAAGTCGAAGCGCGGCGCGCCGGCTCGGTCGCCCACCAGAACATCCGCCAGCCCGCCGCCTTCGCTCCCCGGCAGCCAGGCGACCACGAAGGCATCGGCGGCGTTGAGCGCGTCGTTCACGTAGAGCGGGCGGCCGGTGAGCATCACCGCGACCACCGGAATGCCCTGCGCCTTCAGCTTGCGCATGGTCTCGAAAGGACCGGTGAGGTCGGCATCGAGCGCCAGCGTGGCGCGGTCGCCCTGGAACTCGGCATAGGGTTTCTCGCCGAACACCACCACCGCCGCATCGGGCCGGGCGGCGAAGCTGCCGTCGGGCGAAAGCTGCGCGCTCCCGCCGCCGGCCTCGACCGCCTGCCTGAGCCCCGCGAACAGCGAGGTCGCGCCCGGGAACAGCGAATTGTCGAGCCCGGTGCCCTGCCACGACAGCGTCCACCCGCCCGACTGGCGCGCGATGTCGTCGGCGCCCTCGCCGGCGACCAGCAGGCGGCCGCCCGCCATCAGCGGCAACACGCCCTGGTTCTTGAGCAGCACCAGGGACTTGCGCACCGCCTCGCGCGCGATCGCGCGGTGCTCGGGGGCGCCAAGCAGGTTCCATTGGCCGGAGTAGGGCCGCGCCGAGGGCTTGCCCGCTTCGAACAGGCCGAGCCGCATCTTGACACCCAGGATGCGCCGCACCGCATCGTCGACGCGCGCCATGGGCAGCGTGCCCGCCTTGGCGCGCGCGAGCAGATCGTTGTAGACCGGCTTCCAGGTGTCGGGCGCCATATACATGTCGATGCCCGCCTCGAGCGCCTGCGGGCAGGCCTCGTTGGTGCAGCCGGCGACCTGGCCATGCGCGTTCCAGTCGGTGACGACGAAGCCCTCGAAATCCATGCGCCCCTTGAGGATGTCGGTCACGAGGCTGCGGTTGCCGGCCATCTTGACACCCTGCCAGCTCGAAAAGCTGGTCATCACGGTGGCGACGCCGTTCTCGATCGCCGGGCCATACGGCAGCCCGTGGATATCGCGCAGCTCCACCTCGCCGATCGGCGCGTCGCCCTGATCGACGCCGTCCTTGGTCCCGCCATCGGCGAGGAAATGCTTGGTCGAGGCGAGGACATAGGGGCCCTCGAGCAGGTGGTAGCCGTCGGGCGCGCCTTGTAGCCCGCGCACCATCGCCCCGACATAGGAGGCGACCAGCGCGGGATCCGACGAATAGCCCTCGTAGGCGCGGCCCCAGCGCCAGTCCTGCGGCACGGTGACGGTCGGGGCGAAGGTCCATTCCTGCCCGGTGACGCGGATTTCCCTGGCGGTCGCCCGGCCGATCTTCTCGACCAGAGCCGCATCGCGCATGGCGCCGAGGCCCACGTTGTGCGGAAACAGCGTGGCGCCGACGATGTTGGAATTGCCGTGAACCGCGTCGATGCCCCAGATCAGAGGCACGCCGAGGCGCCCGCCGGACTTGTCGACCGATGCCTCATAGAACGCGTCCGCGGCCTTGAGCCATTCGGGCGCGAGCGCGAGGTCGTTGCCGTTCGGCCCGCTGTTGCCGCCGACCAGGATCGAGCCGAGGTGGTAGGCCGTCACATCCTCGGGCTTCACGCAGCACAGATCGGCCTGGATCAGTTGGCCAATCTTCTCCTCGAGCGTCATGCGCGCGACGAGATCGTCGATACGGCGCCGATCGGCGGCCGGAATGGAGACGGGGTAGCGGTAACTTGGCCACAGCGCCGGATTCGCGGTTCCCGGCGCGCGCGGGCACGCGGCGACCGGCGGTGAGACCGGCGCTGCGGCCTCTGGCCCCTGCACGGTGGCGCAGGCGGAAAGCATGGCTGTCGCGAGCAGCGCGAGCAGCGAGCCGAGGGTGTCCGGAGAGGGGCCGTCAGACATGGATTTCCCTTACTCGCCATCCCTCGCGGGTGATGGGAGCGCTAACATGGCGCAAGGCCCGGACCAAGCGCAAGCGAAAGTTTGGACAGCGGGCAGGAGCGTCTCACCAGTTCCACAACGTCCCATCGGTCAACCGCGCGACCGGGAGGGATTTGGGGTCGTAGGATACCGCGGCGCCGCGTTTCGTCGATGGTCCGCAGCGCGGTGGTGCGGATATCGGCGAGCCGGCGGTTCGCGTCCGTCTGGAGCGCTCGCGATGGCGGTCACGTCGGCAAGCGGTTCGATGTTTGGGGCGGGCGGGCATCCTTCGTTGCGCTCGCACTCGAGGGAGCGAAGGTGCGGCAGATGGTCAACCGACACGGCATTTTAGGACAAACAAGGTTGCCCGTGCGTCCCCCGGTAGCTAATCCGAAATTCACTAGCATTGTGCCGGACCCGGCCGGGCAATCCATAGCCTCGGAACGCTCTCTAACAGCGCTCTTTCCGATGCAGGAGCGGCGGAAGGTGAACGAACGTGAACGTACCGGCTCTCCACTCGACATTCACTAAGCCGCTTCGACTTCTGTTCGCGGTCGCGGTCGCGGCGCCTCGCCGGCATGGCTCCCTCCTCGCTTCTCGCACTCGGCCAAAAACGGCTTCGTCACGGCCGCTCGGGGTAACGTCATCCGGCGCCGGCGCCCGGTCGAACCTCCGGGTGGCGGGCCTGTCGAGCGAGGCATGATCGGAAGACTTCCGCCCCAGCATCTGGCCTTTCTCGTCAGCTTCGCTGCCGGCGTTCTGCTACTCGTGGGGCGCTACGGCTTCGCCACGGCGACGCTCGGCGCCTTCGTTGTCGCGGCGGCTCTGTTCATCGCCTTCACGGCGGTGCTGATGGGGAAAAACTCCGCCGAGCGTCTGCGACTGCACGCCCAGCGATACGATGCGTCCCGACCGCTGCTGTTGCTGATCGCGGCGCTGGTCTTCAGCGTCGTCATCCTCGCCCTCATCATCGAACTCACCCGGAATGCGCCGCACAGCGACAGGCAAATCCTCCTCGCGGTCACCGCTCTTCTGCTTGCCTGGATGTTCGGCAACCTCACCCTGGCGACACACTACGCGCATCTCTTCTACCAGAGCGCCGGAGAAGGGCGGGGCGGCGGTCTCGACTTTCCAAGTACGCAGAATCCCGATTTCTGGGATTTTTGCTATTTCTCGTTTGTCGTGGGAATGACGTTTCAGGTATCGGACATCGTAGTCCGCGACCAGGGACTGCGCAGGCTGGTCATGCTGCACGGGCTGATCGCCTTTGTCTTCAACATCGGCGCGGTCGCGCTGACCGTCAACGTCGTCGGCAGCATCAAGTGATGCTCGTCGAGGTGGCCCGATCGGAGCCTCGGCGCCGGAACCGGACGGGGCACCTCCGCGTCGGCAGCGCGATGGAAGCTCGCGTCGATCTCGAACAGCGTGTGGCCGCCGCGGACCCTCCCTGGGCCGAACGCCGAGCCCGCCTCCCTGGACCGGCGATCTGGGGAGTCGGCCGCGCTCGTCCCCCGATGCATCGCCCTAACACGCGGCGAGGCCGACGAAGCAGAACACGGCGAGCCAGAAGCGGCGGCGGCCCGTGAGGAATCGGCCATGATGTGTGGAACTTACGAGCGCGTACCGTTGGATTTACCTCCTGCGGCTGGCTCGCCCGCCCCCAATTCCCGCGGAGCGAAGGGGCAATGATCGGCTTCAGAGCCTGCTGTCATCCGGCTCTTGGGTCCGCGCTCGCCGAGTTTACATCCGGAACACGCCGAACGCGGGTCGCGCGGGGATCGGCGCCTCGAGCGTGGCGGCGAAGGCGAGGCCCAGCACGTCGCGGGTCTGCGCGGGGTCGATCACGCCGTCGTCCCACAGCCGCGCGGTGGCGTAGTAGGGATTGCCTTCGTCCTCGTATTTCTGGCGGATCGGAGCCTTGAAGGCTTCGGCCTGCTCGGGTGTCCAGCTCTCGGCGTCGCGGTGGACGGTCGCGAGCACCGACGCGGCCTGCTCGCCGCCCATCACGCTGATCCGCGCATTGGGCCAGGTGAAGAGGAAGCGCGGCCCATAGGCGCGGCCGCACATGCCGTAATTGCCCGCGCCGAAGCTGCCGCCGATCACGACCGTGATCTTGGGCACGGTGGCGGTGGCGACCGCGGTGACGAGCTTGGCGCCGTGCTTGGCGATGCCCTCGGCCTCGTATTTCCCGCCGACCATGAAGCCGGAAATGTTCTGAAGGAACAGCAGCGGAATGCGGCGTTGGCAGGCGAGCTCGATGAAATGCGCGCCCTTCTGCGCGCTTTCGGAGAACAGCACGCCATTGTTGGCGAGGATCGCCACCGGCATGCCCCAGATATGCGCGAAGCCGGTGACGAGGGTGGAGCCGTAGAGCGGCTTGAATTCGTGGAACTCGCTGCCATCGACCAGCCGCGCGATGACCTCGTGGACATCGTAGGGCGCGCGGACATCGTCGGGGATGAGGGCGTAAAGGTCATCCGCGTCGAACTTGGGGGGGCGTGGGTCCTTGAGCGCCACATCCTTCGCCGCCGCGTGGTTCGCGCCGAGATGGCTGACGATGTCGCGCACGATTGTGAGCGCATGCTCGTCGTTTTCGGCGAGGTGGTCGACCACGCCGGACTTGCGCGCATGAAGGTCGCCGCCGCCAAGATCCTCGGCGGAAATCTCTTCGCCGGTCGCGGCCTTCACCAGCGGCGGACCGGCGAGGAAGATCGTGCCTTGCTCGCGCACGATCACCGTTTCGTCGCTCATCGCCGGGACATAGGCGCCGCCAGCGGTGCAGCTCCCCATCACGCAGGCGATCTGCGGGATGCCGAGCGCGGACATATTGGCCTGATTGAAGAAGATGCGCCCGAAATGCTCGCGGTCGGGGAAGACCTCGGCCTGGTAGGGCAGGTTCGCCCCGCCGCTGTCGACGAGATAAACGCAGGGTAGCCGGTTCTCCTGCGCGATCTCCTGCGCGCGCAAGTGCTTCTTGACCGTCATCGGGTAGTAGCTGCCGCCCTTCACGGTCGGATCGTTGGCGGCGATCATCGCCTGCCGCCCGCTGACTCGCCCGATGCCGCAGATCATCGAGGCGCCGTCGACGTCGCCCTCATACATTCCGTTCGCCGCCAACTGCCCGATCTCGAGGAAGGGCGAACCCGGATCGAGCAGCCGCTCGACGCGCTCGCGAGGCAACAGCTTGCCGCGCGCCACATGCCGCTCCCGATGCTTCTCCGGCCCGCCCAGCGCCGCCTCGGCCACCTTGGCGCGCAACTCGTCGGCGAGCCCCTTGTTATGCGCGAACCGCGCCTTGGCATCGGGCGCTTCGCGGTCGAGCTTGGTGGTGAGGGTGGGGGCGGTCATCGGTTCACCAGCTGGGAGGTTTGGAGAAAGTGCCGTTCGCGTCGATCAGCTGCGGCTGGAATTGTGAGGCGGCGAGGGCGCCACTATGAAAGGATCGCACGAAATGCGCGAGGGGCCTTAGCTTGCCGCTAACTCTCGTCGAGCGATGACACAGAATGCCGATCGTCTTGCCGAAGCGCTCCCGCACAATCCTCATCGGCTCGGCGAGGTCGCTGTCGTTGCTGACGATGACTGCGACATCGAAGAGGTTGTCGAACGCATCGACGAGCAAGTGCGTAGCCAGATTGACGTCCGAGCCCTTCTCCTCCGTCTTGATTACCCGCACCGATTGATACCGACCCGCGCTCCAGGCGACGGCGTCTGGCATTCCAACCTCGTGGGTCAGGAAATGGCCGAAGTGAACTGCGATTTCGGGTATCGTCGCAAGGGCGCGAAGGTAGGTTTCCTGTCGCTGAGGCTGCGTGGGGTCATGCGGCCTGGCGCTTACTCGGGCGGTAAAATACCGCACTTTGTCGATCTGATTTTTCGAGAGTTGCCGGATAGCCAGATCGTGCAGGTTCAACCACTTGTAGGGCGAACGCTTCAGGCAAGCGTAAAAGAGGTTGTACCCGTCGATATAGACCCGAGTACGCATTCGGCCCCTCAAAAAGCAACGGCGGCCACGAGGGCCGCCGTGCGCCCCGGCACCGAAGCACCGAGGGTGATCTGAAATTCAGATAGTCTTCTTGCTATCAAAGTCAAGATTCCAAGATCGCTCACCCCGCTGCCCCTATCAGTTCGCGGCCGATCAACATGCGCCTGATCTCGTTGGTGCCCGCGCCGATGTCGAGGAGCTTGGCGTCCCTGAGATACCGCTCGACCGGCCAGTCCTTGGTGTAGCCCGCGCCGCCGAGCGCCTGGACCGCCTCGCCTGCTACCTTGAAGGCGTTTTCGCTCGCCAGCAGGATCGCGCCGGCGGCGTCGAAGCGTGTGGTCGCGCCGGCGTCGCAGTTCTTGGCGACCGCATAGGTGTAGGCGCGCGCCGATTGGAGCGCGACATACATGTCCGCTACCTTGGCCTGGATCAGCTGGAACGCGCCGATGGGCTTGCCGAACTGCTTGCGCTCGCGGACGTAGGGGATGACCGTGTCGAGGCAGGCCTGCATGATTCCGAGCTGCAATCCGGCGAGCACCACGCGCTCGTAATCGAGCCCGCTCATCAGCACGCCGACCCCGCCGTTGACCGGGCCCATGACGTGCTCGTCGGGCACCTCGCAATCGTCGAACACCAGCTCGGCGGTGGGGCTGCCGCGCATGCCCAGTTTGTCGATCTTCTGGCCGACCGAGAAACCGGGCATGTCCTTCTCGATCAGGAAGGCGGTGATGCCGCGGCTGCCGGCGCCGCCGTCGGTCCTGGCATAGACCACCAGCGTATCGGCATATTGCGCATTGGTGATCCAGAACTTGGTGCCGTTGAGGACATAGCCGCCCTCGACCGCGTCGGCCTTGAGCTTCATCGAAACCACGTCCGAGCCGGCGCTGGCCTCGCTCATCGCGAGTGAGCCCACATGCTCGCCCGAGATCAGCTTGGGGAGGTATTTCGCCTTCTGCTCGGGATTGCCCCAGCGGCGGATCTGGTTGACACAGAGGTTGGAATGCGCGCCGTAGCTGAGGCCCACGCTGGCGCTGGCGCGGCCGATCTCCTCGACCGCGATGACATGCTCCAGATAGCCGAGGCCGAGCCCGCCGTCGGCCTCGTCCACCGTGATGCCGTGGAGACCGAGCTCGCCCATCGGCACCCACAGCTCGCGCGGGAACCAGTCCTCGCGGTCGGCCTTCCCGGCCAGCGGCGCCACCTGCTCGTCGGCGAAGCGCGCGGTCGCCTCGCGGATCATCTGCGCGGCCTCGCCGAGCTGGAAATCGAAATCGGGGGTCGCGCGCATGCTCTCTCCTCAGGCTCGCGAGATATGTCTGATGGGCGCCGATAGCGGGATGCGGGGGCGCGGGCTAGGGCACAAAGCCCGCGCCCTCGGGCCAGTCGGGGGCGGTCAGCGCCATCACCTTGAACAGCTCGCCCATCTGCCCGGGAGAGGTCAGCCGCTCGCGCGCGGCGACGATCTCGGCGGCGCGGTCTGGGGCGGCGCGCGCCAGCGTCTCGGCGCGAAGGTCGATCCCCATTGCAGCGAGCCATACGCCCTGGCTGGTCGTCTGGACCCGGCAACCCGCCGCGGTTGCGATCTCTGCCAGGGCGGCGAAATCGACGTGCGCGGTCAGGTCGGCCTCGCCGGGATGATCGAGCGGATCGACCTTGCGGTGAGCGCGAACCGCCTGGAGCGTCGAGCCGGTGCGCGGCTCGAGATGGCCGTAGTCGATCAGCAGCGCCGCGCCGCCCTGCCGCCCCAGGCTGCGGGCGATCTCCTCGACCACGGCGGCGGCGCCGGGATTGGTTTCGACGATGGTGCCGGGCGGACAATCGGCGAAGCCATCGGGGAGCGCAATGTCGATCGGCCTCGGCCCGGCGACGAACACGAAATCCTCGCCTTCGAGCGCCACCATCCGCTGGCGCCAGCCCGCCCCGGTGCGGACCCATTGCCGGATCGGCAGCGCGTCGAGGAACTCGTTGCCGACCAGCAGCAGCGGGCGGTCGTCGGGCAGTCCCGCCGCGTCGTCGTGGAATACCGCGCCAGGGAGCGCGGCCGCCTGCACGCGACGCAGGGCCGGCGAGCCTTCGACCAGATGCATATTGGGCCGCAGGCCCGCGCCCGCCATCGCCCGCAGCGCGTCCTTCGCCAGCGTCCCGCGCCCCGGCCCCAACTCGGCATAGGCGGCGCCCTCGGGACGCCCGGCGCGGTCCCAGACATCGGCCAGCCACAGCCCGATCAGCTCGCCGAACATCTGGCCGATCTCGGGCGCGGTGACGAAGTCGCCCGCCGCGCCCAGCGGATCGCGGGTGGCGTAGTATTGCGCGTTGCTCTCGCCCATGAAGCGGGTGACGGATATCGGACCAAGATCGGCGATCAGCCGCCGGAAGCGCCCGGCGAGGTCGCCGCTCACGCGGCTTGCGCCGCCCCTTTCGGCTCGACCTTGCGCGTCAGGCTGTAGGCGATCACCGCCAGCCCGACCGCGATCATCGGCAGCGACAGCCATTGCCCGCGGCTGAGGCCCGTCTCCTGCACCACCGAGACCAGATAGCTGTCGGGCTCGCGGAAGAATTCGTTGATGAAGCGCGCCGTCGCGATCAGGATGGTGAACACGCCGACCAGGAAACCCGGCCGCCAGCGCGCCTTGGTCTTCCAGAACAGCGGCAGCATCACCGCGATCACCAGCAGCCCCTCGAGCGCGGCCTGATAGAGCTGGCTGGGATGGCGGGTGACGAAGCTGGAGACGCAGCTGGTGGCGGTGTGCTCGATGTCGCAGAAGGTCATCGCCCAGGGCACGTCGCTCGGGCGGCCCCACAGCTCGCCGTTGACGAAGTTCGCCAGCCGCCCGAAGAACATGCCGAAGCCGACATTGACCGCGATGTAATCGCACACCCTGAACCAGTTCAGCCGGTTGCGCCACGCCACCCAGGCGATCGCGACCAGCACTCCGATCACCCCGCCGTGGAAGCTCATGCCGCCGTCCCACAGCCGCGCCGCGCCCCAGCCGATCGGGCCGGGATAGCTGAAATCGGTCAGCAGCTCGGGCCTGTAGAAGGCCACGAAGCCCGCGCGCCCACCCAGGATCACGCCCAGCGTGCAGTAGAAGAACAGATCGTCGACGTGACGTTGCGCCAGCGGTGAACCGGGCGCCTTGATCATCCTCGACAGGTGCCAATAGGCGAGCAGGATGCCCGCCAGATAGGCGAGCGAATACCACCGCAGCGTGAAGAAGCCGAGCTCGATCCCCGGCGTCAGGCCGAGATCCGACCAGGCGAGCTGATGGGCGGTAACCGCCGCGGGCGCCAGTAGTGACAGCAAGCGTCTATCTCCGTAGAGGTATGGGCGAGGGCCACCCCCGGCGACCCGTCGGGGCGGCCTTTGGCACAGCGACGCGGTGCGGGAAAGCCCGCGCGCACCGTTGCCGCCGGCCATCTCGGCCGAAACCTGGAGAGGGACCGCCGCAAGACAATGCCGACACAGCTCGACAACGACATCCACCGCATCACCGCCGCCGTTACCTCGCCCGGGCAGATGTTCGCCTTGAAGGAGGTGGAGCGGCGCGGAGTCGCCATGCCGGCCTTCGCCAACGCGCCGCCCAGCCTGGCGCATTATTTCGCGCATTTCTGCGCCCAGCACCGCGACACGCTGTTCCTGGTCGATGGCGATCTGAGGCTGACCTTCGGCGAGGTTTACGAAGCGGCGCTGCGCGTCGCCGATGGCCTCGCCACCCGGTACGGGGTCGGGAAGGGCGACCGCGTGGGAATCGCGGCGCGCAATTCGGCGAACTGGATCGTGGCCTATATGGGCACGGTCATGGCCGGCGGCTGCGCCACCCTGCTCAACGGCTGGTGGACCGGCGAGGAGCTCGCCTATGGCATCGAGCTGTGCGAATGCTCGCTGGTGCTTGCCGACGCCCAGCGCGCCGCGCGGCTGGCCGGGCACCAGCATGCGGCCAGGATCCACGTCTTCGAGCACGGCGCCCCGGCCGAGGGGCTGGCGGGCGTGTGGGGCGAGGGCGAGACCGCGACGCGGATGCTCGGCGAGCTCGGCCCATCCGATCTCGCGACCATCCTCTACACCTCGGGCTCGACCGGCCATCCCAAGGGCGCCTATTCGGATCACCTCGGGGTGGTTTCGGGGGTGATGAACTACATCTGCCAGACCGCGATGGTGCTCCAGATACTGACCGAGCGGGGGGAGGCGCCCTCCGTGCAGCCGAGCGCGCTGGTCACCGTGCCGCTGTTCCACGTTACCGGCGAGGTGCCGGTGTTCCTTCAGTCGATCGCGCTGGGCCGCAAGCTGGTGCTGATGCCAAAGTGGGACGCGACCGAGGCGCTGCGGCTGCTCGACCGGGAGAAGGTCACCTATTTCGTCGGCGTGCCCCTGATGAGCTACGAGATGGCCATGCACCCCGATCGCGACAGCTACGACCTCAGCCAGTGCAAGAGCTTCGCCGCCGGCGGTGCGCCGCGCCCGGTCGAGCACGTCGGCAAGATCAGGGACGCCTTCCCCGACGGCTATCCGCTCCTGGGATACGGCCTCACCGAGACCAATGCGGTCGGTTGCGGCAACCTCAACGAAAACTACATGGCCAAGCCCGGCTCGACCGGGCTCGCCTCCAGGCCGCTGGTCGATCTGGCGATCCTCGACGATGCCGGCAAGCCGCTGCCGCAGGGCGAGACGGGCGAGGTCTCGATCCGCTCGGTGTGCAATTTTCTCGGCTATTGGAAGAACGAGGAGGCGACCGACGCCGCCTATACCGCGGACGGCTATTTCCGCACCGGCGACCTCGGCTATCTCGACGACGACGGTTATCTCTTCATCGTCGACCGCAAGAAGGACATCATCATCCGCGGCGGCGAGAACATCGCCTGCATCGAGGTGGAGGAAGCCATCTACGCGCATCCGGCGATCGCCGAATGCTCGGTGTTCGGCCTGCCCGACGAGCGCTTCGGCGAGGTGCCGGCGGCGGTCTATCTGGTCCGGCCCGGTGAGAGGCTCGCGCCCGAGGCGCTGTGCGATTACCTGCGCGGTCACATCGCCGCCTTCAAGCTGCCGGTGCATCTGTGGGAAGCGCACGAGCAGCTGCCGCGCCTCGGCACGCAGAAGGTCGACAAGCGCGCGGTCAAGGCGATGTTCGCGGGGCAATCGCAGGCAGCGTGATAAGAGCCAGATGACATCGGGTTACACCGCCGTGACGGAGTCGATTTTGGCTCAGCGCAAGGCGCGAGGAGGGAGCCATGC
>Ga0307492_10000659_pt1 | contig 14411 bp, 8 predicted proteins | sample SI3LmetaG_FD_202365 | JGI IMG/M metagenome (GOLD analysis project Ga0307492, IMG submission 202365) | Sea-ice brine microbial communities from Beaufort Sea near Barrow, Alaska, United States - SI3L | ecosystem: Environmental > Aquatic > Marine > Coastal | place: USA: Alaska | collected 2017-05-06 | reverse complement strand
GGCCTAGCTGCAGCTCACGGTCCAATTGGAGGTTGAGGGGTGTGAGCTGGGCGGCGAATTTTTTATGCAGCGTTAACAGGGCATCGGGCACCAGTTGTGTGTCCGATCGAATTCGCGCCGTCAAATCGTCTAGGTAGACCAGCACTGCTTCGCGACTGGCATCACTACAACGCGGGTCCAACTCTTCCGCCCGCAGGGCCGGTCGGAGTACATCCTGGCTCGGCAACGCCAGTTGTACCAATTCTAGTAACAGATCGCGCAGGCGCAGACTGCTCACCGAAAAGGTAAAATGAAGTGACTGCTCACTTCCAGTGATCGCCTTATGTGAACTGCCACGAGGTATATAAAGAATATCACCCGGGGATAGCATAAGTTGCCTCAGGGTGCCGCACCGACCGACCCGTTCTGGCTGATAAGCTTCTCCCGCGAAGGGGCGATAATGGCTGTTGAAATCGACGTGCCAGTTTTTAGTGCCGCGGACCTGTACCACAAAGCGATCCTGATCATTATAGTGTAAGGCCTGTGACTGGCTGTATGAAGGCGACCAGTAAGCACTGCAGTGAGTCGGGCAGCCAAACTGGCGGCTTAACTGGCGACAGATTGTGGCAAAGGTACCGTTTGTAGCCGCCAGCTCGTCCACCACCAGCGTATAGCCATCCTCGAATGCCTGCTTTATCAGACCCGCGGTCGGCGTCTGCTCAGCTACGCTGGCGTCGAGCGAGTCAAGCTTGGCAAGGCGCATATCACCCCATTGGCCCTGGTTTTGCCAGCAGGCGTCGGCCAGAGCAAAGGCATTGGCCAACTCACACACCAAACTGGCATTTTGGGTCGGAAAACAGAAGGCCGATAGACCAAAAATCTGCTGCAAAAACGAGGTGATATCGGGTATCCCTAATGGATTGAGGGGGCAACCTAGAGCCGTCTGCATGGGGTAATCCTCGTCAGTTAGAGAACGGAGGCGAACGTATTAAGGGTCGAATTCGCCTAGGTCACTTCGTTAGAATAATTCGGTCGATCTTTACACTGGTCCCGTCCTCTGAATTGGCAAGACGCCTATAAACCTAGGCTATGGCTGCTCTAAAACAATTTAAACGGTTAAAACTTTAGATGTGCATCACAAAGGCATCATTAACTGAGATACCGACCACGGCCTCCACGCCTTGGGCCTGAAACTCACTGTACAGTTCTTCGTTATGGGGTAGATGGAAAGTTGAACTCCTTACGAGGGGTTAGTAGGGTGCCTATTTTAGCTTGACTGGCAACCCAAACGTCAGTCCAACCTGGGCCAGGGTCCCGGCTAGAATTATGTCGCTGCGCGCGCCCTAAGACATTGCCAAAGACCGCCGGGCAATGCGCAGGCCTGTGCGTGGTACGCAACCCAGCAATGCGGATAATTCACCAGCGCTTTGCTACTCTGTGATCAGAAAGGTTTTTGCTCGGTTTGGTTTGGGCGTACCATGATTCACAGATAAATCAGACCTATTCAATTGCGATTAAACTGACCAAAGGGACATGAAAAGCGTTATGAAACCCAGTCTTAAACCCCAGAATCCAAACTTTTCCTCCGGGCCCTGCAGTAAACGTCCGGGATACAGCCTCACCAATCTCGACCAGTCTTTGCTCGGCCGATCGCACCGTTCGGCGATCGGCAAAGTGGCGCTAAAAAAGGCCTGTGACCAGACCGCTGAACTGCTCGGTCTGCCACCGGGCTATCGGGTCGGGGTGGTACCGGGGTCCGACACCGGTGCTATGGAAATGGCGATGTGGGGCCTTTTGGGTCAACGTCCGGTCGATGTTTTCGGCTGGGAATCCTTTGGCCAGGGCTGGATTACCGACATAAGCAAACAGTTAAAGTTGCCCGAGGTGCGCACCTTGACAGCCGATTACGGCCAGCTGCCCGATATGACCCAGGCCAATCCAGAGCACGATACGGTCTTTACTTGGAATGGCACCACCTCCGGGGCCAAGTTGCCCAATGGCGATTGGATTGCCGATGAGCGCTCCGGTCTGACCATCTGCGATGCCACCTCTGCGGTATTTGCCATGGACCTGCCCTGGACCAAACTGGATGTCGTGACCTTTTCCTGGCAGAAGGTACTCGGCGGTGAAGGAGCACACGGTATGTTGATCCTATCTCCGCGTGCTGTCGAACGCCTGGAGTCCTATACCCCGGCCTGGCCAATGCCAAAAATATTTCGCCTAACATCGGCGGGTAAACTTAACGAGGGCATCTTCCGCGGCGAAACCATCAACACGCCATCGATGCTCTGTGTTGCCGACTACCTCGACGCTTTGTCCTGGATTGCACAGATTGGTGGTGTCAAACAGAGCATCGCCAAATCAACGGCGAACCTGGCGGTATTGGAAGCCTTTGTGGCCCGGACACCCTGGATTCATTTTCTGGCGCAGGACGCTGCTATTCGTTCCAACACCAGCGTCTGCTTTACCCTCGATCTGAGCGCCGAGCAAATTAAGCAGCTCGTTAAATTACTGGCCGATGAGGGCGTCGCTTATGACATCGGCGCCTATAAGGACGCCCCGGCCGGTTTGCGCATTTGGGCCGGTGCAACGGTTCAGGAGGCCGATCTGACAGCCCTACTACCTTGGCTCGACTGGGCCTATACCCGGGTCGCCTGAAGCGACTGAGGAGCCTTGGGTTATGCAAGGCACTGGCCGCCAAGCGACGGTGCCGAAACACAATAGATTGCGCGCCCTCCACAGCTGCAGGACGGTTAGGCACCAGAGCCTTGATATTAACCGCCGCATGCCGGGAGGCGCTATCACCTAATACAGGAAGACACGCCTATGTATAAAATACGGACCTATAACACCATCGCCGCCGAAGGCCTCGATCAATTCCCTCGGGCCCAGTATGAGGTGGGCAGTGAAATTGCCCAACCGGATGGTATTTTGCTGCGCAGCGCCAAGCTCCATGAGTTGGATTTTCCGGCCGGCCTCAAGGCGATAGCCCGGGCAGGTGCCGGGGTCAATAATGTTCCGGTAGAGCGCTGCACCGAGTCCGGCATCGTGGTCTTCAACAGTCCGGGTGCCAATGCCAATGCCGTTAAAGAGTTGGTCATGGCTGGCTTGCTTCTCGCGTCGCGCGGAATCTATGCTGGCCTGAGCTATACGGCCGGCCTGACTGAGGTGGCAGAATCGGATATGGGTCCCCTGCTCGAGGCCGAGAAGAAAAACTTCAAGGGCCAGGAACTGATGGGCAAGACGCTCGGTGTGGTTGGGCTCGGTGCTATCGGCTCGAGTGTCGCCAATATGGCCCTGGGTATGGGCATGAAGGTGATCGGCTACGACCCAGCCATCTCAATCGATGCCGCCTGGCGCTTGCCGAATCAGGTAAAAAAGGCCGAGAATCTACAGCAGCTGCTCAGTCACAGTGACTATATCAGCTTGCACGTCCCGGCGATCGACGCCACGAGAAATCTGATTAACAACGACACGTTGGCCAGTATCAAGCCCGGCGCGATGCTGTTGAATTTCGCTCGGGAATCAATCGTCGATACCGCCGCTGCGCTCGCCGCGCTTAACTCGGGCCAGCTGTCCTGTTATGTGACCGATTTCCCGAGCCCGGAACTGATCAATCGAACCGATGTGATCGCGCTGCCCCACTTGGGCGCCAGTACGCGCGAAGCCGAGGACAATTGCGCCATCATGGGTGCACGCCAGCTTATCGAGTTTATTGAACACGGCAACATTCGCAATTCGGTTAACTTCCCCAATTGTGAACTGGAACGCACCAGCGCTTTTCGGATCTGTTTTGCCAATCAAAACGTGCCCAAGGTACTGAGTCAGGTCCTGAACTTACTGGCCGAGGAAGATATCAATGTGATCGAAATGCTCAATAAGAGTCGGGATCATATAGCTTATAATATTTTGGATATCGACAGAGAACCGTCTGCGGAGCTGCTCAGCGCCATAACAGGCACCGAGCAGGTATTTCATCTGCGTTCGATCTAATGCCCAGCGGTCGGATCACCGTCTATATAGGCCTCGGCCATGTTTTTTCGGCACTAAATAATAGTAGCCGTCAAAGACCGGCAGACTGCTGTTGGCTCACACCGAGCTTATGCCATAGTTCTGCCTTCCCAAGCTGGGGTCAAACAAGGCTAAACTTCGACCCCATAAAAAAAGGCGCCGAAGCGCCTAATGGATCATACTGAACCTGAGGTGGGCGCTCAATGGCCCAGCGTCGCGATCAGGACTTGGCCGGAACGGCCTTAATATGCCAAATTTTTTCGGCGTAATCCTGAATGGACCGATCCGAGTTAAACTTCGCCAAACTGGCCGTGTTCATAATGGCCGCACGCGCCCAGGCTTTTTTATCACGGTACAGGCTGTCGATTTTTTGCTGCGCTGCGCTATAGGCTGCATAGTCGGCCAGGACCATAAAGGGGTCCGACTCAATCAGATTGCGTTTAACTTCTGATAGCAGGCCGGGTTCGCCGGGGGTAAAGAAATCGCCATCCAACCAGTCGAGCACCGCCTTCAGTTCAGCGTTGCTACGGTAGTAGTCGGCGGGCTGATAACCCTTGGCCAACAAAGCCTCGACGTCGTCAACTTCCATACCGAAGATCACCACATTGTCGGTGCCCGCTTCTTCGGCAATTTCAATGTTCGCGCCATCCATGGTGCCAATGGTAATGGCACCATTCAACGCCAGCTTCATATTGCCGGTGCCAGAGGCTTCCTTACCCGCCAAGGAAATCTGCTCGGAGACATCGGAAGCCGGAATCAATTTTTCCGCCAAGGACACACGATAGTTAGGCAGGAAAACGACCTTGAGTTTATTATTGATGCGCACATCATTATTGACTTTCTCAGCAACCTTGTTGATCGCGAAAATAATTTCCTTGGCCAAACGGTAACCGGGCGCGGCTTTGGCGCCGAAGATAAAGACCCGTGGGTGCAGATCATAGTTAGGGTCAATCAACAGCCGTCGATACAAAGCCATAATGTGTAGCAGATTCAGGTGCTGCCGCTTGTATTCGTGTAGCCGTTTAATCTGCACATCGAAGATAGCATCGGCACTGACATCGATACCGGTCAATTCGCGAATCACCGTAACGAAATCTTCTTTGTTCGCCTGCTTAACGGCCATATAGTCTTTCTGGAACGTGGCGTCATCCGCTAGCGCTTTAAGACCGGCAAGCTTCTCCAGATAACGCGGCCAATCGGCATCGACATGTTTTTCGATCAAGCTCGACAGGCGTGGATTACACGCCTTCATCCAGCGTCGTGGCGTGATGCCGTTGGTCACGTTGGTGAACTTGGTCGGCCAAAGGGCATTGAGTTCAGGGAACAGATCTTTTTTGACCAGCTCGGAGTGAATCTGGGCCACACCGTTAACGGTATGCGAGCCGACCGCAGACAGATTACCCATGCGCACCATCTGCGCCGAGCCTTCTTCGATGATCGACAGTTTGCGCTTAATCACATCATCGCCCGGCCACTTGGCCTCTACTTCGTCGAGCAAAAAGCGCGAATTGATTTCGAAAATGATTTCCATATGCCGTGGCAAAACCTTTTCGATCAACTTCAACGCCCAGCGTTCAAGAGCTTCGGGCAACAGGGTATGGTTGGTGTAGGAAAAGGTAGCCCGCGTAGTAGTCCACGCCTGGCTCCAGGTAAAGCCCTCTTCATCGACCAGAATACGCATCAGTTCCGGAATGGCGATGGCCGGATGGGTGTCATTCAACTGCATGGCGTTGAGTTCGGCAAACTTGCTCAGATCATTGCCATGGGCGCTCTTATAGCGGCGCATGACATCGGCAATCGATGCGGCGCTGAAAAAATACTGTTGGATCAGGCGTAATTCTTTACCCGCTTCGGTCTCATCATTGGGGTAGAGCACCTTGGATACGGTCTCCGCCTGCACCGATTCGGCATAGGCATCGAGATAACCGCCGGAGTTGAATACGTCCCAGTCGAAAAACTTATCGGCACGCGATTCCCACAAGCGCAGTATATTAACATTCTGACCACCGTAACCGACGATCGGAATATCCCAAGGAATGGCGCGTAAGGTTCGGCTCGGCCGCCAGACTTTGCGCGCTTGGCCCTGCTCGTAAACCGTTTCAACATAACCATATAACTTAACCGTCTGCTGTGATTCAGGTCGGCAAATTTCCCACGAACTGCCAAACTCACGCCATTCATCGGGGCGTTCAACCTGTCGTCCCTTGTAAAATTCTTGCCGAAACAGTCCGTGCTCGTAATGAATGCCATAGCCAATGGCCGGCAAACTCAGGGTCGCCATCGAATCGATAAAGCAGGCCGCCAGACGACCCAGGCCACCGTTGCCCAAGGCCATATCGGGTTCTTCTTCCAATATATCGGACAGGCTTTGGCCCAGGTCCGTCATCGCCGCATCGGCAATTTCATAGAGCCCAAGATTCTGTAGGTTATTCGACATCAGTCGACCCATCAGGAATTCCAGTGACAGATAGTGCACAGCCCGAGTGCCTTTACCGGCATGGGTCCTACGCGTGCGACTGACGCCGTCGTAAACAAACTCATTGATTGCCGCGGCAATGGCCTGGTTCCAAGCCTGCTGGGAGGCCTTTTCCTCGTAGGTCCCCAGCGTTGAATGCAAATGCTTGACCACCGATTCTTTAAACTGCTTAACTGTTAATTGCGGTTGCGGGGCCGCAGATTTTTTACTCGCCATCGTGTATATCTCCTTGAGAAGTGAAGGAATTGGGTGCGGCAAGGCTATGGCCACTCGCCAACAGTCCAAAGCTGTTCTAGTGGTGATCATAACCATCTGCGCGCAAAGCTGTAGTTTGAAATACCAGGTCAGGAAGCCCGCCTCTAGCTCCACCCTTATCCGGGTATGGGGGTGAGGTTTACCCCCCTAGCCGTGACCTCACAGAACTCGAATATCAGGCCGAAAAGCCCATGAAATGGGCCTATTCGCGGCATTTTTCGGTATGGCGTGCGCTGCGTCGCAGTGCGCGATAAGGGGCGGGTGGAGTGGAGTGGAGAGCCCTAGCGCTAAGCACCGACATTGATACTAATCAACTTTGAGTTGTGCCAAATCCAGTCCGGGCAGTGGCCGCACCAGAGTGCCCTACGATCGGACGAGGCGGCTGTGCTACAGAGCCAGTTGACTGACTAGTCATTCATTGTTAGCATCGGCACATGAAAGATAAACGCACCCAACTGATCAACGCGGCCACCGACCTCTTTGCCCGAGAAGGTTTCTGGAACACCTCGACTGCCCGTATCGCCAAGCATGCCGGCGTGGCCACCGGGACGCTGTTTAATTACTTCGCCAGTAAAGAAGCCTTGATCGATGCGGTCTATGTGGAAATTAAGACACGCGTCGCCGAGGCCATCTTGCCCGGCCTGCCGGATCTGAACGACACCTCCGCCTGCTTCAACCACTTTTGGCGCACTTACATTCGCTGGGGCGTCGATAATCCCATAGAACACAATCTCTTGCAGCAAATGAAATTGGCCAATATGGCCAGTCATGACGTAAAGGCTGAGCTGGACCAACAGTTTGCCGTTATGGGCCGGTTATTAGAGCGCTTCAGTCGATTGGACAGTACCGTCGTCGTGCCCTTGCCCTATATGGTTGAGCTTATTTTCGCTCAACTGGAGGTCGCGATAGACAGCGCCATTAGCGACAACTTGACCGACGCAGCGCTACAACAGCATATCGACACAGGCTTCGCTATTGCGATGCGCGGCCTGACGGTCAACTAAGCATTAAAACTCAATGCCGTTGAAAGACGGTATTTTTATCGAATCGAGCGTGACTGATCAGTCACTCATTAATAACAGATAGGGAATAGAGATGAACAAAGCAAGTTGGACCTTGGACCAGGCACCGAGCCAGGCTGGTAAGATCGCACTGATTACCGGTGCCAACATCGGTTTGGGCTATGAAACCGCCCTGGGACTGGCCCAAAAAGGCGCGCAAGTCATCCTAGCTTGCCGCAATGAGGCTAGGGGCCAGCAGGCTCTTAACGCCATATTGGCAGCGGTTCCCGGCGCTGAGGTGGAGCTCGCGATGGTTGATCTGAGCAGCCTTGCCGATGTCCGCCGTTGCGCTGAAGCGCTCAATGCCAGGCTGCCCAGACTCGATCTACTGATCAATAACGCCGGCATCATGATGCCGCCGCGCTCACTCAGTGAGGATGGTTTTGAATCCCAGTTTGCCGCCAACTATACCGGCCATTTTCTCCTGACCAGTCTATTACTGCCCCTACTGGAAAAAACCAGCAGCAAACTGGCACCCGCCCGGGTAGTCAGCTTAAGCAGTGCTGCGCACAAATGGGGCGAGATCTACTTCGATGATCTGACCTTCGACAAGGCCTATAACACTCGAAAATCCTATGGCCAAAGTAAGTTGGCCTGCCTGATGTTTGCCTATGAACTGGATCGACAGTTACGAAAACGCACCTCTACGGTACTCAGTGTGGCAGCCCATCCGGGTATTTCGGTGACCAATTTGGGCCGCTTTATGCCCTCCATCGTGCAGTCGCTGTCGAGCCTGATTTTCCAGTCCGCCGCTCGGGGCGCCCTACCAACCCTCTATGCCGCCACCGGCAGTGATATAAACGGCGGTGATTACTGTGGTCCGAATGGCTGGCAAGAAATATCGGGCAATGCCTGCAAGGTCGACTCAAGCAGCGCGTCAAAAGACCTCGCGGTCGCGGAGCGCCTTTGGATACTCAGCCATACCCTGACCCAAGGCGATTTTTTCCCCAGCACGAACACCAGTGCCCAACCCGTCCATGAAGTTTAAACGGGTGCGCAGCAGGAGCTGGACAAAAAAACTGGGCCTTGGCTTGGTGATATTAATAGTCTTATTAGGAGGCGCGGTGATGAGTGTCGGTACTGTACTAAATAGCGGCCGTTCGACGGCGGAATTAACCCAGGATTCAGCGCAATACTCAGACGGCAAGTTTCGCAACCCGGTTGATGCCATGAAGATGTCGGGCGCCGGTCTGTGGAATATGTTCAAAGACTATCGGCAAAATAAAAGCAAACAGGCCACACCGACCGATGCCCTACCAGTAATGGCCATCGATCCGGCCTCGCTACTCAACCTGCCGAAAGCAGAAAGCCGATTCTATCGCTTGGGGCACTCCACTGTGCTGGTCTGGCTCAATGGTGAATTCTGGCTCACCGATCCGGTTTTTTCTGAGCGCGCCTCGCCCTTTCAGTTTGTCGGGCCGAAACGCTTTCATCAACCGCCGATCAGTATCGAGGGTTTACCACCGATAAAGGCCGTGGTGCTGTCGCACAACCATTATGATCATCTGGATAAGGCGAGCATCAAGGCACTCATCACCAAGGTTGAGTTTTTTGTCTGTCCGCTCGGTGTCGGTGCCGATCTCATCAAATGGGGCGTCGATCCTGCCAAGATCATCGAACTCGATTGGTGGCAAGACACCAGCGTTGCCGGTGTCACCCTAACGGCTACACCTTCACAGCACTTTAGTGGTCGGGGCCTGAGTGATCGGGATAGCACCCTCTGGGCCTCCTGGGTGTTTAGCGCACCAGAACAGCCCAGCCAACCGGCGCAAACGCTATTCTTCAGTGGCGACACCGGTTACTTCGATGGCTTTAAAGAGATCGGCAAACGCTTTGGTCCCTTTGATGTCACCTTTATGGAGACCGGTGCCTACAATAAAAACTGGGCCGGTGTGCATATGCTGCCCGAAGAGTCGGTCCAGGCTCATCTAGACCTAGGGGGCAAGCAAATGGTGCCGATCCATAACGGCACCTTCGATCTCAGCCTGCACAGCTGGTTTGATCCCTTTGAACGGGTCACGGCCGCCGCCTTGGCCGGCAACGTTCAGGTGAATACCCCGGTGATCGGCGAAGCCATTGTCATCGGCCAGATGAGTGGCAACCCACTGTGGTGGCAAGCCGTTCGCTAGAGAGTTGTTGACCGCCCGCCCTGACGGAGTCGGGCCGGGCTTAAGCACGCCGCTGTTGTTCAGCGGCTTTCGGCCCAACCCGGCAAAGCAAACTTAATGCCCTATTGTCTATATACCGGGCGACCCGAAAAAGCCAGCCGCCCTTGGACACAAGGCCTTTAGTGGTCTTCGTGAGTCCAAGATCCTCTACCCCGATCATAGGCCGCGAGATAGCTGGATACAGAGGCATCGGTGATCGTTTTCACCCGTGACTCAACCTTACTGCTGAGCTGCCCTTTAAGCAACGCATCAAGATCTGCCTTACTGTAGCCGATAGATTTCAGCGTCGCCAAATCAGCCTTGGTCTCATTAAGAATATTCAGCAGTTCATGACTGGCAAGTTCCGCTTTCTTGATCTGTAACCGATAGGGCACCAGCGAATGAATAGCACCGCGCAGTTTGCTGCGTTTTTTTGCGCCGGTAAAGGCGTCAAGGATCATATCCACACCCACCACGACTATAATGCCCACGCCCGTTGCGGCCGCAGTACACTCAAAAGGCAGGCCAACCAGCTCTGCAAATGCTGCAGCGCCAATAAAGCCCTCATCCAACAGGTAGGCAGCGGCGACATCGGTTAAGGTCGCGGTAACATAACCGTATAGCAATATCGAGCCGACATCCTCGATGACATCCAGGGTATAGCCATTGGCAATGGTGACCTGTTTAATTTCCGGAATCTCTGCGCCGATGTCGCCATACATCTCCTGGGCCTCAACATTAATGCCGGTTATCACCGTGCGTAAGCCACCTTCGACAACCGTCAATTGCGTTGAAATCGTACTCGCATCGGCATTTAGCTCTTTCATCCGGCGTTCACGTTTGGAATTGTCCGGATAAAACAGCCCATCAAATATCCCATCGATAAATAGATGTACTTCGCTGTAGTCTTCGTGAAGCTGTTCAGAGCCGAGTAGCGAGGTGGCTTGAAAGGTTACCGAATTCGACGCGCCATCGTAGATAGGGCTGTACAGGGTAAAAACAGCCTCTTCTATGGTGTCTTCGTAACTGCCGGAAAATACTGCGTTGGGCGGGTTGTCACCAAAATTTGCGCTCCACTGGTCGAAAAAAGCTTGAGTCTTAATAACATCCGCTTCTCGTATGGGCCGATCGGTGAATAACATCGTCGTATTGCGTATGCCCTGCAAGGTTATTTCGAAGCCCTCGTTAGTGGGCCTAATAGCCCCAGTTTCGGCAAAGACGGAAGACAACCAGTTAATATCAGGCACCGTGTGGGCCTGAATACGGGTTAATTGACCCTCGGCTAAATAATATTCACCCGGCACCGTAATTTGGTAATTATCGCCTTCCTGGCCATTGTCCCACTCGTGGTCCTGATGCACGGCAAACTCTAAGCTTGATGCGGCGATTTCAAAATAGCGGTGATTGGCATAATCCGCACTGTTGACCATGGGCTCACCCAGATCCCCGCTCCAGGGCAACTGGTTGGCTTGATAGTGTAATTTAGGATCTGACCAGTCAGTTTTATAATGCAGTTTAATAACGGGCAGTATTTCCGTTGCGTCATGACTGATTAATTGTACCTGGTCATCCACCACGACATAGGTTCCCGGATGACTGATGGTGAAGTTATTACCGTTGTTGTGCTTGACCCACTCTCCAGCACCATTGTTAAATGCAAACTCTACGGTAGAGGCGGCGACAACGGTTTGTTTAAAGCCCAGAAATGGGCTCACCATCTCACGGCCAGGAAGTTCCGACCAACCCCCCTGATCGCCACGGTAATGTAAGTAGCTGTCATCCCAGTCGGTCGAATAATATACGGTGATCGTTCGTTCACTGGCATCAACCTGACTCAACGTGTCTTCGCCAAAGGCCACACCGCTTAGCCCTATTGATAAAAATAGCCATCCTATAACTTTTAACATGATAGTTGTTATCCTATTAAAATCAGTGATCCGATGAGAATCACGGGTGATTGCAGGAGCCTATCAAGGTAACGAATGACCATTCGATAGACTCCCGTTTTAATTTACAGCTGCTAATCCCAGCTAGCGACTAGCAACTGGGCTTAACAAAAAGCCTCAATGGTCCTCATTGGTCCAAGACCCGCGTTGAGTGTCGAAATCCCGCAAATAGTCCAGTGTATATTGTTCATTAATTTTATTTTCAATATCATTGGTAACGCGTTCTTCAAGCTTTTCACCCAGCAGTCGGTCCAGTTGTTCCTTGGTATACCCGAGCTCTTCCATAATTTCCATGGAATCATTAACGACTTTTAGCGCTTCTAAAAAGCTCGTATTCACTAAATCGGCTCTCTTCAAGGTCAATCTCGTCGCAATTAAATCGTGGATCCCCGACCGAAGATTTGATCGTTTTACCGCGCCACTGACGCCATCAATCGCCAAATCCAAGCCGACTGCAACCAACACGGCCCCACCCGTCTTACCAACCTCCATCCAGCGTGGCAAGCCTACCAAACGAACAAAAGCGGCCTCACCAATACGGCCTTCATTTTTCAAAAAAGTTACCGCTAATTTTTCCAGGCCACCTTTAACTGCGTTAAAAGCAACCACCGTAGCAACAGATTCGATGGCATAGACGACATACCCTGGGGTTATTTCGGTATTGACAATGGGCGGCAATGGAACATGAATCCTGCCATACAAGGATTGAGCTTTTTCATTGAGCTGCTGCAGCTGTTGCGTAATTTGGAATTCCAGAGAATGCGCGTCGGTAAATACGGTATTCGCATCTGCAACTAACTCATTTAAACGACCTTCACGCTTAGCGTTGTCTGGGTACAGAATGTCTGAAAATATACCGTCAATAAACAGATGAAGATCGCTATAATTATTTTCCGTTAACTCCGGAGCACCCGGCACTAGCTGAGCCTGAAAAGAAACAGTACTGTTGCCGCTGTCGAAAACAGGATCGGTCAAGGTAAAGGCGCTTTCCTGCTCCTCCCCGGCCGCGGTGACACCGGTAAAGGCAGCATTAGGAGGGGTATCACCGAAGGCAGCGTCCCAGCTGTCGAAAAAGGCAGCCAAGGCTATTTTATCCGCACTGCGATCCGGACGGTCAGTAAACGCAAGCAATTTTTCTGGCAGCCCCGTTAAGGTCAAGTAATACCCACCGTCATAGGGCGTCACGGTTCCATTAGCGGCAAAGAGCGCCATCAACCACTGCGCTTCATCAAGTTCGGATGCAACTTTAATACGCGTTAACTGCCCGTTACTTAGACGATATTCGCCCGGAATATCAATTTGGTAGTTGCCACCATTGGCGGCATTATCCCAGGTACCAGAGCCGTTATTGGTAACAAATTCTAAACTGCTGGCAACCCGTTCAAAATACTTTTCATCTGGGTAGATTTCACTGTCGGACATTGCTTGACCATTACCATAAGTCCAGCCCATGTCATCTTCATTATAGTGAATATAAGCCTCGGGCCAGCTGGTGTCATAGTGAATCCTTATCTTCGATTCCATTCGTGTCGCTTGATATGACACGGGGATAATAGCGTCATGAGAAATGAGGTAGGTCCCTGGAGCCACCACCTGAAAGTTACCACCAGAGGCTGAATGGTCCCACTCCCCGGCGCCATCATTAAAGACAAATTCCAGCGAAGAGGCTGGAATCGTTTTGCTATAGAAGCCAGGAATATCAGAATCCATCATTTCCCCAGGCGCAGACGTCCAATTACTATCATCTGCGTTGTAACTTATATAGGGGGCATCCCAATTGCTTTGGTAGTAAATAACAATTTCTCTGTTAGCGGCTTCTGCAGAGACCGTACTAGCCAAAATCGTACCAATAGCTAAACCAATATACCCAAATAGACGCAGTGTTATTTTAAATGCCTTCATTTATATATCCTTATTTTTATATCTTTTAAATTACATACGAGGTAGACACATCCAACTGCAGCGCCAATTTTGCACATATCACATATCTACTTAGCATAGGCTGTCTGAAAATCTTAATTTATAAATAGCTTCTGAATTTTAATTTATTATTACGCAGAATAAGAGCCATTCGAACCCATCTGTAAACAGATCTACTGGGTTGCTAAAAATACGGCGCCAGTATAACCAGGCCAAAAGCCTACCGCTGGGTGGAAAAATTACGGGGGTGGTATGACACAAAATTAAAATAAAAACTCGATTAAATACCATCTATAAAAATATTATTAACTATTCCATTTGATAATTTAGTTTACTATATTTTAATTATTCGCAAAAAAAACCACTACCAATCAAATTCTATTTATGCAGATTAGCTTCAGTAAAAACAACCAGTCTCAAAATTAAAATAAATCTCGAAGATTACTAACCCAACCAATATGACATTCACTAGAGGTTTTTAAGTCGATTATCGTGCCACCCCCCTAAGTTCGGTGCCATCCAGTTAAGTTCGGTGCCATCCAGTTAAGGTCACGATCGGGTTCGGCGGTTAGGTTGTTTGTGTCGCTGTTGGGCTCCATCGTGGCCGTGGCCATCT
>Ga0307492_10000656_pt1 | contig 14461 bp, 12 predicted proteins | sample SI3LmetaG_FD_202365 | JGI IMG/M metagenome (GOLD analysis project Ga0307492, IMG submission 202365) | Sea-ice brine microbial communities from Beaufort Sea near Barrow, Alaska, United States - SI3L | ecosystem: Environmental > Aquatic > Marine > Coastal | place: USA: Alaska | collected 2017-05-06 | reverse complement strand
GGCTTTTATTCAAACAGACTTATCTGAGGCGGTGCTCGACTTTGTGGGGGTAATAGCTCGACGACTTCGTCATTCTTTGTATTCAGGTGACTAAGTATCTTTTGGATCACCAACGGATCTTCGATGCTCGCTATAACCTTAACCGCACCACCGCATTGCTCACAGGTTTCAATGTCGATGTTAAAGTGCGACACGAAGTCGCCTGCGAAGTTGTTTGACTTATAACATAGGATGTTGATCAAACCACCTGTGCCATCAGGTGAATCTACGGACATGAATAAAGAGCTGCCCAGACAACGTAACGAAGGTTAGCAATTCATAACCGGGGTGCAAATCGTGAGACAAGCACCCTCCTGATAACCATGTTCGGGTGAGTGCTAGACAGTTGGTATGGTGAAGTTAGCTGAATCCGTGATAAAGACCGTTACGACAAACAAGTGAAAATGGTTGATACACTTGAGCCAAAAGGCAATGTCGGGAGGCGTGTCATTTTTGGGTGGACACGCATGGCCAACAATCCTGACCGGTCGATAGCGGGCACCTAACCCGACGTACTTCAAAGGCGGAACGTGGTAACCCTGTACAACCCCCGAAAGGGACAGTTTACTGCAAAGTGAGCCTATGGAAGTGCAGATTGGGTGAATGGAACAAGCGAATGCCATGCTGTAATCGCGTGGATACGGGTTTAAACGTTATCTGGTACGAAAGTGAGCAGACGTCCATTTGGTCTAAAATCGTGAGAGAGTTTGGAGAATCGAAATAATGAGGAAACGCTAATGACGGCTGAAGCTTATGCTGGTGCCTCCTCGGCAGGTCAACAATGGCATGACATTAATAGTCACGTCATGGAACAACAGGTCTTTCGACTGCAAACGCGTATTGCGAAGGCAATAAAGGCAGGTCGTTATAGCAAGGCGAAAGCTTTGCAATGGTTACTCGCCCACTCATTTGCGGCCAAGTATTTGGCAGTGATGAAAGTGACTCAGAATAAGGGCAAGAACACGCCCGGTATTGATGGCATATGCTGGAAAACACCCGCCATAAAATATGCGATGACGAAAAGTCTGATGCGAAAAGGATATAAAGCTCAACCGTTAAGGCGGATTTATATTCCAAAGAAAAATGGCAAAAAAACGTCCGTTAGGAATTCCGACTATGAGAGACAGAGCGATGCAAGCACTTTATGCACTGGCCTTGTCCCCTGTGGCTGAAACCCTAGGCGATCCCAATTCTTACGGGTTTAGGCCCAAAAGAAGCGCAGCCGATGCCATTGTACAGAACAAAGAACAAAAGGGGTCAAGTTGCTTGCTTCACAATACTCTTGTTCAATTCCTCGAATAGGCTAAAAGACCTGTAAGACCTGCGGGGTCGCTGAAAATCGATAGGGTCAGTGAAATTGATTGACCAGAAGTTCAACAGCGGCTTATGGCACATGGCCGAGGGATAGAGGAAGTTGATGTTGAAGGGTTTTAGTAGCAAAATGCACCAATATAACTCTAAGTGCTTATGTCTGCTTTGTCGGAATTCTTGTCCTAAGCGAGACGGAAGATAAGGTCCGCTTTTCGCTCTTTGCCGTCAGTCAAGTTTGATTAATCGTATGATGATTTTGCTCTCAATATAATCTGATAGTTTGAATTCTCTTACGTCCGCTATAGGTCCAGACTGTGTGAAAACTATTCCAAGCTACTATTGGGACCAAAATTAATAAAAACATGTGCTTCACGTTTAAATCTGACCACGTTTTCTAGCGAATCAACCTCACATTTTACGTAGCATTGCGTGAGTAATTTGGCAATTGGAGTTTCACACAGACTGGGTCGTTAGCTGTCCTTTTGAGCTGCGAGCTATACTGACAATTTATCGCGAAAACCAGTTTAACTGTAGTGACACCGAATGACGGATATTGGCACAAACTTCTCAGTCTGGTTTAACGCTCGACTATCTACTTTTAGGCTCTTTTTTGCCAGTCGGTAACTTGTTAAGAGAACGCGTTATTCACGCAAAAATTACACCAAGTTTACACAACAACAACATAGCGAAAAATATAAGGCCATTTGACTCATTTCTATTGTTTTTATTGTTTTTACAGTATATAAAAATATACGGGTGTCTTACTGTCATCAGTTCTGGTAGTAATTTTAAAGGACATATTAACGACATTCTTTTTGTATAACTTAAAATAAAACAGCGGGAACATATAAATGAAAACTACAATATCTAGATTGACTAAAAGTATACGATTTATTATCGCATCATCTGTAGCTGTAGGTGCTATATCGGCATCTCCTGTATTTGCACAAGAAGCTGAAAACACAGAGAGTATAATTGTTACAGGGACTAGGATGACGGACCGTTCAGCCGCGGATTCACCCGTCCCTGTAGATATAATAAGCGGCGAAGACTTTCGTCAGAACTCTTCAGCTGATGTACAGGATCTACTCCGTACCGCCGTGCCTTCATTCAACATCAATAGTCAACCAATCAGTGATGCTGCCACTATCGTAAGACCAGCAAATTTACGAGGACTTTCTCCAGATCATGTTTTGGTGCTAGTGAATGGAAAACGCCGTCATAGAGGTTCGATAATTTCATTCTTGGGCGGTGGTATTTCTGATGGCGCGCAAGGGGTCGATATTTCTGCCATTCCATCAATGGCATTAAAACAGGTTGAAGTATTACGAGATGGTGCATCTTCACAATATGGTTCAGATGCTATCGCGGGTGTACTCAACTTTATCCTTAAAGACGACTCAGAAGGTTTTGAAGTTGTCACTCGTTATGGATCTACTTATGAGGGTGACGGCAATAACTATACAATAGCAGCTAACGCAGGTTTACCCCTTGGTGATTCTGGTTTTGTAAACTTGACCGCTGAAATTCGAGACGTTGAAGGTACATTAAGGTCGGTCGTTAGAGGTGACAGTCAAGGTATGATTGATGCAGGTTATTTACCAGCTGCTGATTTTCAGACAATAAATAGCTACACAAGCGAGTACTCACAGTATTGGGGGCAGCCTGATGTAGAAGACGACGTAAAGCTGTTTATCAATTCGGCTTTCGAAATTAATGAACAAGCAGAAGTGTATCTGTTTGGTAATTATGGTGAAAGAGCCGTTACTGGAGGTTTTTTCTATCGTAACCCCCTGACTGAGGGTGCTCAAAGAGGAGGCGTCTACCGAGGCCCAACAGTTGACCCTTTAACTGGCCTTGCATCTGATGAGGGTGTTCACTCTGTTCTAGTTGGCGATCTTGATGGATTAGGAAATGGTGGTTCATGTATCGCAGGTATACCTATCGGTGGTGCAGGCAATGTGACGCCCGATCCAACATTTCTTGCACAGGTGACTGCAGACGATAATTGCTTCTCATTTATTGAAACTATTCCAGGTGGATTTGTGCCTAGATTTGGTGGCACTAATGAAGATCAATCAATTGCTGTTGGTGTTCGTGGTGAAGTCAATGTAGGTTCAGGTCTACGTTATGATGTGAGTGCACAGCAAGGCTCAAACAGAACAGAATTCTATATCCGCAATACCATTAATGCTTCTATGGGTCCAGACACACCAAGAGATTTTGTACCAGGTGGTCAGGAACAAACAGAAACTCAGTTTAATTTAGACTTAGTCTATGATTTAGATGTGGGTTTTGATTCTGACCTCAGTATTGCATTTGGGGCAGAGTATCGAGAAGAAGAGTTTGACCTTTTTGCCGGTGACGCCGCTTCTTTTGAACTAGGTGTGCTTGCTAGCCAAGGTTTCTCATCAAGCTCCAATGGTTTTGGTGGCTTCCCTGCGACATTTACTTCATCACAAGACAGTACCGCATTTTATGTTGATGTTGAGGCCGATATTACAGAAAAATTGACGCTTCAAGCAGCGGTTAGAGCTGAAGATTTTAGTGAATTTGGCAATACCACCGATTTTAAAGTGGCAGGTATTTATCATGTAACTGATGACATTCGAATTCGAGGCGCCATTTCGACTGGATTCCATGCTCCAACTGCGGGTCAAGCCAACATTACCAACGTTACAACCCAAAACGTTCAAGGTGTACTAGTTGACCAAGGTACTTTGCCGCTGTCTTCGGCAGCAGGACAATTAGGTGCTAACTTCATAGATAGCCAAGGAAATGGTCGACCTGAATTGGGTCCAGAGGATGCTAAAAACTTCTCAATCGGTGTTGGCTTTAATGTCGCAGATACAACTTGGACAATTGATTACTACAATATTGAGTTAACAAATCGTGTTGCCCTTGGTGCTAATGTAGACTTTCTTGATGCGCTTAATTTTGCTGACTCGACCGGAGCTAATTACGGTTCAGTGTCCGCAGCTCTAACAGGTCTGGATGCGCAAGGTGTTATCGATCGCAATAACTTTATTGGGTTAGATGACTTAGCTGAATTTAGGTTTTTCTCTAACAGCTTTGATACCACTACTTCGGGTATTGATGTTGTTGGTAACATCAACTTCGACTTTATGGGCGGTGACTCTGGTATCACAATTGCTGCTAATTATAACAAAACCGAAGTAGACAGCCTCGGTACGGTAAACCCTATTGGTACAGGTAGAGTTGCAGCACTTGAAGACTTACTACCTAATATTCGAGGCAATGTGTCGTGGAATCACACCCAAGGTAATTACAGAACACTGTTACGTGCAAGTTATTACGGTGGATGGGATGATACTGGAAATGGTGTTACCGGAATTGGTGCAGAAGTATTAATTGATGTACAAGTTGCTTATCAATTCAGCGACCAACTCGAGTTTGTTGCAGGTGTTGATAACCTTCTTGATACCTACCCTCAAGAAAATCCTGGTGCATTAGGTTCTGGTCAATTGTATTCAGAGTCAAGTCCATTTGGTTTTAATGGTGGAACTTGGTACGTGCAAGCTAGATTCACTTATTAAATCATTTAGTTAATTGCTTAAAACCACTCACATAAATGTGAGTGGTTTTTTTTGTTTGCCTAGCGAAGGGGGAAGTATTCTTTAAGCATATGAAAAGCATAGAGATAACCTATAGGCTCACAAGTATTTAGGCAGATATATTGCTCCTGCAATATCAAGCTCAACCCGTCAAGCGGGTAGAAATACTCAACGACGATGGTGGAGTAAGACTGCTTGTAATACTCGCAGTTCGAGTCCGCTTAGTGCAACAAGCACTATTGAACATTCTCCAACCGATATTCGATGTTGATTTCCATCCATCAAGTTATGGGTATAGACCAAAACGAAGCTGCCATGATGCTATCAGTAAGGCTCCATCCATTATCACTAGAGCATACCTACCCACTGCTGTTTTTTCTGAGATCTGTTCGAGGTGGCGTGTCATGATGTTTTTATCAACATAAGGAGTTATCAATGCTTCTGTTTCCCCTGTGCTTGGACACACAGCTCCAAACAAGTATGCATAATCAAATTGCTGTTGCTTAACGATTCTAGGTCGACGACCTTTCATTGACCACAGGCGTGTGGTGCTATTTAAAGGCAAGAAAAAAGGACGACATAGCTTAACGCGACATAACATTCCCCGGCAATCTAAGTGTTCAGCGCATTACAATACTCATTCTCATCGCCACACTCGCCAGTATTTTGGCTAATATTATAGGTCTGGCGATGTTCATGGCTGGATTACACCTTCGTTATCAAGCGAACACAGTCAAAAAAAACGCGTATTATCATTTCACTATTTGGGCTTGCGAGGTTATGTAAATAAGCGCCTCATACTGCTCTGCGAGCATTATGAGGCGCCCGTATTAAATCTCAGAACTATGATTGCATCCAATTTTAATGATTGAATATTCGTGGGGATCCCTCAGAGTCAGAGACGCTTATATATCGAATATCGAACGCCCCCTTATGGCACAGGCTGTGATCTTACAATGTGATTCGTTTTGGCTAACGGAAAAAAGAGCGAAAGCGGAAGACCCAAGCTGCATACTAATGACATTTTAGTCGACGCTAGCCAATATTATCGTTAAATCCGCTGCATTGACGAGTGCAAATTTGCGCTTGAAAAGTTCACCGCTTTCATCGAAGAACAAGAGTTCGGCACTTTCTGCCTTGTAATTTTGCATGATTTTATCTGTTGCTGGATAACCTGTGCGTGATACTAAATAATTTACGGTATCACCAAGCTCCGCCTTAGCATTATTAAATTCAATTGTCTGTTGATTACTCACTATTAGATTGAGATCGTAAATAAAAACCACCGACTTTTTGCCATTACCAATTTGATTCAAATCGTCATCGATTGGCGCCGGTAATGACCATATAAATGCAGCAACGAAAACTGCAATGAGTCCAATTATCAGGAGGGTCTTCTTCATAGCGTTTAACTTCTCATTATACTCTACTTAGCATTATACCAAATTCGAGCTATACCTTAGGAAAATAGAATATCACTTCTGCTGCAAGCAATTATGGTAGTGACGTGCTTTTGGTGTTTGTCGATCGTATAAGAAAGTGTAATAGCCATTTATAAGAAGTCACGACTTACTTCGACCTCTTCTTAACTAATGCGCTGCTTTACAATCTGCGCTAGTTCAATATATACGAGTTTATGAACCAAGTCCGCATAGGCGTCAGCTGGAAAACAATAAAATTCTGGCTTATATCTATTCAGTAAAGCTAATGGAAAACCATCAGCCTGCTTAACAACTGCCATTGGGTGTAATTTTGCTGAGAAATTTGTGAATTTTTCGCAATGTCTCCTAGTGGCACATGGCCGATGGATAGAGAAAGTTGATGTTGAAGGATTTTAGCAGCTAAACAGCAATATTATTCTTCGCTAGTATGTCTGCTGTGTCGGATCTGCTGCCATTAGAATACAGACCATTGAACTAAGATAGGTGTAATTTAATTCCACATTCATTCAGTTCCAATCTTTGATGCCTAGTTTCAAACTTTACTATACTCGGACATTTGTCAGGAAACAGATTTAGTTACTATGCCATAAGATGCAATATACATCGATTAATTGCATTTTTTGACCGTTATCTGTTTTCAGAGTCATTTGCATATTGCGAGAGCATTGACCAAGTGGTACAAATTAATCATTGTTAATTATTAAATTAAAATGTCGACGTGCCTAAACAAATACTGACCACTGAACAAGCCTTGCGTTACAACCGGCAAATAGTGTTACCTAACTTCGATCTAGACAAACAAGAAGTCCTACTTAACGCCAAAATACTGATTGTTGGGGTAGGGGGTTTAGGTTGCGCCGCTGCGCAATATTTGGTGGCCGCAGGTGTTGGCGAGATCACATTAATTGACGATGATAACGTCGAAAAAACCAATCTACAGCGTCAAGTGTTACACGGTGAAGCAGATGTAGGCGTAAATAAAGGTGTGTCTGCTAAGGCATCATTAGAACAACTCAACAGTGATATTAAAATCAACGTTATACAAAAACGTCTTGAATTAGATGACTATCATAACCTTATAAAATCACTAGATTTGGTATTAGATTGTACTGATAATTTGACTAGCAGAAACATCCTCAATCAAGCGTGTTATCAGTCAGGTATACCTCTAATTTCAGGTGCAGCTATTCGCATGGAAGGACAGCTAATGAGCATAGTGCCGCAACAGTATTCTGCCTGTTATGCTTGCATCAGTGCCTATTTTGGCGAACAGAATTTAAGTTGTATTGAGTCAGGTGTCATGTCCCCCGTAGTGGGGATTATTGGTGCTATGCAAGCGTTAGAAGCGATTAAAGTGTTGTGTCACTATGGGCAAAGTAATGTTAATAAACTGATGATGTTTGATGGCATGACCTCTACTTGGCAGACGTTTAAAGTGCCTAAAAAAGCCAATTGTACGGTGTGTGGTTAATGTGCATGCTTATTTTCACGTTTCAGACATTTCTAATCCATATTATGGCTAAGATCAATACAAACCGAAAATAAGGAAAATATAAAGGTGTAAGAATACTCCCCCTGTGTACCAAGATAGAGAACATGATATCAATGTAAATTTTCGTGCTTTTTCTCAAAATATTTGAACAATTCAATTCTTATTAATATATTAAAATTATGTCCCATTTTAGATCCTTTCAACTGCGCACATCAATTTGTCTGCTAGTGCCGAGAGACCATTCACACAAAACTTTCTAATGTTGAATTTGAACACGGTGTAGCGAGTGGAGACCCCAGTAGTAGCGCTGTCATTATTTGGACGCGTGTTCAGCCCTCAGAAAAAGACAATACAGCTCAAAACTGGTTGTGGTGTCATGTTCTAATTACCCTGCCGGATATTTTAACGCTTACGACCATGCGGCACAGTTAGAAGACATTGATGCTGTTCTGCATTTAGGCGATTATATTTATGAATATCCTATGGGGGGGTATGCCACCGAAAAAGCCGCTGAAATTAGACGCGCTTTAGCAGCAGATAACGATAAAGAAATTATCAGTCTAGACGATTACCGAAAGCGTTATGCCATTTATCGTACAGATAAAGGATTACAAGCTGCAGCGCCGTTTATTGCGGTGTGGGATGATCATGAGGTTTGCAACGACACATATAAAAACGGAGCCCAAAATCATAATGAGGGTGAAGGCGATTTTTTATAAGACGTGCTGCTGCTATTCAAGCTTATTATGAGTGGTTACCTATTCGTCCTCCGTATGGTGAACAAAAACCCGAAATATATCGCAGTTTCGACTTTGGAAACTTGCTCAGTTTGCACATGTTGGATACCCGCGTTGTTGGCCGTGATAAACAATTAAGTTACAACGACTATAGAGATCCCGTAACCAAACAGTTAGACATAAAACAATTTTCACAAGATTTATACCAGCCTGATAGAACACTCCTGGGGAAAGAACAAATGACTTGGTTGCAAAAAAACGTGAGTCAATCAAGCAGCCAATGGCAAATGCTTGGTCAACAAGTATTGATGGCCAAAATGCTGATTCCGGTAGAAGTATTTGCAGGTGATGATATTGCCAATACCCCGGCGCGCCTTGCCACCTTAAAAACCCTCAAAGACACCCTTGACGCGGGGGCTACACTCACTCCAGAACAACAACAACGATTAGCGTCGATGATGCCGTATAATCTTGACGCATGGGATGGTTATCCTAAAGAACGAGAAGATCTCTACGATTTATTTAGCGCTCAAAACAAACGATTAGTGGTCGTTGCTGGCGATACTCATAATGCTTGGCACAGTAAGTTGAAAGATAAAGCAGGGTACGTTGTGGGTGTAGAATTTGCCACTCCAGGTATCACTTCTCCCGGTATGGAAAAGTACCTGAAACTGACTCATGGCAATGCGCAAGTCGTCGCTGAAAATCTTAGCAGCCTAATTGCTGAACTTGAATATTGTAACCTACATCAGCGAGGCTATATGGTTGTGACTATTACGCCTGAAAGCGCTAGTGCTAAATGGCATTTCGTGGACAATATATTGTCTGACGAATACCGTGTGATAGATACACATCAAGCCAGTTATCAGGCTTAGCTTACTTGATAAAATAGCTCCACTTTTACGCAATGGCTTGTAGTCAAATTGAATCAGCCCTTAGTTTTTGTCTTGATTTAAAAACTAAGCGGTTCACATTAAATATTAACAAAGCATTAACAAAATATTATATATGCTGCAGTGGCAGACATACCATATCCTAGCTTTCATAAATCCCATTCGACTTAAAGGCATGGGTGTTTATTATTCATTTAAGTTAGGCGATATCTAACATTTCTTGCTGCTGGATTAAACAACATCCAAGTTTTGGTTTTGAGCCAGACTGTTAACCTTGTACTGATTTGCCAAAATGACTGGGTATTCTTTTTCTTCTTTGCCCTCCTGTCCTTGCCCCCTTGTTAGGACACCCCATTAATTGAAGAACTAGGTGAGTGATGCTAAGTTATTGAAATAAAAGTAGCATCATATACCTTAGATATTACATGAACACATGTTTAGGCTAGATATAGACGTCAGGGTAATACATTGTTTTATTCTTCAAGGATGGTTCGCGTGAAATTATTAAGTCAGAAAAGTGTTGCAGCGGTTATTTGTGTCGCCTTATTGATTTATGCGGGGGGCATGTCTAAATCGTATGTGGATGAATACACCTCAAATTTTATTGATCATACAATTTACTCTTCTACGCTTAAAGAAAATCGAAAAATATTCATTCGTCTGCCCGAAGGTTACGATAATAATAAACGTTATCCTCTTATTATTAAATCCGATGGTAACTTTAATTTAAAACGTTGGGATGAAACTATTTCTAAGCTTTCAGAGCAAGGTAGTATCAACGATTCTATTGTTGTGGCTATCCCTAATTTATTTTGGATTGACTCTCGAAACAGAGATTTAGTGCCTCCTTATGCCAGACAGGATGTTCAGATTGAAGCGCGACCACCTGATATGGACGCCCCGGAAATATTTGGTGAAGCGGATTTGTTTTTAGGCTTTATCGAAAACGAAGTACTGCCTTTTATTGAAAAAGAATATTCCATCAACGATAACAGAGTACTGAGTGGATTCTCTGCGGGAGGAAGTTTTGTTTTATATACAATAACAACTAATCCAGGGTTATTTACGGGCTATTTTGCTTTTAGCCCAGCAGCTTGGTATGACGACTCTGTCGTTGTTAAAGAGTTTTCTAACGGTTTGAAGAGTATTAACGGGACGCCATTATTTCTGTATTTAAGTTTGGGTGGTGCAGAAAATGAAATCATTACGGGATCCTTCAAAGGGCTATTGTTAGCAATCGACCTCGATGCACCTGAAAATTTTAAGTCTGACTATAGTTACAGTGAAGGCGCTGGTCATACAGAAAATCCCTATGTGTCAGTACCCAAAGCCCTCAAAGCATATTATAAATTTAGAGCAGAAAATAATAAGTCATTCGAAAGGCCATAATACACATCGCTGTTCGCTTCTCTCAATTTTAGCCCACCAAAGTTCACAATATAAGTTTACAAGGATACCCATCGCAAATATTCGCAAACGACTGTAAATATTTGATTGGATGACAATGGGTTTACACGTAATTTTCGCCTTGAGATTTTGGGACAACGGAACGTTCTTTTAACCTAAATGCGCCACTTCTTCAGCTTCTATTCCTTGCTCTTCATTGGTTAACGCTATAAAACCAATATCTTCCATAATTCCATAAGCCGCAGGTAGTACTAGCAGCACTAACATTGTTGAAGTCAACATACCGAAGACGATACTGGTTACCAATGGGATCAACACTTGTGCCTGTAAACTGGTTTCTAATAGCAGTGGTGCCATACCAGCAATTGTGGTTACTGAAGTGAGGAAAATGGCACGGAAGCGATCATGCACCGCCTGACTAGCAGCATCATGTAACACCATGCCTTCCTTAACGCGATATTTAACAAACTCAACCAGCAGAATTGAATCATTCACCACCACTCCTGCGAGTGAGACAAAACCAATCATGCTCGGCATAGTGAAATCGAGTCCCATAATGTAGTGACCCATAATAGCGCCAATCAGTGCGAGTGGAATATTTAGCATCACCACTATTGGCTCTCGGTAATTTTTAAACTGTAAACTCAGTAAGAGAAATACCCCAGTAAGCGCTAGAAAGAAACCCGCGAAGATTGAACTGTTGGTTTCTGCACTGCTTTCAACTTCACCTTTCAAAGATATGCTGAGGTCGGGATAACGTTGTTGAAGCTCAGGGAATAAACGTTGTTTAGTATCATTCAATACTTCTGAAGTGTTGGCTTTTGCAGAGTCAATATTACCAAAAATGTTCACTACACGTTGATGGTTAACATGACCAATGCGTGCGTAGTCACGGTATTCCTCAATGGTTGCGACACTTACCAAGGGCACGCTTTGTCCGGTTTTAGAAAAGATGATCATATCGTCAAAATCGGCAAGGGCGTCTTCAAGGCTGCTGTCTAATTTAACGTTAATTTCGTAGGCCTCACGACCCTTGTAAATATCGTCAACTTTTGCCCCTTGATAGGCTGAGCGTAATTGCTCCGAAACCATTTTCGCATCAACTCCAGCGGCTAGTGCACCAGGTAATAACTTCACTTTGTATTGCGGTTTACCCGGGCGTAGATCATCTAGAATATTGGATACGCCGTCATAACCGATCAACCAGTTTTGAATTTCATAAGACGCCTTAGATAATTCATCAAGGTCATTACCTCTTAGCTGGATTTCAATCGCGCGTCCAGCGGGTCCAAACGAAGGCTCTTTAAATTGCAGGCTGATGATGCCAGGTATTGAACCCGTATTTTTACGCCAAGCGGGAGTGAAATCTGCTAATGACGTATGCCGTAATTCAGTATCTAAAATATCTAGATTGACGGTTGCTAAATGTGCCCCAGATTCGCTGGAATCAGCATTTTCGCTATAAGTGACTTGGATATTTCTAATTAATGATGCTGACTCATTTTCTTGGAATTGCTGCTGTGTTTTACGTGCTGCAGCGATAAGCTTTTCAACTAATGCTTCAGTCTTCGCCAGAGGTGTACCTTGTGGATAGATAATACGTGCTTCAAGCCTATTACCTTCAAGATCAGGAAAAGCCTTAAATTTGATAGTGCCTGTTGCCAGCATACCGATTGAAAGTATGAACAGCGCAAAAGCAATGCCTACTGTAATATAGCGATAGGTAATGGCTGTTCGGGCAAGTGATGTGAACGTGTCACGAAGTTTTAAGAAGTTGGCGTCGAAAATAGTGCGCCACTTGGGTTTCTTTTTTTCGTGAGTATGTTCCAAAGAATGTTTTAAGTGATGCGGTAAAATCAGGAATGCTTCAAGTAAACTAAAAGTCAAAACAGCCAGTAACACAACGGGCAGAACCCCCATTACTTGGCCCATATCGCCTTTCATAAATAATAAACTGCCAAATAATAACGCGGAGGTTAGAAACGACGAAAATACACCGCGCGCTACTTTTTGTGTACCTAAAATAGCCGCTTCCATAGGGCTTTTGCCATGATTATATTCATGAGAGATGCTTTCTGAGAGCACAATGGCATCATCCATTAAAATACCGATAGCCATTAACAAGGCAACCATTGAGATCATATTGATGCTCACGCCTAGTGTACTCATCACGGCTAAACCACCCAAAAAAGAGACGGGCAACCCAAGTGCTATCCAGAATGTATAGCGATAATTAAAAAATAATAGAAGCGCTAACGTTGCCAGTAGCAGACCTTGCCACGCATTTTTTAATATTAATTGAAGACGATCTTTAACGATGCTCGCAGCATCCTGGGTGAGTGTTAGCTTGGTACCATCGGGTAAACGAGCGTTTTCTTGGTCAACAAATTCTTTTACCGCATCGAAAATGGTGATGGTGTCATCGCTAGAATTTTTATTAACTTTGAGAAGTGCAGCTTGTTTGCCATCAAGCTCGACACGTTCTTCTATATTTTCAAATTGATCTTCAATGGTGGCAATATCACCTAATCTTATTTCGCCCCCTTTGTCAGTGTTAAGAATGACCAAAGAAGCCAATTCAGATGCTGTTTTACGTGCATTATCAAAACGAATTTGATACGAAGTATCTTTGGATTCGAGGACTCCTACAGGTAGTTCCAGCGCCTGTGATTTAATCAAATTCGCAATATCTTGAATGCTCAGGTCGTATTTAAGCATTGCCTGTGACGTGACCAAAACATTCAATTGATGCGTAGAAAAACCAGCAACGGCCACAATAGGTACTTGTGGTAAAGCTAGCAAGATATCGCGATAATACTCAGCCAGTGTTTTGAGTTCGGGCGAGGAGAGGTTTTTTGCGGTTATTGCTACCGTGACAACGGGTTCTGTTCGACCTAATTCTTTAATCACTGGGTCTTCGGTATTTTCGGGGAACTGTGTTATGCCATCTACCGCAGATTTAATGTCATCAATAAATTGGCGTATATCGCCGTTTTCCTGCATTTCCATGGTGAGCATGCCAATGTTATCCCGTGCTTCACAGCGCTGCTCTTTGGTGAAACTGATACCATCTGTGGCATCCTCTAAAGGGTTACAGATCCCTTCTTCAACATCAGAAGGGGAAGCGCCAGGATAAGCAACGCTGACCTGCACCTGATTAAGAGCTATCTTAGGAAAGGTTTCTTTATTTAAGTTGGGTAGGGCGACTAAACCAACGGCGATAATCGCTAACATTAGTATGTTAGCGGCTGTTGGATGGGAGACAAAATAGCGGATCATTATTTTGTGCCCAAGGCGAGGGCTGCAATTTCTTTCTGGAATGCATCAGATTCAATCAACTCAAGTTTAATGCCCTCAATAACAGGCACAAGATCACTGGTGATAATTTTGTCACCTTCCTTGAGGCCCTCTTTAATCACTACTAACTGTCCTTGGGAATAACTAATCTGCACAGGACGAATTGATAGTGTATTTTCTTTACTCACCACATAAACACGATTCTCATGTAGTGCTCTACGAGGAATAACGAGCATGTTTTTAGGCTGAGACATAAATTCAACTGAGG
>Ga0307492_10000655_pt1 | contig 14468 bp, 16 predicted proteins | sample SI3LmetaG_FD_202365 | JGI IMG/M metagenome (GOLD analysis project Ga0307492, IMG submission 202365) | Sea-ice brine microbial communities from Beaufort Sea near Barrow, Alaska, United States - SI3L | ecosystem: Environmental > Aquatic > Marine > Coastal | place: USA: Alaska | collected 2017-05-06 | reverse complement strand
ATCGCAGGCAATAATAAAACTGACACTCTTGCAGCTTATCTGATGCAAGAGTGTTAATGTCAGTTATCGTTTGTTGTCTATCTGCTTTAATTTAAGCATGTGTAAATTAAATACTTAACCTACTTAACCTACTTAACCTACTTAACCTAGTTGACAGTACAATACTGACTATTTAATAAAGCGCACAAACATCATTTTATTTCTTTGTTGACGCTGTAATTGCGTCAGCTAATACCTTTTCGTCATTAACGTCGATATGATTTTCGTTTTCATAAATAAGGCCTGCTTCAGGATCATTGAATATATCTTCATTAAATTTCCCCTCACTCTTTGCTACAATTGCTGACACAACGGCATCACCGGTAACATTAACTGAAGTTCTTATCATATCTAAAATTCTGTCAACTCCAAGAATAAGGCCAATTCCTTCCATAGGTAGGCCAACTTGAGAAAATACCATCGATAACATGATTAAGCCAACGCCCGGAACACCTGCTGTGCCAACTGATGCTAAAACAGACATTAAAATCACAGTCAGATAGCCAGAGATGCCAAGATCAACACCGTAAACATTAGCGATAAATACGGTTGCTACGCCTTGCATGATCGCTGTTCCATCCATATTGATTGTCGCACCAAAGGGAACTGTAAACGATGCAACGGAATTATTAACACCGATACGATTAGTAACAGTACGCAGTGTTACAGGAATAGTTGCATTAGAGCTTGATGTACTAAATGCAAAAATTTGAGCATTACGCATTTTCTTTAAAAATTTAACTGGATTCAAACCGGAAAAAATGACTAACGTTGCTTGTAGAGTAACAATCAAATGGAATAGCAAAGCACCTACTAATACTAATACATACCATACTAATTCTAACAATAACTCTAAGCCTAAATTTGCCATGGCTTTAGCTAATAAGCAGAAAACAGCATACGGGGCGAGTGACATGACGATTCCGACCATTTTCATCATGACTTCGTTCATCATTTCAATGCTTTCGACCAATCCTTTCGCTTTTTTTCCAACTAACAAAATACTTATACCAACCAACATTGCAAAGAAAATAATGGATAGCATCTCGCCGCTAGCCATTGCTTGTATTGGGTTAGTTGGAATGATATCGATTAACACTTGGGTTAGTGAAGGCGCTTCTTTAGCGTCAAATGGTGTATCTGTCGGAATGTTCATACCTTTACCGATACCAAATCCCGCTGCAATTGTTATAGCTGTAGCAATTGCTACCGCAGTTGTTAGCATATAGAGTGCAAATGACTTTGTTCCAATTCTGCCCAACAGTCCTATATCTCCGATCCCACAAACGCCACAAATCAAAGAGAATAAAACCAACGGAACCACTAACATTTTCAGAGAGTTAATGAACATGGTACCAATAAGGTGAAAAAAGCCATTAACCACGTACTCATTAGTAATGGAGCCTTCAACCATTAGCGAACCTTCAAAGATGTATAGGTTCGATAGATTAATGGTCAAGCCAACCAATAAGCCTAAGCCCATGCCAATGAGTACTTTTGCGGTAAGATTCATTATTTATTATTCACTTTATTGTTTTTAGTAGAATGCTTGAGAATACTGGGTGGGGAGTGAGATTGCAAACAGTTTGCAATCTCACTAGTTTTAACCATTATTTTATTTGAGTTAAGTCGCGATTTTAGCGCAATGACCGGTTAACCTAGTTGGAAAGGGTAAACTGAACCTAAATTGAGAATTTGCGTCAATTCATCTAAAGCAGTTCTTGATTCAATTAATAAATTGGGATCGGCTAAATCTTTTTCTAGCATCGAATCTCTATAGTGCTTTTCAACCCATTGGTTCAGGGTTCTAAATAAGCTATCATTCATATATACCGAAGAGTTACTCGCTTTGATTTCACTGTCGCTGAGCACTATCCGTTGTCTTAAACATGCAGGCCCTCCACCATTTTGCATACTTTGTTTAACGTCGTAAATTTCGACCTTACTGATTGGGTTATCTTCTGCAATTACCGAATCTAAGTAGGATTTTACCGCTTGATTTTCTCTACATTCGCCAGGAGCAATAATTGCCATCGAACCATCCGCAAGAGTAACCAACTGGCTATTAAATAAGTAGGTATGAACGGCATCATTTAAACTTACAGCACTTTCAGGCACTTCAACAAAATGCATTGGAGTATCTCCGTACGCTTTTTGTAGGTCTTTGATGACTTGGTCTGAGTTTAAAAAGGCTAACTCGTGATAAAATAAACAGTTTTGGTTACCAACTGCAATTACATCATTATGGAATACACCGGCATCAATTACATTTGGGTTTTGTTGCGCAAAGACTGTTTTTTCATTGTTTATCTGATGGAGTCTAGCAATCGCTTGCGAAGCTTCAAAGGTTTGTCTTGCCGGGTATTTCTTAGGAAATGGCTTGCTACTATCAAACGCATATTTACCAAAAACGAAAAATTCAACACCTTGCTCCCCATAAGCTTCGCAAAATCGAGTATGGTTAGCTGCACCTTCATCGCCAAAATGATCGCCCATCGGAAGTGCTTGGTGGTGAGAGAAATGTTCTTTGTCAGTAAATATAGCTTCTAAAATTCTTGATGTGGTTGGCGCTTCGATTGACCTATGAAATTTGTTAGCAAGATTAGCCGCGGTAAAATGTACTTTATTATCTTGAGTATCGGCGCTAGGTGAAATAGTACAGGCATTGGCTGTCCACATACTAGACGAAGAGCAAGTAGCTGCGAAAATTGCTGGAGTTTCCTTAGCCGCTTTAGTAATAACTTGTTCATCAGTTCCTGTAAAACCCAACTGTCTTAAAACATGGACATCAGGTCTTTCAAGGGGGGGGAGTACTGCTTGTTTTAAACCCATATCAGACAGGGCTTTCATTTTTGCTAAACCTTGTAAAGCGCCTTGCTTTGGATTTGATGCTTGAGCAGCATTTTTTAAAGAGGCAACATTACCAACGGAAAGGCCAGCATAGTTGTGAGTAGGGCCAACTAGGCCGTCAAAATTAACTTCAAATGTATGATTAGAGTTATTTGAATGACTCATAAGAGAATTCCTATAGGTCGTTTACCACTAATTTAGAAAAGTAGAAACGAATAAAGCCCCTTACTTGTATAAAACCTATGCAAAAAACGTCAGGAGAGAAGGGGAGATCCTGACATTTTTGCAGAATTTGTATTATCTATTATTTTTTTGAAGATTTCAAAAACTCAAGTAAAAAAATCAAGTGTATCCAAGTTGGCACTATTCAATAAGCGGTAGCAAGTTTTTCCAAACGGTTTCTACAATTACTTTTTGACCTTGTTCGTTTGGGTGCAATCTGTCTTTTTGAATCAATGTATAGTCTGTGGCGACCCCTTCCAATATAAATGGAATGAGACTGACGGACTCCTTTTTTGCTAGATCTGTAAAAATTTGATTAAATGCGCGAGTATAGCTTCTGCCATAATTTGGCGGAATTTGAATGCCCGCTAATAGAACTTTTGCATGATGCTCTTGGCTAATTTGGATCATTTTATTGAGGTTTGAGCGAGTTGTATTAAGATCAAACCCACGTAACCCATCGTTTGCACCTAATTCTAAGATAACGATTTTAGGTTTACTGATTTCGACTTGTTTTAAAAAGCGTTGTAATCCACCGGAGGTTGTTTCACCACTAATACTGGCATTACGTGTTTCAAAAGTGGATTTATTTTCTATCAATTTTTCGTTTAACAGATTAACCCAACCTTTTTCTACCTGCATATTATAGGCAGCGCTTAAACTATCACCAAAAACTAGAATGGTTTGCTGGGATGGTTGGCTACTAATTTTAAAAGCAACTGATATTAATAATAGAAGTAGGGTTAAAAATGAAAACTGTTTCGTTTGGCTCATTTTGTATTATCTAGTTAAATTGGTATTTTGCGGAGTATAGCATTCACTATTGCTTTAATTCTATGACCTACGTATAATCGCGCGCTCTTGAACCTTGGCTGTTAAAGGTCAAAGTTAAGAACACTATTTTAAATAATTTTTTAAATAAACTTTAACTTAACTCTTCGTTACTAAGAAACGCTTAATTTACAAGCACTTAAGTAACAGGAATCCACGAGGAGCTTTTAATGCGACACTATGAAATCGTATTTCTAGTGCACCCTGATCAAAGCGATCAGGTCCCTGCAATGATAGAAAGATATTCAGCAGTTATCACTGATGCTGATGGAACCATCCACAGAACAGAAGATTGGGGTAGACGTCAGTTGGCTTATCCAATCAACAATTCTCATAAAGCACACTATGTTCTTCTAAATGTAGAAGCTGAGTATGCTCAAATTGAAGATTTAGAAACTCAATTCCGTTTTAATGACGCCGTTTTAAGAAGTATTGTCATTAAGACTAAAGCTGCAGTCACTGAAATGTCTCCTCTTGCGAAAGCAAAAGAAGAAGCTGCGAAGCGTTTTGATTCTTCAGATAAAAAACCTGATTTTGATAAGAAAGCCGATTCTGAAAAGAAAACGGAATCAAAAGCACCGGCTAAAGAAGAAGCTAAAACTGAAGACGTTAAGGCTGATGAATCTAAAGCTTCTGAAACACCAACTGAAACTGAATAACGGAGGAATTGAAAATGTCTCGATTTTTTAGACGTCGTAAATATTGCCGATTCACCGCTGAAGGTGTAACGCAAATAGATTACAAAGATTTAGCTACGTTAAAAGGCTATGTCACTGAAACGGGTAAAATAGTTCCTAGCAGAATCACTGGAACAAAAGCAAAATACCAGCGCCAGCTTTCAACAGCAATTAAACGCGCACGTTTCCTCGCTCTTCTACCTTATTCTGACGCTCATAAATAAGCGCAAAATAAGATAGTTGAAATTATAAATTAACATACAACGATTAACTGATAAGAGGAAAGACTCATGCAAGTCATTCTACTTGAAAAAGTCCGTAATCTAGGCGAGCTAGGCGATAATGTCGCTGTTGCAAATGGATACGGCCGTAATTTTTTGTTGCCACAAGGCAAAGCAGTGCCAGCAACAAAAGATAATACGGAAAAATTTGAAGCTCAAAGAGCTGAATTAGAAAAGAAAGCGACTGAAGTATTATCTAAAGCACAAGCAAGAGCGGATAAAGTTGCTGAACTTAGCATAAAAATTGAAGCTCACAGTGGTGATGAAGGTAAATTATTTGGTTCTGTTGGAACTAAAGATATTGCTGATGCCGTTGTTGCTGCAGGTGTTGAAGTTGAGAAGAATGAAGTTCGTCTTCCTAACGGCGCATTAAGAAATACAGGTGAATTTGAAATTGAAATTCACTTACATTCAGATGTGAACGCGACTCTAAAGCTAGAAGTTATTGCTCAAGCTGAATAAGTTTTAGTTTTGGTCCAATTATCATTTGATTAAAGGCCAAACGAGTGACAAAATCAAACACCCTCAACGTAAAGTTCAGGGTGTTTTTTTATGTCCTTTAAATCAACGGATCCCTCACTAAATGAATGACGATAGACAAATTAACAATATCAAAATGCCTCCGCATTCGCTTGAAGCTGAGCAATCAGTTCTCGGTGGTTTACTTTTAGATAATGATGCTTGGGAAAAGATTGCTGAAAAAATTGTCGCCGAAGACTTCTACCGTAATGACCACCGTCTAATTTTTAAAGCACTCCATTACCTAGCTGAAAATTCTAAACCAATGGATGTGGTCACGCTTTTCGAATTTTTGGAACAGGAAGGTGAGGCCGATGAAATAGGTGGATTAGCTTATATAGGCGATCTTGCTAAAAATACACCTAGTGCTTCCAATATTGTGGCTTATGCGGAAATTGTTCGTGAAAGGGCTGTTTTACGGGAGTTGATCAGTGTTGCGAATAAAATTGCAGATTCAGCTTACCAACCAAAAGGTAGAAAGCCTGATGAGCTGCTTGATTTAGCTGAATCACAAGTATTTAAAATTGCTGAGCAAAGGGAATCCACAAATACTGGCCCCGAGGCCGTTAGTGCAATACTACCTCGCGCAATCGATCGACTCGAAGAGATCCAAAAATCTAAAGGCGGCATTACAGGACAAGCAACAGGTTTTACTGACTTTGATAATCTGACGTCAGGTTTACAGCCCTCTGATTTAGTGATTGTGGCGGGACGTCCTTCTATGGGTAAAACCACTGTTGCCATGAATATGGCGGAACATGCTGCCATTCATGGTGAAAAACCAGTCATCGTATTTAGTATGGAAATGCCATCTCAATCACTTTTAATGCGGTCTTTTGCATCAATTGGCGGTATTGATGCCACTCGTTTAAGGACGGGTGCATTAGATGATAAAGATTGGGATAATCTTTCAGTGGCGAGTAATATTTTAAAAAACAACAGTAAATTATTTATTGATGACTCGGCCGGGCTATCACCAACTGAAGTAAGAAGTCGATCAAGACGATTAGCGAGAGAACAAGGACCACTTGGTATGATTTTGATAGATTATTTGCAATTGATGCGTGTCCCTGGAATGTCTGAAAATAGAACCCAAGAAGTTTCGGAAATTTCTCGCTCATTGAAAGCATTAGCGAAAGAATTAGAATGCCCGGTAGTTGCGCTTTCTCAGTTAAACCGTTCACTAGAACAAAGAGCAGATAGACGACCGGTAATGTCGGATTTACGTGAATCAGGCGCAATCGAGCAAGATGCGGATTTAATTTGTTTTATTTATAGAGATGAAGTGTACAACCCAGAAAGTGAAAGTAAGGGGGTCGCTGAAATCATCATAAGTAAACAGAGAAATGGTCCGATTGGCACGGTAAAAGTTGCTTTCCAAGGTCATTACAACCGTTTTGTAAATTATACGCCTGCTTATGATAATGAGTATTAATTAGAACCTAAATAATTAGAGTTTAGAGCTATGTGGTTCCAAAAAGAAATAAATTTAAGATCTCAAACTCGAGGTTTTCAATCAATCACACAAGAAATTCTGACTTATCTGCCCGAAATAGGTGAGATAAAATGTGGATTATTGCATTTATTTATCCAACATACCTCAGCTTCCTTAGCCATAAATGAAGATGCTGATCCAACTGTCAGATTAGATTTAGAAACTCATTTCAACCAATCTGTCCCAGAAGGAATGACCTATTATATTCATGACGATGAAGGTGATGATGATATGCCAGCACACATTAAAGCAACGATCATTGGTCCTTCACTTTCAATACCGATTACTCATGGTCAATTGAATTTAGGTACCTGGCAGGGGATTTACCTGTGCGAACATAGAAATCAGGGTGGTTCACGTTGCTTGATTGCTACTTTGCAATCCTAGTGTACAGACGTCACAATCTATTGACTGATTAAAATCATATGAAAAATTGTATAAATCGACGCTTTACTATTGCCCCAATGATGGATTGGACCGATCGCCACTGCCGTTACTTTCATCGTTTAATAACAAAACAATCGTTGTTATATACGGAAATGGTCACAACCGGTGCCGTCATCAATGGGGACAGAGAAAGGCTTTTAGCCTACAACCAAGAAGAATACCCAATTGCACTGCAACTTGGCGGAAGTGACCCTAAAGCTCTAGCAGAATGTGCAAAAATAGGTGAAGATTATGGTTATGACGAAATAAACCTCAATGTTGGTTGTCCGTCTGATCGAGTGCAATCAGGGAGAATTGGTGCGTGTTTAATGGCCGAACCTGATTTAGTCGCCGCCGGAATTTCTGCAATGAAACAAGCTTGTAGTCTTCCTGTAACGGTTAAGCATCGTATTGGCATTGACGATTTAGACAGTTACGAGTTATTGGCAAAATTTGTTGAGACGGTAGCAAAATCAGGATGTGATAGTTTTATTGTTCATGCGCGTAAGGCTATTTTGTCAGGTCTTAGCCCTAAACAAAATAGAGATATTCCACCGCTGATTTACGCAAGGGTTTACCAACTTAAAAAAGACTTCCCCCAGTTAGAAATCATTATTAATGGTGGTATAAAATCTATTGAAGAATCAATTAACCACCTAGATAATGTTGACGGTGTAATGATTGGTCGAGAGGCTTATCATAATCCTTACATGCTGGCTTTGGTTGATAGAGATATTTTCGCAAGCGAAAGCACACCTTTATCAAGGGTTGAAATAGCGGAGCAAATGCTTCCTTATGTCGAGCGACATATTTCTAAAGGCGGTAAATTACAGCATATTAGTCGTCATATATTAGGCCTATTTCACGCACAGCCTAATGGTAAACAATGGCGTAGGCACTTGAGTGAAGCTGCAACTAAACCAAATGCTGGTATTGAAGTGATTAAACAGGCGCTTTCTTTAGTTAAATAGAGCGAGGCGAGTGTTTAAAATAGATGCTCTGAGTTTGTTTTAATCATATCGATAACTCGATATAATGCGTCAATAGTAGCTAGTTTCATTTTTTAGGATCCGATTTTAGGAAACAGTATGTTTGATAATTTAAGTGAACGCTTTAACAAAGTATTAAAGAACGTCAGTGGCAAAGGCCGAATTACTGATGAAAACATCCAAAAAACTCTCAGACAAGTGCGAATGGCACTCCTGGAAGCTGATGTTGCTTTGCCTGTGGTTAAAGATTTTGTTACTAAAGTTAAATATAGAGCGTTAGGTAAAGAAGTAAAAACTAGCTTATCTCCCGGTCAAGCCTTTATAAAAATTGTTCAAAGCGAATTAGTTGAGGCGATGGGTGCGGCTAATGAATCGTTGAATTTAAATGCTCAGCCTCCTGCGGTTATATTAATGGCAGGTTTGCAAGGTGCTGGTAAAACTACATCTAGTGCGAAACTCGCCAAATACTTAATGGAGCGAGAAAAGAAATCTGTCGCATTGGTGAGTGTTGATGTTTATCGACCGGCTGCGATAGAGCAGTTAAAAAAAGTCACTGAAGAAGTCGGCGCATCGTTTATTACTAGTAGTGTTGATCAAAAACCTCTCGATATAGCTAAAGCAGCAATAAAACAAGCTAAAAAAGATTTTAATGATGTTCTGATTATCGATACTGCGGGTCGATTAGCTGTTGATGAAGAGATGATGTCTGAGATCAAGGCGCTTCATCAATTAGCAAAACCAGCTGAAACTTTATTTGTTGTTGATAGTATGACTGGCCAAGATGCAGCTAATACAGCTAAGGCTTTTAATGAGGCTCTTGCGTTAACCGGTGTTATTTTAACTAAAGCAGATGGTGATGCACGAGGCGGAGCAGCGCTTTCTATTAGGAATATTACCGGTAAGCCAATTAAGTTTATGGGGATGGGCGAGAAACTGGATGCGTTAGAACCGTTTCATCCTGAGCGAATTGCTTCACGTATTTTAGGTATGGGTGATGTTCTTTCTTTAATCGAAGAAGTTGAACGTAACGTTGATAAAAAGCAAGCTGAAAAACTCGCTAAAAAAGTAATGAAAGGGAAAGGCTTTGATTTAGAAGACTTTAGGGAGCAGTTAGTTCAAATGAAAGGCATGGGCGGCTTAACAGGCATGATGGATAAATTGCCGGGTATGGGTAATGTTCCCCAAGCCGCTAAAGATCAAATGAACGATAAGATGACTAACCGCATGGAAGCAATTATTAATTCCATGACACGAAAAGAAAAAAGCTTTCCAGAAATTATTAAAGGGTCACGTAAACGAAGAATCGCTTCTGGATCAGGAACTGATATTCAAGAAGTGAACAAAATGCTGAAACAGTTTAAACAAATGCAAAAAATGATGAAAAAGTTAAAAGGAAAGGGCGGCATGATGAAAATGATGAGAGGCATGCAAGGTATGATGCCACCCGGTGGCGGTATGCCTCGAATGTAAAGCTTCAATTTAAATTTTTTCGTAAGAGTTTTTTAGTGAGAATTTAAAAGGAACTATTAGCGTGAAGATTTAGACCATCTGCTGAGCTTGTAACCAGATATGCATTTTGCCCACTAGCATTGAGCGCTAATCACTCAACCTTAACGACTAATTCCTGTTGGTCATCAAAGGTAGCATTGAAATTTATGCGAATTTTTTAAAAAGTATCGATAAATAATACTACTAGTAATACCAAATTAAACTTTATTAGAATTAGTTGTTAATCCCTCCTGCCAATACGATACTGTCGGTGTTTTCCCAACATCAACCCATTAAGAAATTACTCAGAGGTTACTACCATGAAATGGCGTTTACTATTTATTGTCTTATTAATTATTAGCTTATCTGCTTGCATGATTAATCAACAACAACGTGGCGTTTCAAGTAACCTAGTTGGTTACTTGTACCCAAAAGGAGAAACAGTTTCTCATCAAAGTGATCTATTGCCACTTTTAAAATTGCCGTTGAGAATAGGAATTGCATTTATTCCTGAATCATCTTTTGATAACCGTTTTTCTTTAACTGAAGTTGAAAAACAAATATTGCTAAACAATGTTGCAGAAAAATTTCGTTCGGATAAGAGTGTTGATGATATTCAAATTATCCCAGAAATTTATCTTAAACAAGGAAAAGGGTTTGTCACAGTTGAACAAATTGCAGCGCTTTATAATGTCGACGTGATGGCATTAGTCTCATATGATCAAGTTTCAATTCATGAAATGCGTCAATCGTCTTTAGCTTATTGGACCATTGTTGGTGCTTATATTGTAAAAGGTGAATCCACTGAATTTCAAACCTTTGTTGATACCGCCGTGTTTGATGTTAAGACTCGCAAATTACTTTTCAGAGCACCAGGTGTGCATAAAGACTCACGCAATCATACCGCAGTAAATTTTGAAAAAAAAAATCGAAAAATGCGCACTAATAGTTTTACGATTGCATCAGAATTTATGACAAAAAATTTATCCTTTGAATTGGTGAGATTTAAACAAAGAGTCAAAAAAGGAAAAGAAGTTAAAGTTGAATATAATAAAAAATATTATAGTGGTGGCGGTGGAAGTTTTAGATGGGGCGCGGTTATTTTCTTGCTGCTGTTAGTCCAATCTCGAATCAACCTAAGCGACTGAACTATTCATCTTATTTACTGCCTCCAACCAACCGAATAAATTCAAGTTGAATCTCTGTTTAAGAGCAGGCATAGTGACTTGTTGTAGTTAATTTTTCCATTTATGAGCGCTTGCATGTCATTCCCTATTTACCAAAACTTTGTTGATGGTCATTATCTTAGTAACCAAAGCCGTGAACGTTTTGATGTCATAAATCCAGCGACTGGTTTAGTTTTTTATCAAGTTGAAGTGGCAGACGAGTCAGTCAAGCAAGCCGCTTTAAAAAGCGCTCAGCAGGCTTTTGTTTTTTTGGCGAAAATGTCTGGCATAGAACGCGCTCGGATATTACTAAAAGCGGTCTCTTTGTTGCGTGAGCGTAACGATTTATTAGCGGCTATTGAAGTTGCCGATACCGGCATACCATGACAAGAAGCCAGCGTTGTCGATGTACAATCGGGTGCGGATGCGATTGAATTTTTTGCTGGACTTGCTCCAGCTATTGAAGGTAATCAACAACAAGTAGGTGACGATTTTTATTACACCCGCCCAGAACCTTTAGGCGTATGTGCGGGCATTGGCGTGCGGCAATGTAATGATATTTAAACCTTCAGAAGAAACCCCATTAGGTGCATTAAAACTTGCGGAGGTATTGATTGAAGCCGGTTTGCCCGCGGGCGTATTTAATGTGTTGCAGGGCGATGCCCAAGTAGGCGCTTGGTTAAGTCATTATCCTGATATTGCGAAAGTGTCTTTTACCGGCGAAGTCGGCACAAGTAAAAAGGTCATGGCAGCTGCCGCAACCTCATTAAAAGAAGTCACTATGGAATTGGGCGGTAAGTCGCCATTAATTATTTTTGATGACGCAGATATCGACAATGCCGTCTCTGCAGCCATGTTAGGCAACTTCTACACCCAAGGCGAAATTTGTACCAATGCGACGCGAGTTTTTGTGCAGAAATCGATATACCCTACTTTTATTGAGAAGTTACTAGTTAGGATCAATAGCAATATCCTAGTGGGCGATCCTATGCATCCAGAAACCAATTTTGGTGCCCTTATCTCTAAAAAACATCAACAGTTGGTGTTGGATTATATTGAAATAGGTCAGGCCGAAGGCGCAACTTTATTATGTGGTGGAAAGGCTCTACAGCCAGAAAGTGCGCCAGATGGATATTTTGTGGCAGCAACTGTTTTTACAGATTGCCAAGACACTATGCGTATTTGTCGTGAGGAAATTTTTGGGCCGGTAATGGCTGTCTTAACTTTTGAGAATGAAGAAGAAGTGGTTACTCGAGCCAATAATACTCAACTAGGATTAGCCGCCGGAGTATTCACCCAAGATATCACTCGTGCCCATAGAGTGATCCATCAAATGCAGGCCGGGATTTGTTGGATAAACAGTTACGGCTTATCTCCTGTAGAAATGCCAGTGGGAGGTTATAAACAATCGGGAATTGGTCGAGAAAATGGCTTAGCAACACTCAGACAATATACCCATCTAAAATCAGTATATGTAGGCTTACAACCCTTAGATAGTCCTTTTTAAATCTTATGTCAGAATCAAAAATTTACGATTATATTATAGTTGGAGCTGGCTCAGCAGGTTGTGTGCTTGCTAATCGTCTTAGCGAAGATCAGAATGTTGAAGTTTTGTTACTTGAAACTGGTGGTAGCGATAAGAGTATCTTTATCCAAATGCCAACTGCTTTGTCTATTCCTATGAATAGCGCCAAATATGCCTAGCAATTTAAAACTCAGCCTGAACCTTTTTTAAACAATCGTAAAATGCATTGCCCTCGAGGTAAAGTATTGGGCGGTTCGTCTTCGATCAATGGCATGGTTTATGTGCGTGGTCACGCAAGCGATTTTGATGAATGGCAACAAAGTGGCGCGACTAACTGGAATTACGCTCACTGCTTACCTTACTTTAAAAAAGCAGAGACTTGGGCGTATGGTGCTAACAATTACCGTGGTGGCGATGGCGCTTTAGGCGTTAATAATGGCAACCAAATGCAAAACCCTTTGTATCAGGCCTTTATCAACGCAGGTATCGACGCGGGTTATTTTGCCACAGACGATTACAATGGACAGCAACAAGAAGGCTTTGGAGCGATGCATATGACGGTAAAAAACGGGCGCAGAGCATCAACCGCCAATGCCTATTTACGCCCAGCCATGCAACGCTCTAATCTGACTGTGGTGACACATGCTTTGGTGCATAAAGTCCTGCTAGATAAAAATAAGGTTGCGATTGGGGTACGTTATGAGCATAAAAAGTGCTTAAAAGACGTTAAAATCAATAAAGAGGTGATTTTAAGTGCCGGCTCAATCGGTTCACCTCATCTACTGCAGCTCTCAGGTATTGGCCCAAAACAAGTATTAGACGATGCCGGTATTGAATGTGTCCACGATTTAGCGGGTGTTGGCAAAAACCTTCAAGATCATCTGGAGTTCTATTTTCAGTTCACCTGCAAACAAGCAATTACCCTTAATGGGCAACTGGACTGGTGGAGTCAACTTAAAATTGGCGTAAGTTGGATCCTGACTAAAAAAGGTTTAGGTTCAACTAACCATTTTGAATCCTGTGGATTTATTCGTTCAAAGGCAGGATTTGAATAGCCTGATCTGCAATACCATTTTCTACCAGCGGCCATGCGTTATGATGGAAAAGAGTCTTTTGCCGGACATGGCTTTCAAGTGCATATAGGCCATAACAAACCGAAAAGTCACGGTGCAGTAACCGTGGTGTCTCCTGAACCAAACGTGCCACCCAAAATTCAATTCAACTACCTAGCTCACAAAGATGATATTCAGGGCTTTCGTGATTGTGTTCGTCTTACTCGGGAAATAATCAATCAGCCTGCACTTGACGAGTTTAGAGGTGAGGAAATTCAGCCTAGCACAGCCGTAAAAACCGATGAGCAAATTGATCGTTTTGTGCGAGCAAATGTCGAAAGTGCTTATCATCCAAGCTGTTCATGCAAAATGGGCACAGATCCATTATCAGTGGTTGACCCCGAGACTAAAGTGCTCGGAATACAAGGGCTAAGAGTGATCGACTCCTCGGTATTCCCCACATTCCCCAATGGCAACCTCAATGCACCAACTATCATGCTGGCCGAAAGGGCAGCCGATTTAATCAAAGGCAAAGCGCTAGCGCCGGATTATAGTGAAGTAACTACTACTTTAAACTGGCAGACAGAACAAAGGGTAAAACAGCCTAAACGCAGGGTCGATTAATACATATTTTAAGTATCTACGGAGCAACATAGTGACCCTTTGGTTATCAGCAGGCATTATTTTTACTCTTCTTAGTATCCTGGTGATTTTATTCAAGTGGGGCAATCTTCGTTGCATTGGCGTGACGCCTGTAGGCACCTTCACGTTTATTGCGATTTTGTTTACTTCAGGTCTGGATGTGGGGTTGATCATGTTTCCCCTTACCGAGTTTGCAGGCTATGCCGATATCACTATAAGCCCTGAATATGCCTTTATTAATCCCCTCGCGATTGAGTTTTTTTTTT
>Ga0307492_10000654_pt1 | contig 14499 bp, 14 predicted proteins | sample SI3LmetaG_FD_202365 | JGI IMG/M metagenome (GOLD analysis project Ga0307492, IMG submission 202365) | Sea-ice brine microbial communities from Beaufort Sea near Barrow, Alaska, United States - SI3L | ecosystem: Environmental > Aquatic > Marine > Coastal | place: USA: Alaska | collected 2017-05-06 | reverse complement strand
GGCAGACACAGATGGGAAAAATTTATCCTGAAGGCAGCATCTGTTTCGCCGCGATTATGACCCCAGTTTTGGGGCACACAGAGTCCGATTTCATTTGGGCAGGCCTCAGCCCGAACCTCAATGAGTGAGTCGCCGGTGGCGAAACCTATACGAGCAGCAAAGAAGGACAGGCGGCAAATGCACGCTTTGAGCCGGTTGCTGACTGCAGCGTGCCCAACAGCGATCTCATGACCACATTGCATCAGGGTGCCGAGCCTAATCCGACTGACTATAACGGCGTTATTGAGATATTTGCCTGCACGGTTAACGAAGGTAAAACGAGCGCCAATGTGCTCGCTGCAGAGCAGGCTTGGGCTGCTCAAGCCACAGCGTTGAAGCTACCGCTTAGCTCTTGGCGCTTCAACCCTACCTGGGCCAACAGTCCCGCCGATTTAGTTTACTTCGTAGCACATGATGACCTGAAAGCCTTCACGGCGAATAGTACCGCGCGACTTACTGACCCGAGCGTTGCTGGGGTAAATGCGGGGTTTGCCGACACCATGACATGCGAGTCTTGGGTAAAGGCGAGCCAAATCGTTCATCGTCCGACGATGACGCCTGCCGACTCCTGATCAGTCGCGGGGCGAGGGTTAATCGCTCACCTTGCCCTGCTCGGTTCTGCACCGAGAACCTATAGCGGCCAACGAAAAGAAAATACCATAGAGAAATGATCTGCACATTTCTCACGCTGCCACCCATATCGCTACCTGCCTGCCACCTGCTAACGCGCGCATGGGATCAGTCCCTGCCTCACGTATTGTCTATCGGCCTGAAACCGTCCACGGCTGATGCCAAACACAACGACCCAACCTGAATACGCCGCATGAGCTTCATACAACCCGCCAGCACCCTTCCAACCGCCGACCAACTACGCTAACAGCCCCTATCGGGCCAACGCCACCAAGCCCTTCCTACCATGATCTACACCCGGTAAACCCACGCTATTGTTCGATATTGGCGCGCAAACATCATTTTCGCCCCAATAAGGTGCGCTTCAGGGCGCCAGAGCGCATCAAACTCACCCCTTTAAAGCACTCCCCCGACTGGCCCGCTTTTTGCATAATGACAGTGGAGGGTAAAACAGTAGAGGGGGAAAAGCCCCCATGTAACCACCTTAAACTGAACAACATCGATATCAGGGGAAAGCAATGAATTTACGAAAAGGATACCTCGCGTTTGCAACAGCCGGACTTCTGGCCAGCGCTGGCGCTGCTCAAGCAGATGAGTTGACCGCCAATGCTGCCGGAAGCAATAACTACATCTGGAGGGGCTTAACACAGTCCGTTAACGAGGCCGCTGTATCAGGCGGAATCGACTACACCATGGATAGCGGCTTTTATGTCGGCACATGGGCCTCCAACGTGAGCTACGGAGCTGGCGATAATTTCTCTTATGAGCACGATGTCTATGGTGGATACGCAGGCGAAGCCGGCAGCTTCAGCTATGACGTGGGCTACCTGTACTTTAACTACGACGATGCCGCCAATTTTGACTTCGGTGAGCTTTACGTCTCGTTAGGGTTCAACGCCTTCACAGTCGGCGCCAACCTACTGGCCAACACTGAAGCCGACGAGGGGCTCAATCAAGACTTTGGCTTTGGTAAGGCGAGCTACATCTATGCCGATTACGCGACAGACATACGTGATGGCTTGGAGCTAGGTTTGCACGTCGGCTATCACGATGGCGATTTCAATGAAGCGTTCAATGGCGTTCCTGACAGCTACGTAGACTACAACATCTCCCTGTCGAAAGGCGGTTTCAGCTTCATGATCACTGACACAGACCTTGATGCAGTACCAGGCGACGAACTGCTGAACGACGAGATGAAGTTTGTTGTTGGCTACTCTATGGATATCGAGCTTTAAGTCAGAAGAATCGCTTTAAACAACATGCTCAACAATAGGTGAGTCTCATTATTGGGAGCACCTATGAACAAAAAAGGCGCCGTTTAGGCGCCTTTTTTTGTTCGATACTTTCTGATATCAAAGCCAGCCACATTCTCCGGCGAGTTATGCGTCGCCCGCTTTTTCAGGCGGCTTATCCACCAGTCGATCTAACCCCAAATTATCGAGCCACGCCTGATACTCCATGATGTTGGCAGGCAAGATAATGCGCGACTCTTCTAGCCCCTCAATCGTATCGATGTAACGTTCGTTAAGGCCTAATTTTAGCGCGGCGCTACCCCCCGGGCGATTCACCACCTCGGCAATTTTCTCGATTGACTCGGCGGTCGCGGCGGCAATGGACAAGATCTCCTCGGCATAACCTTCGGCTTCATTGATACGCCGCTGCATCTCACCCTCTGATCGGTTAACTAACTCCGCCTTCAATCCTTCCGAGCGATTAATACGACTTTGTTTGTCGCCTTCGCTCTCGGCGAGAATAGCGCGGCGCTCACGCTCGGCGCTGACCTGCTTCTCCATCGCGTCGCGAACAGTGTTTGGCGGTGAGATGTTTTTGATCTCGTAGCGATGCACCCGAATTCCCCACGCCTCGCCTGCCTGATCGAGCACTTCGACCACCTTGGCACTGATGACATCACGCTCTTCAAAGGTACGATCCAGATCGAGCGTGCCGATCACCGATCGCGTCGTTGTCTTTGCCAACTGCACGGCCGCATGACGATAATCGACTATGCCATAGCTGGCCTTAACAGGGTCCCAGATCGACATATAGATCACCCCGTCAACGATGACCTTTACCTCATCGCTAGTAAAACACTCTTGCGGCGGCACATCGATCGCCTCTTCGCGCAAATCCTGCACAAACGTAACCTTGTCGATAAAGGGCAAGAGTGCATGAAAACCCGCATCGAGCGTCTTATGGTATTGCCCAAGACGCTCAACGATATGGGCCGTGCGGGTAGAGACGATCCGAATTGATTGAAACAGCTTGATGATAAACACGCCAAAAATAATTGCCCAGACTGCCATGACTAGAATATCCATAGACTAGCTCCCAGCCGTAGCGTTGGCATTAGGTTTAGTGCCTTGTTTGCCATTGACCGTCTGTGACACGGTATCGATGCCCTCAAAGAAACCCTGCATCTTCGCCAGCTCGGAAGGTACTATCGATACATCTGCACGCTTGAATAGTTGCCCAACTCGGTCAATGTAGCTCTGCACAAGCCTGACATTCATCGCTTGTTGCCCGCCGGGCTTCTCGATAGCATCGGCGATGGCCTTCATACCTTCAGCCGTTGCCGTCGCCAGAATAGATATCCCCCGAGCCCGACCCGTCGCCTCATTGATACGTTTTTGGCGTTCGCCCTCGGAAATATTAATAGCCTCTTGGCGCTCGCCTTGCGACAGGTTAATGGTCGAGTCACGCTCAGCGTTGGCCAGAGTAATCTCGGCGCGCTTCTGTCGCTCGGCCTCCATCTGCCTTTCCAGCACGTCAATGACCTTGACTGACGGCGTGATATTCATCACCTCATAGCGCATCACCTTGATGCCCCAAGGTTCAGACGCATGATCGATTTCCGTGACAATGGTTTCATTAAGTCGCTCGCGCTCTGAGAACGTTTCACCTAGCGATAACTTACCGACCTCGGATCGCACCGTGGTTTGCGCGAGATTGACGGCAGCCACCAGAAAGTCTTCGATACCGTAACTGGCCTTGTAAGCATCCATTAGTTTGATATACAACAGACCATCCACATCGATCTGGATATTATCGCGGGAAATGCAGCTCTGGTGGGGGATGTTCAGGCATTGCTCGCGGGTCTCGTGCCGATAGGCCACCCGGTCAACAAAGGGGATCAGAAAGTGCAGCCCAGGCGACAAGATGGTTCTGAATTTGCCGAATCGCTCTATCACACAGCGGTGGCGCATAGAGACGATCAAAATCAGCTTGAAAACAATAAACCCAGCGGCCAGCAGGGAAAAGGTGATTATAGCGAGCATAGGTCTAACATCCTTAAATGAGCTATCTGATATGAATGAGCGATGGCGCCAATGTCAGCTTGATCGTCAAGCCTGGTTATCAACGCCCATTATCAATACCTTCATTAACCAAGGGCGCGACGATGATCGTAGTGTTCTCCCGGGCGACTATGCGTGCGCGACTTTCCGGCAACATCTCCGAGCCGTCACCCAAAGCGCGCCATAGGGTACCTCGAAAGCTGACCATACCGGCCGCCCGACCAGGACCTATAAGTTCGACAACCTGGACCTCGCGATCGACGTCGTCGAGAATTTCTTCAGTGTTTGCTCTTGTCGAATCACCCTCAACAAATCGTGAGAACAGAGCCCGCAGTCCCAGGATCAAAAATAAGGAGGAAATAAAGAAGAGCGTCATGGCCCCGGGCCATGTTGTCACCAGCCCCGCCCAGAGTGCCAGGGCAACCACCAGACAGCCACCACCCAGAAAAAAGACGATACCGCCGGGAATAACGAGCTCCGCCAGCATCAAGAGGCCCGCAGCAAGCGCCCAGTAAACAGGTACAGTGAGAATAAGCATGGCTTGATTGAAACCCTCTCGACATATTACGTCAAGCGTTATTCACCGACTCGCCATGCCAGGCGGCACTTGATTGACATTCGGCGCCAAGAGATAGGCAGGCGCGTGGGGAAAGAAACAGGCGACCTACGCCTTTTCTGCGGGGGACAAGAAGTCAGACGGCGCGTCGACCTGAACATCTCATCACAACCAACGCCAGCACGCCCGGTTCTGACTGATTCAGAGGGGAGAGGTCAGATACTTAGAGACAATGGAACAGAGATAGGGCAAAAATTCAGGGACGGACCAGTTTAGCCGAGAGACATTCCGCGCTGCATCGACTGGCCAAACAACCGGCGACAAGCGGTTGCATAATCGCAGTCGATAATCCAGTTAGCAGGACGCTCGCTGGCGCTGACGCCCGACTCCTGGGACAAAAATTCTGGCTTAAAGGGTACAAAATCACCGGATAATTCGCCGTTATCGTCGACGATACGATCTGACATAGGAATAAATACTTTCATGTGGATGCTGTCTTCCTTGATTTTCTTTCGTTGGATTTTCGTTCATCTACCCTAAAACGTCAGCGCCACCAGCCTGCTCTTTCGTAGCGCGTCATTAGCGATGTTGTCACGGTAGATGGCGCTTGTTTCTCGCCTACTTCCTTGAGTACAGTAAACACGTAAATGTTCGAGTAGCTCTTGAAGTATAATGAAGGTTTGCGGAACAAACATGGAGGAACAATGGACCTTAACAACTATGAGGCGCGTATATGCCACGAACAACAGATTTCCGACCAAGGAGACTGGAAACAGGGAAATACTTCCTGAATTTGATGTCATACAATAAGCCAACCACACGAGCAGGAATTATTCATGGCCAAGCGTATCGCCATCGTCGAGGACGACCCAGATCAGCGCAGCAATTACGTAGATGCCATCACCAAGAAAGGCTACGAGGTTACCGCCTATAGCAATCGCCGCGAGGCCCTAGACGGGTTTGAGAGAGAACTACCCGACCTAGCTATCCTGGATATTATTCTTGGTGACGAGGTTGATGCGGGCTTCGAAATTTGTCGCGATCTACTCGCTCGATCCGCGTCCCTGCCGGTTATCTTTCTAACCGAACGTATTGACGAGATCGATAAGATCAGCGGCCTGCGATTAGGTGCTTGGGACTATCTGCCAAAACCCATATCTTTAGACTACCTCGCCGAGCGTATCAGCTCACTGCTACGCATCCATGAAGCCCGCGGCCAGTCTAATGCTGGCAGCTCAAGCGCCAAACTAGTGGGCGAGATGTCCATAGACCAGGAAGCCTTGCTGGTGTCTTGGAAGCACCAGCCCATCAATCTTTCGGGTACAGAATTCAGGATGCTTGCCAAACTTGTCCGCGTGCCAGGGCACGCCGTGTCATACGACACCCTCATGAATGCCACTATGCAAAGCCTGGTGACTAACAACACCATCAACACTCACATGCGTAATATCCGCAAAAAGTTTGAGAGCATTGATGCGGAGTTTAACTGCATCAAAAGCGAGTACGGCTTTGGCTATCGCTGGTCGGCAAAGTAATTAGCCCATGAATCCCCCTTTGTTTCGCGGGCCACGACTCGCTACGAAACTGCTTGTGTTGATGAGCCTGGCGCTGGTGGTCATTCCCTGGTTCAGCTACCTGTATCTTAAAGAAATGGAAAGCTTTCTGGTCGACGGCCAAGCGAACGCGCAACTGCTGACGGCTGAGGGCATATCGACGCTACTCAACGGCCGCCCCGACCTGTTTTACGAACTACCGCTGTCGCCCGAAGGATACGAACAGCTCTTCGCCTATCCATTGACCACACCTATCCGCATCGATGGCAAGAGTAGTGACTGGGAAGAGGTGCTCGACTACAACGTTAGTTTCGGTAATACCCAACCAGACGAGCCGGGCGCAATGACACCCAACCAGTTTTATGTGGTGCTGGGTGAACATAACGATCAAGTCTATGCCTTGATACAGGTAAAAGATGACAAACTGGTTTTTCGCGATCGCAATATTTTGCGTCTGGATCTGTCAGATCATATCCGCATTACGTTTACCGGCCAGACGGGCGAGATTCGCAAACTCGTGGTCACCATGACCGAGCCGGGCATCACCACCGCCTACACCATGGACAATGAGTGGCGCTACGCCATACAAGGTGTTGCAGAGAATCGCGTTCAAGGCTTTATGACCCCGATGCCCGATGGCTATGCGATCGAGTTTCGTATTCCACTCGAATTGATGGGATCGACCAAACATTTTGGCCTAGCCGTGGTTGACGTCGACAACCAGGAAACGCGGGCCATCCAGTCTATTACCGGCACTCTGCCTTCTGCCGGTCGTGAGGCCTTTGGTCTGGTGCTTCTCAAGTCACCTGAGGTGCTGCGTATCATTGAGGGCCTGGGTTATTCCGGCGCTAATATTCAGGTTATTGATGCACAGCGGCGGGTCAGGGCTGAGGTTGGATCCTATACTGCCCAGCCGGCACAGACGCAACAGGACGGGGCCCAGCCCTGGTATCTTGCCGGGCTTGGTGCGGCGAGCATCATCATGGACAGGCTCTTCAGCGTCATCGACAACGGCCTGCGAGATGACACCTGGGTGCCCGATGATAATGTGATACGCGACGCACTCGCCGGCAAACCCAGCTACCAACGACGCTATACGGAAAGCGAAGGCGAGGTCATCATCGCCGCGCACCCCATCGTCGCCCAAGACAAGATTATTGGCACCGTGGTCTTGAAGCAAAATACCAACCGCATCCTCGAATTGCGCCGGGATGGTCTCGAGAGAATCATCAATTTTTCGGTGCTAGCCCTATTCATTTTTGCCGCGCTGATTCTCGCGTTCTCCCTTCACTTAACTCGTCGCATTCGTAAGCTTGGCGCCGAGGCAACCAATGCCATCGACAAGTACGGGCGCCTGCGAACCAACCAGTTGCAGAGCGAGACCACAGCTGGCGACGAAATTGGCGATCTGGCGCGCAGCATATCTAGCATGTTGTCGCGCTTACATCAGCACAACCAATTTCTGGAGAATATGCCACGTACCCTGCGCCACGAGATCAACAACCCCCTCAACACATTGAGCACCTCGTTGCAGCATCTGGAAAGTGAGACCTCTGACGAGGCAAAGGCGCGATATTTGGATAGCGCCAAGCGCGGCGTTAATCGAATCGGCATGATCGTTCAGAACTTGGCTGATGCGGCGAGCCTCGAGGACGCCCTCGACGCCGAGGAACTTGAAGTTATTGATCTGCACAAGATGGTCGAAAGCTATTTGGGTAATTGTCGCGCAGCGAACCCCAAAAGAAACTTTGAATATCGCGGCACAAAAAAACAAATTTTCAGCGAGGTCTCTGATTATCGCATAGAGCAGATGCTGGATAAGCTGATCGATAATGCCGTCGATTTCTCCCAACCTGGCAGCACCATCACCATTGGCCTCACAGCTGAAACAAACGATCTCACGTTATTTGTCACAAACCATGGCCCAACTATCCCCCTCAATATGATCGACAATGTGTTCGATTCCATGGTGTCGGTTCGCGACACCAACCCGGACAATCGCCTACACTTTGGCATTGGATTGTATGTTGTGAGAATTATCGCCGAACATCATGGCGGCAAGGCCAGAGCGGTCAATCTGCTCAACGGCAATGGCGTCACCATTCGCGTCACACTACCACTCTACAAAGCCGCTGACATCGAGCTTCAAGCCAACACATAGCTCCATATATCCGCGACAGACTGGTGACAAAAGCTGAAGACAAAAAAAGTCCTAACATCTTCGGGGGAGGGGATGTTAGGACTCCAGAGCACGGACTTGCCTGCTACACGTACCCAGTATCAAAAATACCCTTCGCGATTAGGCACCGATAATAGGCACGACTTGACTCGTAATAGGCACAAATATATTCGAACTCTTGACCTTAAGCTTAGCTAGGCTCGCGCAATAAACTATGGAGATACGGTGAAAGTTCCCTAATTAATGATCCGCGTGCTGCCGATGGACGCGATACCCCACCATCCAACCGGCAGCAACCCTTCTCTGCAGCGGATTTCAGCAGAACACCGAGGCTGGCGTTGATATCTCGATTAACGACCAAATTAACGCCTTGCACTACCTTCGGCTGGATCGATAGATGCAGACTCTCGCCTTGAATGTTATCCACCAACCGAAAAGCCAGCATGATCGCCTCACCCAATGAGTACTCCCGCGCCGTCTCTTTGTATGCCTTCTCAAAATTGGCACTGCTATCAGCCTGGGCCTACTCGAATTGCTTGATTGACGCGCGTCCCACAACCGAAAGATGCAACGCGACGTCAGAATCACTTTCAACATGCCTAATCAGCACCCGATGCAACAAGCGAGCATCGCGCTGAGTTATCCAAAACCGGAAATCCTGCGCCTCGGTTGCGTTCAGGCTAAACACAACCCGGTCTTCCTCAGCGTTGTAAATCATCTGCATCTAACGAATCGCATTCGACATCATTGCGCCCGACTCCCGGTAACGTTTGACGTGAGTCCAGTATCGTCAATTTCAATGGATCGGACCCGCTGAAGGCTAGAAAATCAGGATGAGTAATATTGATTTATATTGATATAGCCTTGCCAAATCGCCATAGCCTGCTACAATATCGATATACTTTGATATAGAATTACTTTTGACCGCATCTATTACCCAATTGCCCACTCCTGGCCCGACTTCTAGCTCGACTACCGACTCAATGGTCAGCTTGACCACCGACAGGCCATCACTGCTGGCATTCTGCAAAGCCACTGCAGACGGGCTACGTCTGGACATTCTGCGGGCACTGAGCGCTGAGTCGTTTGGCGTTCTCGAACTGTGTCGTATCTTCGATACCCCACAGTCAGGCATGAGCCACCATCTGAAAATACTCGCCACAGCAGGGCTAGTCGCAACAAGACGCGAAGGTAACTCTATTTTTTATCGCCGCGCCTTGATCGCCAGCGATCATCCACTGAGCGAACTCACTCGTGCACTGTATGAAACCATCGATGGCGTTGACCTGGCGGAGCCCGCCGCGAAGAGAGCCCAGGCCGTGCACAGTGACCGGGCAAGTCGGTCCCAGACATTCTTTAGTCGCAATGCTGAGCGACTTCGAGACAATCAAAGTCTGATCGCTGAATTCGGCCAGTACGATACCAGCGTCGCTGAATTGCTCGCTAATGAACAAATTCCTGCCAGCGGCCGCGCTCTTGAAGTCGGTCCCGGGGACTGTGAACTGATCAATCACCTGGCCGAACATTACAGCCATGTGACAGCGATCGACAATTCGCGGGTTATGCTCAATCGAGCCCAGGCCGTGATTGACCCAGCTCACAGCCATAAGGTGATATTCCAACACGCTGACATTGACCAGACTGTCGAAGCACTAGCTAGCCGTAATGGCGCGCAGAGCAAGACGTTTCAGGATGAGCGCTTTGACCTGATGGTACTTAACATGGTGCTCCATCATATGGCCTCACCCGCCGCCGTATTCGCCAGCGCCAGCCAATTGCTGAGACCAGGCGCCTGCTTGTTGATCGCCGACCTATGTCCTCACGATCAAGACTGGGCTAGGGACGCCTGCGGCGACTTGTGGCTCGGCTTTGAACCAACAGATCTCGATGCCTGGGCTCTAGATGCCGGCCTAAAACGCGGCCAGGGCATCTACCTCGGACTCAAGAACGGTTTCCAAATTCAGGTTCGCCTGTTCCATCAACCCAAAACACCATCAAGATAGAGAGTATTTATGAGCAACCCCGATTATAAAGTCGCCGACATGGGCCTAGCAGCCTTCGGTCACGCCGAGATTTCACTGGCGGAAGCAGAGATGCCCGCACTGATGACTTTGCGCAGCAAGTACAAAGCAGAGCAACCGCTCAAAGATGCCCGAATCATGGGCTGCATCCACATGACTATCCAGACGGCCGTATTAATGGATACCCTGGTTGAGCTCGGCGCCGAGTTGCGCTGGTCATCATGCAACATCTTCTCTACCCAGGATCATGCCGCGGCAGCTATGGCCGACAAGAACATCCCAACTTTTGCCTGGAAGGGTGAAACGGAAGAAGAGTTCCTGTGGTGCATCGAACAGACTATTCTCAAAGATGGCGTGCCTTGGGATGCCAACATGATTCTTGACGATGGTGGCGACCTGACCCAAATGGTGCACGACAAGTACCCAGACATGTTGACTAAAATCCACGGCATTACTGAAGAGACAACGACTGGCGTACATCGCCTGATAGAAATGATGGCGAAGGATGAACTCAAAGTACCCGCCATCAACGTCAACGACTCTGTCACCAAGTCTAAAAACGACAACAAGTACGGCTGTCGTCACAGCTTGAACGATGCCATCAAACGCGCCACCGATATGTTGATGGCCGGCAAGCGCGCCCTGTGCATCGGTTATGGCGACGTGGGCAAGGGCTCTGCTGCTAGCTTACGTCAGGAGGGCATGATTGTTCGGGTTGTTGAAATTGACCCTATCTGCGCCATGCAGGCCTGCATGGACGGCTATGAAGTGGTATCGCCATACATCAATGGTCATAATACCGGCAAGCTCGAAGACATCGATAAGCGCCTACTGGCTGAAACAGACTTGATCGTCACCTGCACCGGTAACGTTAATGTGTGTGATCAAAACCTACTGCGCAGTGTTAACAGCAACGCTATTGTCTGCAACATCGGTCACTTCGATAACGAGATTGATACCGTATTCATGCGTGAGAACTGGCGCTGGGAAACCGTTAAACCACAAGTTGACAAGATCTACCGTAGCGAAGACCCGAAGGACTACATCATTTTGCTGTCAGAAGGTCGTCTGGTGAATCTAGGCAACGCCACGGGTCACCCTTCACGCATCATGGATGGCTCTTTCGCCAACCAAGTACTGGCACAGATGTACCTGTTCGAGCGTAAGTGGGCCGATCATGACCCGCAGCAGCGTCAGCCCATCAATGTTGAAGTTTTACCTAAGGCACTTGACGAAGAAGTAGCCAGCTACATGGTTAAGGGTTTTGGCGGTGTCGTTACACGTCTGACTGACACCCAGGCAGAGTACCTTAATGTGCAGCAAGACGGTCCGTTCAAGACTGAAACCTACAAGTACTAGCCCAAGTACTTGAGTAAAGCAGGTCTCGCACTCCCGGACCTGTATACATTGCGCGGCTTATAGCGACGCCGCGCTGAAGAAACCAGGCCCCGTGCCTGGTTTTTTTTGCGCGAAAACCTACCTCGACTCAGATTCATCAATCAGCGACAATGCCTAGCTGACATCTAAACTGGATATCCGGCCCATGCGCCAGGAACTCAAGGATTTACTCGACCTGCTCGATCTTGAACAGATTGAGGTCAATATGTTTCGCGGTGTCAGCCCTAAAGAAGGCTGGCAGCGAGTCTACGGCGGACAGGTGCTAGGCCAGGCACTGGTCGCCGCATCACGCACCGTCGAAGATGTCAGCCGCAATGCGCATTCCTTGCATGGTTATTTCCTGCGCCCTGGCGACACCACAATACCCATCATTTACCGCGTCGACCGTATTCGTGATGGTAAAAGCTTTACGACCAGGCGGGTTGTTGCGTTGCAGAAAGGTCGAGCCATTTTTAATATGGCCGCGTCGTTTCAGGTCGCCGAACCGGGTCTTGAGCACCAATTTGATATGCCAGACATCAAGCCGCCAGAAGAATGTTCGAGCTTTGCCGAGATGCGCCAGCAGTACGCCGAGGACATACCCGCCGCCTATCAGGCCTCGATCAATCGGCCGCAGCCTATCGATATGCGCTTTGCCGAGCCCTTCAATGAATTCAAACCGAAGATCATGCCGCCTTACCAACACTGCTGGATCAAAACGACTGACACCATGCCCGAGGATATTCGCCTAAATCAGTGCTTGCTGGCCTATGCATCGGATATGACGCTGATCGACACAGCGGCAAGGCCCCACGGCGTGGCCTGGACCGACAACAACGTTCAGGTTGCCAGCCTCGATCATGCCATGTGGTTTCACCAGCCGTTTCGCACGGACCAGTGGCTGCTATACGCCCAGGACAGCCCCTTTGCCGGCGGTTCGCGAGGCCTGAGCCGCGGCACTTTTTATACGCAAAGCGGTCAGCTGATTGCCTCAGTCGCCCAAGAAGGACTTATGCGGGTACACGTGGAAGACTAACGATAACCATCCCAGACCAGCACATCTGCCACAAGGCCCGATAAAATCAAACACACCCCATCAGGGCCGCACGGAGCCAAAATGCCAAATTCAGCTATAATTTTACACCTGCAACAAGGTTCACCAGTAAGTTAACGCAGATAAGTCCTCGTTATCCGCGCCAATAGCAGAATGTGATAGACAGCCCGTCACTGTACAAATGAAGGTCAGATTCACATAATGATCAACTGACATAAAGGTAGGCTGATGTCAGCAGCCTGCCTTGCCGCGTCATTAGCTACGTCATTTGCCACGAGAACTCTGGCTATTTGGCGCATACGCCTGACTTATTAAGGGATACTACGTGACTCTGAAAAATCTCGACAAACTGGCCAGCGTTGCGGTCATTCAAGAAAGCTTCGAAAAACTTAACTATATCTGCAGCCAGCAGATTGCTACGGCGGTTTTTCTTGCCTATCACTTAGGCAAGCCTATCCTCATTGAGGGTCCTCCCGGTGTCGGCAAAACCGAACTGGCCAAGACGACCGCCGAGCTGTTGGACATCGAGTGTATTCGCCTACAGTGTTATGAAGGCTTGGATGAGTCGAAAGCCATTTACGAATGGAAGTATGGCAAGCAACTGCTTTATACCCAAGTATTAAAGGAAACACTGAGCGAGATCCTCGACGGTGCCACCGGACTGTCAGAGTCAGTGGGCAAGCTGCATGAATTTGGCGATATATTCTTTTCAGAAGAGTTCCTCGAACCTCGGCCACTGCTCAAAGCTTTGAAGAACACCGATGGTTGTGTGCTGCTGATCGATGAAGTCGACAAGTCAGACCACGAGTTTGAGTCCTTATTGCTCGAGATGCTGTCTGACTTTCAATTGTCGATTCCCGAGATTGGCACGGTTAAAGCGCACCCTGACCGCAAGCCACTGGTGTTTCTGACCAGTAACAACACCCGCGAGATCAGCGATGCTCTCAAGCGGCGCTGCCTGCACCTTTACATCCCTTTCCCCGACGCAGCGCTGGAGAAGCAGATTATTGCCGCCCGCGTACCCGAGGTTTCCGAGAGCCTGCGCAATCAGCTCGTGACCTTTATTCAGGAATTGCGGGAAATGGACCTTAAGAAGGTACCGGCCATCAGCGAGACCATTGATTGGGCCAGAACCCTTATCCTGCTGCACTCAGAGTCACTGGATGCTGACTTGGTAAGACAAACCCTGAATGTCATCCTCAAGTTTCAGGAAGACGTCGAGACTGTCGAGGCTGAAGTGCAAAGTCTCACGAACAAGGCACTTAAAGGAAACTAGCACAGTGGATAAGACCCTCGTCGATTTCGTCAAGGCACTGCGTACCGCAGACCTCAAGGTATCTCCAGCGGAAACGCTGGAAGCTATGCATTGCATGGACCTTGTCGGCGTGCGGGATCGACGCTTCCTGAAGGACTCTTTGTCTATGGTGCTTGCCAAGACCACGGATGAAAAGGACGCCTTTGATGAATGCTTCAATCGCTTTTTCACGGTGGATAAGTTTCGCTCCAGCACGGACGGCGAACTCACCGACGATAATGCGGCAAGTGATAGCGATGACGACGAATTCGAAGCCGACAAGCAAAGTGGTGATGCATCGGGCAAGAGTGGCGGGCAAGGTGGTGGTCAGGGTAGTGGCGAGACAGAAGATGAATCTAACTCTCTGTCGCCTACGTCAGAGCTCGGCAAACTCCTGCTGGAAGGCCGTCGCTCAGATATTATGATCCAGATCGCTGAGGCAGGCCGCAAGGTCGACGTCAATCAGATCGTCGTGTTCACCCAGAAAGGCCTGTATACCCGCA
>Ga0307492_10000653_pt1 | contig 14526 bp, 10 predicted proteins | sample SI3LmetaG_FD_202365 | JGI IMG/M metagenome (GOLD analysis project Ga0307492, IMG submission 202365) | Sea-ice brine microbial communities from Beaufort Sea near Barrow, Alaska, United States - SI3L | ecosystem: Environmental > Aquatic > Marine > Coastal | place: USA: Alaska | collected 2017-05-06 | reverse complement strand
GATTCAGATGGAAGTCCGCCGTATTCCCGACCCACGTATTTTTGACTGGTCTCAAATGGCCAACGTTGCTCGTGGCATGCACGAAAACTTGGTGCGTTACACAGCAAACGCTACGTTTGAGCCCTATCTGTTAAGCAGTTGGGAAGTAAACGATGACGCGACTGTATACACGCTAAATGTACGTAAAGGTGTGAAGTGGTCGAATGGAGATGATTTCACATCAAAAGACGTCGCTTTCAATATTAATCGCTGGTGTGACAAGTCTGCTGAAGGTAATTCGATGGCTGGTCGTATGGCGACATTGATCGATGCCGATTCTGGCAAAGCTGGTTCAGGCGTTATCGAAATCGTTGACAGTCATACGGTTAAACTTAATCTGCCCAACCCTGATATCTCTATTATTCCAGGTTTTTGTGACTATCCTGCATTATGTGTACACCCTGGTTACGATGGGTCTGATCTTCATAATGGTGATCACCCAGGTACAGGCCCTTACATGATCGAGAGGCATGAAGTAGGCGTTCAATCAGTATTGGTTAAACGACCAGGTCATCAATGGTGGGGTGGTGAAGCCAACCTAGATCGCATTGAGTATCTTGACTATGGAACTGATCCATCGACCTTCTTGGCTGCTTTTGAAGCCGACGAAATTGATATGGTCTATGAAACTACAGGCGAATATAAAGAGATTTTTGCTAGCTTGGGATTAGCAGAATCCGATGCTGTGACGGCTGCAACTATCGTCATTCGACCCAACCAGAATGCAGAAGTGAATGGTATGAAGCCATATGCCGATGTACGCGTTCGTCGTGCAATTGCACTCGCTTGTGATAACGCGAAAATTCTTGAGTTAGGTGTTGCCGGTTTAGGTGTTCCTGCTGAGAACCATCATGTTTGTCCTATTCATCCTGAATACTACAAGCTACCTGCGATTAAACGAGATGCTGCGAAAGCGAAGGCATTGATGGCAGAAGCGGGTATGGCTGACTATGAGCATGAATTGCTGTCAATTGATGACGATTGGCGTCGTGCTTCAACCGATGCTGTTGCAGCACAGATGCGTGATGCCGGTATCAAAGTTAAGCGCACGGTATTACCGGGTTCCACTTTCTGGAACGACTGGGCTAAGTATCCGTTCTCATCGACTAACTGGAATATGCGTCCCTTGGGTGTTCAGGTTCTGGCGTTGGCTTACCGTGGTGGTGAAGCGTGGAATGAATCAGGCTTTAACAATAAAGAATTTGACGATACTCTGACTAAAGCACTCTCTATTGCAAACGCAGATGATCGCAGAGTTTTGATGAAACGTCTTGAAGAAATCATGCAAGAACAGGGTGTCACTATACAGCCTTACTGGCGCACGATTGGACGTAACTTTAAAGACAATGTGGTTAATGCTGAAATGCATCCAACCTATGAAATCCACGTTGAAAGACTCGGGCTGGCTTAAACGCCGCTCCACATAGCAAAAAACATCAGGGGCGTTAAGCCCCTGAATTTTTTGGGTGGTAGCTTCGTAAAACTGATGCTCTCCTTACTGTCTCTACAAAATAAATACAAAGAGGAATTCCCATGCTGAATTTCATACTTAGGCGACTAGGTTTGATGCTGCTAACAGCATTCTGCCTGACCTTCATCGTATTCTATTTGACCAATCTTGAACCTAATCTCGAGAAATTGGCGAAAGAACAAAATAATATGCGTATGACCGACCCGCAGGTTTTGTCCTGGCTTCAAAAAAATGGTTACCGTGATCCGTTGCTTTCGAGATATGGCCAGTGGTTGGGTTTCGTACCTGGCTGGACAGGTGTGGATGAAGATAACGGTAAGCAGACTGGACGTTGTGTTCGCCGTAACGTAGATAATACGCCGTCTTATTGTGGCGTTATCCAAGGTGAATGGGGAATGTCTACTGTATTTGGCGAAGATGTTGGCAAAATCATTAGCAAACGCCTCGGTGCAACTGGTTGGCTAATGTTGTGGGTGATGATTACCATGATCCCCATGGCGTTGATTATTGGCGTACTCGCAGGTATGCGCGAAGGTACCAAGTTAGACCGATCGCTTTCGACTTTTTCGATTACGACGACAGCAACACCTGAATACGTGTCAGGCGTTCTTTTTATTGTTTTGTTTGCCTCTTCTAAGTACGGGCTATCGCCATTGTTTCTAGAAAGTGGCACGATTTTGAAAGGCTCGGCTGCGTCTGCAATCAAATCAATTACGATTGAAAATTTTACTTTGCCAGTGATAACCATGGCTTTATATGGTCTTGGTTATATCGCTCGAATGACACGAGCATCAATGGCAGAGGTAATGACCGCCCAATACATTCGTACCGCAACGCTAAAGGGTGTTAGCTTCAAGAATGTGGTTCTAAAACACGCACTTAGAAATGCACTAATAGCACCTTTTACCGTCATCATGTTGCAGTTTCCGTGGTTGCTTACCGGCGTGGTTATTGTTGAAACCTTGTTTAATTACAAAGGCTTCGGCTGGGTATTGGTACAGGCGGCGAGCAATAATGATATTGAAACCCTGTTGGGTTGTTCGGTCGTAGCCGTGATTGTCGTTTTATTAACGCAGCTTATTTCTGATATTGGCTACGTTTATCTCAACCCGCGTATTCGCGTTAAATAGGGGGAATGACAATGGAAAATATGTCTGGTATCAGCATTATGGCCTCCATTTTGTGGAGCTTCTTGCCTGTTTGGATTGGTATTATTGTCGTCTTTGCAGTTTCAATGAAATATAAGCAAAGCCTCGGACTCTACGGCAAGTTGTTTAATAGCACGGTCGGTATGATTGGTCTGGGCCTGCTGTTATTTTGGACTTTCACCGCCCTGTTTGCGGATTTGATTACTCAGTTTGATGCCTACTCACAGTTGTCCGGTATGAAGAATAAACTACCCGGCACACCTGTACCGGGTGAAGAAGGCGCCTACTATTTACTGGGGGGTGACAGGCTCGCTCGGGATGTGTTTAGTCGTATGGTTTACGGTAGCCAAACTGTTTTGATCATCGCGCCTGCCGCAACGTTATTCGCTTTCATGGTGGGTATTACACTAGGGTTGCCGGCTGGTTATTTTACGGGACGACTTGATTCAGTCTTGAGTTTTATCTCTAACTTGGTGTTGGCATTTCCCGTTATCCTTTTATTCTATTTGCTAGTAACACCCGAAATACGATCTACTGGAATACCAATATATCTAGCAGCTTTGCTATTTATCTTTCCGATTGTATTTTTACTGATCTTATTCAAAACGCGCTTCATCGCGCAGCCACAAAAATTGAAGGTTTATGTTTCGATCACACTGGTGTTCGGGTTGTGGGCCTATTCAGGGCTGGCATTTAATGCGGATCCATTCGGGGTTTGGTCCATGGATCCCAACCTGCTGAATATCTTCGTATCGGTCGTATTTGTTAACTCGCCAACGGTATTTCGTATTGTGCGTGGTTTAACACTTGATATTAAAACACGAGATTACGTAGCCGCCGCGCAAACACGTGGTGAAACACCCTGGTACATCATGTTATGGGAGATTTTGCCGAATGCTCGTGGGCCGCTTATCGTTGATTTCTGCCTACGGATTGGTTACACCACCATATTACTCGGAACACTCGGTTTCTTCGGACTCGGTGTGAGTCCTGAAAGCCCAGACTGGGGACTAACGATCAATGAAGGACGTAAGCTAATATCACTCAACCCTTACCCAGCTATTGCGCCAGCACTGGCTCTAATGTCGCTGGTACTCGGACTTAACCTGCTGGCTGATGGCCTGCGCGAACAATCGCTAAAAGATTAGGAGAGTAGAGATGTCAGAGCAATCCATTTCAGAACAATCCAATTCACAACAGCCGATCCTGGAAATTGAAAATCTGTCCATATCTTTCTTTACCCAAGCGGGTGAAATCCCAGCCGTAATGGATTTCTCCTGCAGCGTTATGCCGGGAGATTCGATGGGACTGGTGGGAGAGTCAGGCTGTGGTAAGTCAACCGTTGCTCTCGCGATTATGCGATATTTAGGTAACAACGGCGATATTGTTAATGGCAGTATTAAGTTTAAAGGTCGCGATATGGCGACCATGACAAAAGAAGAGATGCGTGGAATTCATGGCTCTGAAATTGCGATGATTTATCAAGAGCCAATGGCCAGTTTGAATCCTGCGATGAAAATTGCTCGGCAATTAATGGAAGTGCCGTTAATCCATGAAAAAGTCAGCGAAGCGCAAGCAGAAGCTCGATGCCTTGAGATGCTAGAGGCGGTACGACTACCAGATCCGGCGCGAATCATGAAGTCATATCCGCATCAGCTTTCGGGTGGTCAGCAACAACGTATCGTCATTGCGATGGCGCTTTTATCCAAACCAGCGTTGTTATTACTCGATGAGCCAACCACCGCACTGGATGTAACGGTCGAGGCGGGCATTGTTGAATTGGTTAAAGATTTAGGTAAAAAATTCGGTACCTCAATATTATTTATTTCACATAACCTAGGTTTAATTCTGGAAACCTGCAATCGCATTACAGTGATGTACTCAGGAGAAGCGGTAGAAACAGGCACTATTCATGACGTTTTTGATCGTATGCGACACCCATATACTCAGGGCTTATTTCGCTCCATTCCCTTGCCTGGAGCCGATAAAAATACGCGGCCATTGATGTCGATAAATGGTCAGTTGCCACTGCCACATGAACGTCCAAGAGGTTGTAATTTTGGACCCCGCTGCGATTATTTTGAAGATGAAATATGCGACAAGAATCTGGTGTCGATGCAAACAGTTGAAGGACATGATACGCATAGCTCTCGATGTATGCGTATTACCGATATTGACTGGAAAGCTAAGCCAGTGTTTAAAGGGTCAAATGAAAAAACAGAACCCGGTGACGTTGTTCTGTCTATAACAAACTTAAAGAAATATTATCAGGTGGCCGCCAACGAAATTTTTGGTGGCATAGAATCAAGGGTAGTGAAAGCGAATGAAGATATTACGCTGGAAGCTCGTGAATCAGAAACCTTAGCGATTGTCGGTGAATCAGGTTGTGGTAAGTCTACTCTAGCGAAAGTGTTAATGGGGCTAGAGACAGCTACCGATGGGAAAATTGAGCTAGGCGACATGGTGGTTAGTGATGTTGAAATAGGCGACCGGGATCCAAAAACTGTCGGCCAGGTTCAAATGGTATTTCAAAATCCATTCGATACTTTGAACCCAAGCCATTCTATTGGTTCACAAATTATCCGTGCCTTAGAGATGTTTAAAGTGGGTACGGATGATGCTGACCGTAAAGAGCGTATGTTGAAATTGCTCGATCTGGTGAAGCTGCCGCGTGAATTTTCGAGTCGAATGCCAAGACAATTATCGGGTGGCCAAAAACAACGAATTGGTATCGCGCGAGCATTTGCGGGTGAACCAAAAATCGTTGTTGCTGATGAGCCTGTTTCAGCGCTCGACGTTTCTGTCCAGGCTGCTGTTACCAAATTATTAATGGATATTCAGCGTCGCTCGGGTACGACCATGTTATTTATTAGCCACGATTTATCGATAGTACGTTATCTGGCTGACCGAGTAGTGGTGATGTATTTAGGTCATGTCATGGAGCAAGGCACAACCGATGAAATTTTCTCACCGCCTTATCATCCCTATACTGAAGCCTTATTGTCCGCAGTGCCGATAGCGGATACATCCGTGGTTAAAAAGCATATTGTTCTAGAAGGAGACATACCATCGGCAATGAACCCACCGCCTGGTTGCCCATTTCAGACGCGTTGCCCGCGAAAGCATCAGGTTGAAGGTGATATTTGTGAGCGTGAAGTACCTCCAATGAAAGTACTAGATTCTGGCCATAGTATTAAATGTCACTTATCGGATGACGTGTATAGCGGTATGGATGAAATCTTTAAGTTCAATAACGACGCGGCACAGGGTTAAGCGCTAGTTTAACTCATGACTTAATTCGAGGCTGAATCCTCTACAGCCTCGTCGTAACTCAATATTTGGGTGCTTTCTATTGCCGAACCCGATGGATGAACCGCTGTTGCGGTGCTAGGTCCTTGCTGATCGAGTGGCACGGCACGGCTTACCGTCATTCGGTAAAGTGCGAATAGCCCAGTAAAAGCATGCACAACCGCAATTGCCCAGAACATCGCTTGCTCACCAAAGTGATCCATTATACTGGCGACTAAAATCGGCCCGACTACGGCGCCTAACCCACTGGTTAAAACCAAAGCACCACTGGCTGCAATCATTTGATTAGGGTTCAAATGGTCATTCGTGTAAGCAATGCAAACCGAGTACAACGGTAGCGCCAAGCCACCAAATAAAGCGACGGCTAGAAGCAACATGTTAGTAGAAAGCTGTGAGGCAAACACGCATAACACAGCAGCGACAGAAGTTAATAGTGTGGTAATGGTAAGAATAATACGTCTGTCAAAGCGGTCTGAAAGGGCACCAATGGGTGCTTGAAGAATCACAGTGCCAACCACGGCAGCCGTCATAAAATAAGAAATATATTCGACGTCAAGACCAATGCGTTGACCATAAACGGGGCCGAGTGCAAAAAAAGCAGCCGTAACCAGGCCGACTGCAAACATACTCACAATGCCAAGGGGAGAGAGGCGATAAAGCGCCAGTAAACTGATATTGACCGACTCTCGGTATTTTGGTGGAGAACCCGCAGATAACAATAATGGTACAACTGCCACCGATATCAGCACTGATGTTAAAATGAATAACGGATATTCACTTGGACTAGCCAGATTTAAAAGCAACTGTCCGCCGCCGACGCCGGCATAGGTCACTATCATATAGAGGGACAGTAACTTGCCTCTGTTTTGATTCGTTGCTCTATCGTTCAGCCAGCTTTCTGCAACAATATAAAGACCTGCAAAGCAAAAGCCACTGAGCAGCCTCAAGGCAATCCAGACGGGTACATCAATAAACAGCGCATGCAGCAAAATCGCCGCTGAGGCCAGTGCCGACAAAGCCGCAAATACCCGAATATGCCCCACTTGCTGAGTGAGTTTTGGTGTCAGGATTGAGCCTAGCAAAAAGCCGATATAAAACGTCGACATGATTAAACCAGTGACTGTCGTCGGAAAACCTTCAAGGTCTGCGCGGATGGCTAAAAGAGTGCCCTGTAATCCATCGCCCAGCATTAAAATACCAAAGCCAAGTAATAGCGCCCAACATGAAAATAGAGCGGATCGGAGGGTCGTCGTTTGGTTGGGCAAAGTTGTAATCCAGTTAAATAGTCATTGTTTATCAATCAATGCAAATCAATCAATAAAGCTTAGTATAGCGATAAAAACAGATTCAACTATGAATATATGAGTCTCAACATGTGCCTAATAAAGGCGCAATATTAAGGCAGTGGGGGCAAAATTCGGCATGGCTGGGCCCGGACTTCATATCAGGGTTAACCGAAGATGCGGTTGGCATATCGGCTATTGAAGCATTAGCCTGCATTGGTGTTGCCGCTATTCTGGTCGGTGCTGTGTTTATAGCATTGGGTCTCGATCAGCCAGTGAACCTAAGGCCATCAGTCTGGATCTTTTTGATAATAATGACGACAGGGTTGAGCATTTTAATGAAAGATTACGTAATGACATGGTCACCCCTGCGAATTCATCGTGAGCCGAACCATCTAAATATGGTGTTCAAATGGAAATCTGATCAGGGATCTTAGCTGCGCGTTTTCAGACGCCAAACAAGTCCAATAGAGAGCAAAACAAAAACAATCGCTAAGCTAACAGGGAGTCCATGTGGGCCAAATTCAACCATTGCCCAACCGCCCATTACCGAGCCAAATAATGCACCGATGCCCCAGATCACCGAAAATGCTGACATACCATCGATCAGTTCGGTGCCAGTAAATCGATCACCCAGCGATATAAGTGCAATCGAATATAATCCTAAACCTGCCGCACCCATGATGGCTAATGTTGGCCACATCATTAGTGAGCCGATTAGGGTAGGGAATACAAGTAGGGTAATTGCTGTCATAAGCGCGCAACACAACAGCAGCTTTTGATGAGAATAGTGATCAGCCAGCCAGCCAATGGGTAGCTGAAAGAAAACATTCGCTAGCACTAAAACTGTGAGCAAATTGGCCGAATCAGAAAGACTCAATCCGACCTTCATGCCATACACTGAGAACAGTGATAGTGACGCTGCATCGAAAAGTGAAAAAGCACAGACACAAGCCAATAACATGGGTGCTTTAAATGCAAAGCTGAAAATGCTCGATGAATTTGAATGGTCTGACTCGGGTTGTTTTTCAAGCTGAAGAAAAAGCAGTGGAATAACGCCGACAATGACAATAATGGTTCCCAGTATGAAAGGAAGCCAGCCATCAATGCCGATAATACTAATGATGAGCGGTCCAATACCGAAACTGGCAGACAGTATCGTACCGTAAAATGCCACAATTTTGCCACGATGTTGATCGCCAGCAAAACCGACAATCCAGGCTTCGCTGAGTACAAATAAAACCGATATCGACATGCCCTGGATGAGACGAATCACAAACCAGGCGGAAAGTGTATCAAATTGTTTATAGCAGAGAATGGTCACTGCGGTAACCAATGCCGCGAAAATAGCTACGTTTCGACCCCCAAACCGTTTAGTAACAATAGGGATGACGGTTGAAAATAATAAAATGCCAAGCGGCATCATCGCGCCATTCAGACCGATCAGCTCACTCGAAACACCTCGATCCTCAAGAATTAAGGAGAGCAATGGATAAGTTAAACCAAGCGGAAATCCAAACACCGTAATAGCCGCGCAAGCCGCAATTAAATTGCGCCAGTTGGGTTGCCTATGGGCGGGTTTTTGCAAGCTTGAGACACTGTCCGTAATCATCGGCGGAGTCTATCTGGGATGTGTTCACTAGGACAGTTCTATTTATAAATCACCGTCTATAACACGCTATAATAATTCTTATGCTGACCCCAACTAACGCGAACTTTAAATTCTCGCCACAGTCTGCTTAGCGTCTTAATTTTTTTTCTATTTATGAATAAAACCTTTATCCTAATCTGTGCTCTGTTACTGGCGGTGATAGCCGCTATCGGCTACCTGATGCATCACTATTCAGTGATGGACTTGGTCGATACATCGGCTATCGCCGAGATGATCGCAGGTCTGGGATGGCTTGCTATACCAGCTTTCATTACCTTTGGTGCTTTGTTCACATCGGTGGGTTTACCGCGACAATTGGTCGCTTTTATTGGTGGCTATGTCTTTGGTACGGCAGTCGGTGTGGCGCTTGGCACTGTGGCAGCTGCCCTGGGTGCGATACTGACATTTTATGCGGCGCGCTGCCTGGCTCGCCCATTTGTGCTGCGAAAATACCCAAAAATAGTTTCAAAAATAGATCATTTCATTGACGATAGATTGTTCCTCAAAATCCTCCTGATTCGTTTTCTACCGTTTGGGACTAATTTAGCGACCAATCTTGCAGCAGGTGCTGCAGCCACGCCTATTCGACCTTTTGCTTTGGCTTCATTGATTGGCTATATCCCTCAGATGACCATTTTTGCTATAAGTGGGCACGGTGTTCGAGTGGAGTCTGACACGCAGTTAATATTAGCTGCCTGCCTATTTTTGATATCGATAGTGATTGGAAGTTACCTTTACTATCAACATCATCAAGCAGCGACTGAGTCGAAACAGAGCAAATTTAAGTGGCGCTTGATTGGTGTCGTAGGCTTGGTGATGTTGTCATTATTATCACTAAGTTATTGGGCCTGGTTCGGCAATCATTCTCCGCACCGAGTCTTTATCAATGCCAAGGTATTAACCGTTAATCAAAACAACGACATTGCCGAAGCTGTGTCGATCCGTTACGGAATGATCGAAGCGGTGGGCAGCAATGAATCGATTCAAGCGCTGATTGATAAAGATACACTGGTGAGTGATTTGGCTGGAAACACATTAATCCCCGGCTTTATTGATGCCCATAGTCATTTTCCGAGTTCCGGTTTAATGGCCGTTAGTGTTAACTTGAGGTCACCCCCCATTGGTGAGATTGGGTCAATCGAAGATATTCGTCAGGCCTTATTGGAGAAAATCGAAATAGCCGATACTGATGATTGGATAATCGGCTTCGGATACGATGATTCGTTATTGGTCGAGCAACGCCATCCAACTCGGTTAGAGCTTGATCAACTGTCGAGCGAGATACCAGTTTACCTTTGGCATAGTTCAGGCCACATGGGCGTTGTTAATAGTGCTGGGTTAGCAAAGCTGGGGTTTGATGAAAACTCAGAAGCACCCTCCGCTGGTGTCATAGGTCGAGATGTTCAGAGTGGTCAATTGAACGGTTTGTTACAGGAGGCGGCGGCTCCGCCGTTGGGCAAATTAGCTGAAGATTTATCGCTACTGGCCTACTATCGAATTCTACAAACAGCCAGCGATGACTATAGTCAATGGGGCATTACCACCGCGAACAGCGGCGCAGTCAACACGCCATTATTGAAAGCACTGTCATGGGCCGCTCGTTTGCGCTTGTTACCATTTCGTCTTGTCGTATCACCCAGGCATGATGTTTTAGGTGAACAAATTCTAGCGGGACAATTTTATCCAGCCGACTTCAATAACGACTGGTTTGAGGTGGGCGCTGTGAAACTATTTGCCGATGGTAGCCCGCAGGGTTATACGGCCTATTTGACCGAACCTTATTTTAAACCGCCACAGGGACAACCTGACTATCGAGGTTTTCCTGCGATAGAGCAAAGCGCGTTGATTGAAACAATCGCCAAGTATCGCAATGCAGGCATTCAACTGGCCATTCATGGCAATGGTGATGCGGCAATCGATAATGTCATAGAGGCCATCAGGTTGTCGAGCCAGGTCAATCAGGATGATGCACGAACGATTTTAGTTCATGCCCAAATGTCGCGTAAAGATCAACTGGATGACATGCGCGAGTTAGGTATAACGCCGAGCTTCTTCAATTCGCATACCTATTACTGGGGTGATGTTCATAGCAAAAATGCGATGGGGCCAGAGCGAGCAGCACGGATAAGCCCTGCATCTAGTGCGGAAAGCATAGGGCTACGTTATAGCTTTCATAGCGACGCGCCAGTGACACCGATCAATCCGTTACAGCTAATTTGGAGTGGAGTTAACCGGCAAACGATAGAAGGTTATGTGCTTGGTGCTAATGAACGAGTATCAATCATGAGCGCATTACGAGCAGTGACAATCGATGCTGCCTGGCAGATTTTTCAGGAAAGTAACCGTGGTTCGCTCGAGGTGGGTAAACACGCTGACTTAGTGATTCTCGAAGGTGATTTGCTCAGTGACAAACAAAGAATCCGTCAACGACGAATTCTGGAAACTATCGTCGCTGGAGAAACTTCATTCAGCTATCAACCGTAGGGCGTTATTAGCGAAGCGTAATACGCCGCATGCGGACAAAACAGTAACGCAGGCCAATCGTGGAAAAGCGTATTTTCAGATATGCCCTAGTTGTTGATGATCGTTTCCCAGGCCTTTTCCGATTCAACTTTGTATTCTTTAAAGTTGCCATCCATCCAGCGGTCACGCCCTCGTGCAGCGTAGAAGGTGTACAGCTGGTCTTCGAATATTTGCCAGTGAGTGCCGTCGGTCTTTATAAGGCCTTCACCCAGGCTCAGTGCATTGGCACAGTGACCATTGTAGGCTGGTGAATATTGTTCAGGATTGGCGGCAAATAAATCGCGGTCGGCTTCAGTTGTAAATAGCCAATTCGCACCTTTCCATTCCGCCTTCCAGGTCTTGCTACCTTTGAAGGCTTTATGCGGATTGTTGGCGACAACGCTATGATAAGCAACCGTGTCGTGGCCACCAATGGCGATATCACCAAAGTAACTTTTACTGACAGGCTCGCTGGCATGAACAGAAAACAAAGCTTGCGCAAGAGCCAATAGACTCAACAGTAGTACTCTTTGAAAGGACATTTGTTATCTCCGTAATTTTGTTCAGTACAAAGATAAGAATCGTATTCGAAGTTTTAGTTCAACCTGGAAATCCAGGCTATAGGTCGCGTTTCGAAAAGAATATTCTTGATCGTGTTATAAGCTTGTCAGTCATTTAATTGTGTGATTTCAAATTGATTAAAAAAAGCGCTTATCTGAACATTGAACCGAAAGCTTACCACGGCGCAATCGACTTTGAAGAGATTTCAGCCCTTGGCCTAACACCAGATGAAATTGTCGATTTCAGTGTCAATAGCAATCCTTTTGGCCCTGCTTCGGCCATCGTCGAAGCGCTGCAGTCTGCCACTATATCGCGTTATCCGGATAAGGCCTGCCTGGGTTTACGTCAGGCATTAGGGCGTCAGTTTAACTTGTCTCTAAATCAAATTATGGTGGGCAATGGCACGGCCGAATTACTTTGGCTGATCGCTTTTGGCTTTATTGAAAAGACTGACAAAGTGGCAATTTTGGAACCGACATTTGGTGAGTACCGCCGAAACGCCCGATTAATGGGCGGTGAAGTTTGTCAATGGCGAGCAGTCGTAGAGAATAATTTTGAGTTGGATGAAGTTGCAATCGAACAGCTAATAGTCCAACAACGACCCACTATTCTTCACTTGTGCAGCCCCAATAACCCAACCGGTTATCAAGTGTCAACCCAGCTACTAGAGCGATGGTCATTGTTGTCGCCAGAAACGCTATTTGTCGTAGACGAGGCATATGCACAATTTCTACCTCAATATGAATCAGCCATGCACACCAGGTTGCCGAATGTTCTAGTATTGCGTTCGATGACAAAAGACTACAGCCTGGCTGGTATTCGCCTGGGTTATGTGACCGGCCCAGTTGATTTGATTCGTGTACTTGAACAGCTGGCAATTCCATGGAGCGTGAATGAATTTGCGCAAATAGCAGGTATCGCAGCAATAGCAGCGCAGTCTGAGTATGAATGCATGTGGCGTGACCTACGCGATGAAGCGACTCGGTTTAAAGCGGGATTGAGGGCTTTAGGCTACAGTCCTGTTGAGTCACCCATGCACTATTTTTTAATGGAAGTAGGCGATGCTCGACATTTGCGTGAACGGCTATTGTCAGAGGGAATTTTGGTGCGCCTTTGCGAGTCTTACTATTTACCAAACTACATTCGACTATCAACGCAGTTGCCTGAACAAAACCAACGCTTACTGGATTTACTAAAGGTCGAAAAATCATTCCAGGCGTAAATTATCGAGGTAGATGACTCGGGATTGTTTGAGGTTACTTGCAAAAAAATTAATGTTGGCTATGTTTTTGATATCCATTTGCCGTGTCTTTGGCGCCAGAATGACATCGGAAAGATTGATAGCAATCGAGTTCCAGCCGGGTTGCAGGCGAGTTCTTTGCTGGAAACGGTCATTATATAAATAGTCACCTTGCTGATGTTGTTGGTCATGAATACGCGTAGTGATCAATAAGGGTGAATTGTCCGGTAGATAAATGCTAAACAGTACACGATCAAAGCCTTTCCAGTTGTTTGGCAAAAAGTTTAAGGACGCACCTGAATACTTGTCTGTAGTGAGCTCGATGCGAGCAGAATAACCCCCATGAGCAGTAAAGCTTTTATCAAGTGTGATATTGCCATTAGAAGACCAGCGATTAAGCTCAAGTTTGCTTTCAAAATCTGCCAGTAGTGGAAAATTTTTTCTTGCCATTTGCTCATCGGCTAAAGTGACTAGCAGCGGATATAGCTGAATGCAAAGCAGTGCCGTGACGATTACTTTGAATTTAATGTCGAGTAATTGAGTGTTAGCCGATTTTGGACGACGAAAAAATGCCAGGGCACTCAAGCCACCGAGTATGTTTCTGAGAATGTCTTGCCAGCCAGCTTGCCTGCCAATGAAAAACTGAATCGACTCGATGAACACACCGGCGACAAAACAAATGCCAACAATCCAGTAAAGTTGGTGAGCTTGTGTTAATTGCTGAAGAAACGATAAGTGCTTTAAAAGTAGAAATATCGCAATCCCAAAAAAGGCGATATGACCTAAGTTCCACGCGATTCTAAATGATCGCGTGGGGACAATATCAGAACTGCCGGTAAAAAATAAAACGAATGAAAGAAATAAAACTATGCCGAGTAGTAAGCTAGTTTTTCTCATTCAGAGTTACTCATTAGCCTTCTAATTCATCGGTATCATACTGACCAGACACCTTACGACGAATGTGTGACCACGACATACCGACCGCCAAAACACCGCTGAGAACGAACTCCACGACCCAAACTACGACCGAAGTATCGTCGAGCGCAAGAACACCCCATTCGATCAGTAGCCAGATCAAGACAGCAAAAAAAGCTGCCGCGAGCACAGTGCCAATGGCGCCTAGTGACATCCAGGTAGCGCGTAGATACATAACCCAACCGATCATCAGTAAAACGCCAGAACCTACTTTATATACCAGGGCAATATCTGAATTTAACCAATGTATCCAGGAATAGGTCGATGGGTTATAAGTGATCATCACCAGAAATAAAGCGATAACAAATCTGATTAAGAAGCTGACGAGGGTGAAATTGTTCATATTT
>Ga0307492_10000651_pt1 | contig 14551 bp, 10 predicted proteins | sample SI3LmetaG_FD_202365 | JGI IMG/M metagenome (GOLD analysis project Ga0307492, IMG submission 202365) | Sea-ice brine microbial communities from Beaufort Sea near Barrow, Alaska, United States - SI3L | ecosystem: Environmental > Aquatic > Marine > Coastal | place: USA: Alaska | collected 2017-05-06 | reverse complement strand
TTCTTCAGCTAATATTTCTCCTGCAACATAAGATTCGAGTTGATCCAGTCCAACTATTAAGTGCTTATGGGTGTTTTCTAAAGCAACTAAATGACGTCGTCTAGCCATAAACCCACCCTCTGTACTACCCTGATAACCCATAATTGTCTTTAAGTGTTCTTTTAAGCTATCAACACCATCGCCTGTTTTTGCTGATAAGGTTACTATGCTCTGAATATTTTGAGTTTTTCGCTGATTAACTTCCTTGTAGCCAGTGCTGTTGTTATTTATGTCAGCTTTATTTCTGATAATGGTTAAGCCAACATTTTCAGGTAATTTATCGAAGAACTCTGGCCACTCTTTTTTTATGGTTAGCTCGTCACTTTCAATTGAATTGTCATAGCTCGCCTCAACCATCAATAATACTCTGTCTGCCTTATTAATTTCTTGCCAAGCCCGTTCAATACCTATTTGCTCTACTTTGTCTGAACTTTCTCTTAGACCGGCTGTATCGATAATATGAAGTGGCATGCCATCAATATGAATTTGTTCGCTCAGCACATCACGTGTTGTCCCTGCAATGTCGGTGACTATTGCTGTTTCTTTACCACTTAATGCGTTTAACAGGCTTGATTTACCTGCATTGGGGCGGCCAGCAATAACCACTCGCATCCCTTCTCTAATTATAGAGCCCTGTTGTGCTTGCTGACGAACAGCTTCTACTTTGCTAATAATTGCTTTAAGGTCTACCACTATTTTTTTATCAGCAAGAAAGTCTATTTCTTCTTCTGGAAAGTCTATTGCGGCTTCAACATACATTCTTAAGTGAATGATACTTTCGACCATTTCGTTAACGAGTTTCGAAAACTCGCCTTGAAGTGAGTGTAAGGCAAATCGCGCTGCTTGTTCCGAACTTGCATTGATCAGATCTGCAATTGCTTCTGCTTGGGTTAAATCGAGCTTATCATTTAAAAAGGCCTGTTCACTAAACTCGCCAGGTTTTGCCATCCTTACTTTATCGACACAGAGCACTTCTTTGAGTAGCATATCAAGTATAACCGGACCGCCATGGCCTTGTAGTTCAAGGACATCTTCACCTGTAAATGAGTTAGGCGCTCTAAAAAACAAGGCTATACCTTGATCTAATGTTTGTTTGTTTTTATCTTTAAAAGGTAGATATTCGGCTTTCCTCACCTCTGGAACTTTTTCTAGTATTGCTTTAGCTACTTTAGCGGCCTCAGGGCCAGATACTCTAATAATACCTACCCCACCTCTGCCTGGCGCAGTTGCTTGTGCGGCAATGGTTTCTTGATAGTAAGTTGGCAGTATTTGTTCGTTCATATTCATTTCCTAATAGTAGACCTTGCTATTATAAACTATCGGACATAAAAAAAGCGACCTGTTGGCCGCCCTGTAATTTTATGTTTTTAATTTATTTAGCTTGTTGTTTAGCTTTTTCTATACCGCTAAATATTATTTTCATTTGGGCTATAGAAATCAAGTTACTGACCAACCAGTATAGCACTAGCCCTGAGGGGAACCACGCCATAAATATAGAGAATACCACTGGCATATACTGCATTATCTTTTGTTGCATAGGGTCTTGAATGGTCATAGGCTGCATTCTTTGCATAACAAACATGCTGATACCCATAAGTACAGGTAGCACAAAATACGGGTCCATTGCCGATAAATCTTGGATCCATAATATAAAGGGGGCGTGTCTTAACTCAACACTTTCTAGAAATACCCAGTAAAGCGCTAAGAAAATAGGCATTTGTATTATTAAGGGTAAACAACCACCTGCAGGGTTAACTTTTTCTTTTTTATAGAGCTCCATCATGCCCTGAGACATTTTTTGACGATCATCACCAAATCGTTCTTTTAACACCGCCATCTTCGGCTGTAGTTCACGCATTTTAGCCATAGAGGTGTATTGCGCTTTGGTTAACGGATACATGCCGCCTTTGACTACTAAAGTGATTACTATAATAGCTAACCCCCAATTACTGACAAGCGCTTGAATTTTTATTAACAGCCAAAACAAAGGTTGGCTGATCATAAATAAAAAACCGTAATCTATGGTCAAATCTAGGTTGTCTGCGATAATTTCTAATTGATCTTGATCCTTAGGACCAACATAAAATACAGCGGAAGCGGTTGCTTCACTATTAGCTTCAATAACCATAGCGGGAGCTTTAAAGCCGATTACCGCATCACGGTTCGACGTATAACTAGTATAAAGTTGATTATTGTCTGCTGCATTAGGTACCCATGCAGAAACAAAGTAATGTTCTAACATAGCAACCCAACCACCAGGGGTTGATATGTTCAGTGCTTGTTCTTGTATATCATCAAAGTCATACTTCTCGTAACGTTCCTCTGAGGTCGAATAAGCTGCTCCACGATATGTTGGAATTAACCCTGAAGAGGTGTCTACATTGGTTGACTGCTTTAATTGCGCATAGAGCTGCATAGATACATTATTAGCGCTATTATTTTTAATTAAATAGTCAACATTAACGCTGTAGCTTGAATGACTAAAAGTAAATCGCTTGGTCACAGCTAACCCATCTTCTGCAAGGTAATCAAGGTCTACAACTAACGGCTCGTTTTCTTTTGAATTAAAATTATTACCATTAGTGCTATAAACCGGTCGGCCTTTTATTATCCTGTCTAGACCATTTGCCCCTGTTAACCCACTTTGAGCAATATATTTATTTTGGCCATTTTGCATAATGGTAAACGGAATATCACTTCCTTGTTCTGTTTCAAACGCTAATAATTTAGCTTCAATAATATCGCCACCTCGGGTATTTATCTTTAAAGACAAAACGTCAGTTTTTATACTGATAATATTAGCTGAAGAAGTGATTTTTTTAGCTATTGGATTTGCTGAATCTGAAGACTCGGGAATAAAATCACCTGAAGAATCAGAGGCTGTTTCTATAGTTTGACTGTAGACCGGTTGTTTAACTACGGGTGCATTATCTAGTTGCCATTGGCTATATAGCAAGTAAGTAACCACCATTAGCGCAATAAACAGAAAACTGCGTTGTGATTCCATAAGACTTATTTCTCTTTTTTTGATTTAGGCACGGGATCTTCTCCCCCTGCATTAAGTGGATGGCATTTTAGTATACGTTTGCCCGCTAGCCAACATCCTTTTATCACGCCATAGCTATTTATTGCTTGAATGGCATAAGTAGAACAAGTTGGTTGAAATCGGCAATTATCACCTAACAGTGGGCTAAGCCAACGTTTATAGATGTTAATTAAAGCTATCACTACTTTTTGAAGCGTTGAATGACTTTTAGCCATATTTTTTCTAGTTGTTTATTAATTTCACTATTTTCAAGTTTATCGCTACCCGATTTTACCATTACTACAATATCTATATGGGGTAGGTTATGTTGATTTAAACGATAACTTTCACGAATTTGTCTTTTAATTCTATTGCGCTGAACGGCTAACTTAACCCGTTTTTTTGCTATAGCTAGTCCTAAGCGGTTTATTTCTGACAAGTTTGGTGTGATTAAAATTGTAATATGACTTGAACCAAAACGAATTGGCTTGGAGAATACTGTTTGAAAATGACTCGGAGTTAGTAAACGTGAATTCCGCTCAAATTTGTAAGAAACCATAATAGTGACTTAGCTCTTCTATTACATATAACATTATGCAAAAAAAAAGTCTTTATAATTAAAGACTTTATTATATACAACGTCAGTACGCTATATTACGCACTTAAACTTGCACGGCCTTTGGCACGACGACGTGAAATAACAGCACGGCCATTTTTAGTTGCCATACGAGCACGGAATCCGTGGTTACGTTTACGCTTTAATACGCTAGGTTGAAATGTTCTTTTCATTATGCTAATCCGTCGGTTGTTGTTGCCCTGGCAAAACAGCCGTAGAGAGCACACTTGGTCTAAAAAAGAGGGCGAATTTTATAGTTACTTATCCCTTTTGTCAATGTATATATTTAACTTAGTCTTTTTATGATCCACCAAAGATCCTTTGGCATTAATTATATCCACAGTTTTATAACATTTACATTTAGTCTTGTTTATAAATCAGTCTAATTTATTTAGATTATCCAAAAAAAAGTAATATTAGTGAGCTCTCAATATTGCACTTGTGGATAACTATAGAGATAATGGTGTTATTATTAAATAAAAATTTCGCATTGTCCTAACTTACTTTATTATTTTAGGGTGACGCCTATTTCAGGGAGTTTTGGTGGATCTTTTACTTTGGCAACGTTGTTTATCTGTTTTACAAGAAGAGTTGCCAGCCCAACAATTTAGTATGTGGATTAGACCGCTTCAATGTGTTGTAGAAAATAATATAATGACTCTTTATGCACCTAATAGGTTTGTACTTGATTGGGTTAGAGATAAGTACGTTAATAGGATTAACGAGTTAGTTTCATTGCATGATGAAGTTAACCCTCCTTTACTTAGATTTGATGTAGGCAGTAAACCGCTTGATAACAGTGCAACCCAACCGGTATCTTCTTCACCACCACCTTATTCCAATAACACCCAAACAGATGTGTTGGAAACTAATCTACCTAAAAAAGCCAATGTTAGAGAAAAATATACCTTTGATAATTTTGTTGAAGGTAAGTCTAATCAATTAGCTAGAGCGGCTGCTTCACAAGTTTCAGAAAATCCAGGTACAGCTTACAATCCTTTATTTATTTATGGTGGTACAGGTTTAGGTAAAACACATCTATTGCATGCCGTTGGCAATGGTATTTTATTTAATAAACCCAATGCAAAAATCGCCTATATGCACTCAGAACGTTTCGTTCAAGATATGGTCCGAGCTTTGCAAAATAATGCGATGGAAAAGTTTAAGCATTATTATCGCAGTGTAGACGCCCTATTAATTGATGATATTCAATTCTTTGCTGGTAAGGAGCGTACACAGGAAGAGTTTTTCCATACGTTTAATGCCCTACTAGAAGGTAATCAACAAATTATACTCACCAGTGACCGTTATCCAAAAGAAATAGATGGAGTTGATGACCGACTAAAATCTCGTTTTGGTTGGGGGTTAACAATAGCTATTGAACCCCCTGAATTAGAAACACGCGTTGCGATTCTTAAGCGTAAAGCCCAAGAAAATCATATTAACTTGGCGGATGAAGTTGCATTCTTTATAGCAAAACGTCTAAGATCTAATGTCAGAGAATTAGAAGGTGCGTTAAACAGAGTTATTGCCAATGCTAATTTCACCGGTCGGTCTATCAATATAGATTTTGTTCGAGAAGCTTTAAGAGATTTATTGGCATTACAAGATAAACTGGTGACTATCGATAACATACAAAAAACAGTTGCTGAGTATTACAAAATAAAAGTGTCAGATTTGCTCTCTAAAAGGAGAAATAGATCGGTTGCCAGACCCAGACAAATTGCAATGGCATTATCTAAAGAGTTGACTAATCATAGTTTACCTGAAATTGGTGACGCTTTTGGTGGGCGAGACCATACAACCGTACTACATGCATGTCGAAAAATTAAATCTTTACGTGAAGAAACTCATGATATCAAGCAAGACTATTCAAATTTAATAAGAACACTTTCTTCTTAATGGCTAACGGTAATGACAATAAATTTAATCAGAATAATAGATAGGGTATTTCAATGAATTTTTCATTAAACAGGGAATTATTACTTAGACCATTATTACTAGTTTCAGGCGCAGTTGAGCGTAAAAGTACATTACCTATTTTAAGTAATATTCTTTTAGACATAACAGGCAATTTACTTACATTAACAGCTACCGACCTTGAGCTTGAAATGGTCGCCCATGCTGATGTTGACAACCATTCAATAGATGGCAAAATTACCGTGCCAGCAAGAAAACTGCTCGATATATGTAAAAGCTTGCCTGAAGATTCAATGATAAATTTCCAGTTAGATGAAGAGGTCATCAAATTAAGTACAGGTCGTAGTAAATACTCCTTATTGACCTTACCCGCGGTAGATTTCCCTAATATCGAAGAGTGGCGTGGGGACGTTGGTTTCAAATTATTAAAATCAGAACTCCTCAGGTTGATCGAAAGTACACATTTTTCTATGGCAAATCAAGATGTTAGATACTATCTTAATGGTATGTCTATTGAAACTGAGAACAATGAAATACGATCTGTTGCTACCGATGGGCACCGATTAGCTATTTGCAAAATTTCAAATGACTCTCTATCTTTACCTTCACGACAAGTGATTGTTCCTCGCAAAGGCATTTTGGAAATAATTCGTTTACTAGACCCTGTTGATGAAGAAATTCAAGTGTTTCTAGGTTCTAATCATATTCGTATTATTGATAGTAAATTTTCATTTACTAGTAAACTTGTTGATGGCCGTTTTCCAGATTATCGTCGGGTACTCCCTCGTAATGGAGATAAAGTCATGCAGACCAATAAGGAAAAACTCCGCCAAGTGCTTTCTCGTGCATCAATTTTATCTAACGAAAAGTTTAAAGGTATAAGGCTCAATTTTGCTCATTCACTTTTAAAAATCACCGCCAACAATCCTGAACAAGAAAAAGCGGAAGAAGAACTAGAAATTGATTTTCCTTATGATGAGTTAGAAATTGGTTTTAATGTCAGTTATGTTCTCGACGTACTTAGTGCGATTAAAGACTCAACAGTAAAGTTTACTCTGTCCGATGAAAATAGTAGTGTTGTTATAGAGGGGGCTGATTCAGGTGAGGCCTTATATGTTGTTATGCCCATGAGGCTTTAGTTCTCTGTGTTGTTGTTGCTACGTATATTAAAACAAATATCATATGATGTTTTTTGTCAATGAGTGTCTTAAAACTTATCACTCAAAACTTTAGAAACCTCACTGGTAACCCGGTAATGTTTCACCCAGACAATAATTTTATTATTGGTGCCAATGGTAGTGGCAAGAGTAGTTTATTAGAGGCTATATTTTTTTTAGGACATGGTAAGTCGTTTCGAACTACCAATATCAATACAATTGTTCATCATCAAGAAAGTAAGTTTGTCGTCAGTATTAAAGATTTTTCGTATCAGCAATTAGGGCTCAGTAAAGACGTAAGCACCGGTCAATCAGACATAAAGATTAACAGTGAGCGTTATTCGCGTTTATCGGATTTGGCTAGAAATATTGCTGTACAGATTGTAACACCAGAAAGTTTTAAATTATTTTTTGGCGGCCCTAAAGAACGTCGCCGATTCATAGATTTAGGATTGTTTCACGTGAAACAGGATTTTTCTAAACAATGGCGAGATTTTTCTAAAATTCTAAAACAGAGAAATGCTTGTCTTAAATTGGACAATAGTCATGCCATGTTAGATTATTGGACGGACACATTCTGTCAATACAGTGAACTTGTTGCTCAATGTAGACAGGAATACGTTAATGAGCTTAGATTAGAATTAGTTAAATGGACAGATCTGTTACTGCCAAGTTTATCTGATCAAATAGTGGTACAATATCTACAAGGTTGGAATCAGAGTAAGTCTTTAAGTAGTGTGTTAAATGAAAACAGGCAACGTGAATTAAAATATGGATTTAGTTTATATGGAGCTCAAAAATTTGATGTCAGGTTTTTACTTAACCGAAACTCCATAGATTTACTGCTCTCGAGAGGGCAACAAAAATTGTTTTTACTGGCGTTAACTTTCGCACAAGCAAAACTTATAGAAAGAGTTAATCGAGTAAAACCAATTTTATTAATAGATGATATTGGTGCAGAATTAGATATTAATTCACGTACCTTATTATCATCTGCGGTTGATAAATTAAATTGTCAGGTAATAATTACCGCAATTGATAGGTTTGCTTTGGAACCCCTGGTTTCATCAGAAAAAAACCACAAGATGTTTCACGTGAAACACGGCGAAATATTAGAAATTTCTGATGTTGACAAGTGTTAATATTGGCAACAAATAACAATGAGTAAATAGGCTGAAGCTATGACTGTAGAAAATGAATATGGTTCGGATAGTATAAAAGTACTAAAAGGATTGGATGCCGTTCGTAAAAGACCTGGTATGTATATAGGAGATACGGATGATGGCAGTGGTTTGCACCACATGGTATTTGAAGTACTTGATAATTCTATTGATGAAGCTTTGGCTGGTCATTGTAACGAGATCATTGTTAAAATACATATTGATGGCTCTGTTTCTGTTAAAGATGATGGCCGTGGTATTCCAACAGATATACATCCGGAAGAGGGTATTTCTGCTGCAGAAGTTATATTAACTGTTTTGCATGCTGGTGGTAAGTTTGGTGGTGAAGACTCTGGCTATAAAGTCTCTGGCGGTCTTCATGGTGTTGGAATATCAGTGGTAAATGCTTTAAGTGAAAAGTTGCAATTAACTGTTCGTCGACAAGGTAAGCTATTTGAACAGTTTTATAAGCATGGCGACGCTGTTGCTCCTTTAGCTGTAATAGGTAACAGTGATCAAACAGGTACTGAAGTTCGTTTCTGGCCGAGCAAAAACACCTTTACAGATGTTTTGTTCCACTATGATCTTTTAGTAAAACGTATTCGCGAATTATCATTTTTGAACTCAGGTGTATCAATTCGTTTAATTGATGAACGTGGTGAAGGAAGGGATGAGCTCTATTGTTATGAAGGGGGCATCCAAGCTTTTGTTGATTATTTAAATACCAATAAAACACCGGTAAATACTGAAATATTTTATTTTGAGTTAACCAAGGATGATGGAATTGTTGTGGAAGTTGCTATGCAATGGAATGACGGCTTCCAAGAAAATATTCATTGTTTTACCAATAACATTCCACAAAAAGATGGTGGAACACATTTAAGCGGTTTCAGAACAGCCTTAACTCGAACCTTAAATACTTACATGGGTAAAGAAGGGTTGAATAAAAAAGGTAAAGGTGGATCTGAAACAAGTGCCTCGGGTGATGATGCTCGAGAAGGTTTAACCGCGGTAATTTCTGTTAAAGTACCAGATCCTAAGTTTTCTTCTCAAACAAAAGACAAGTTAGTTTCTTCTGAAGTAAAAACAGCAGTAGAGCAAGCTATGGGAGAGAAATTAGGTGAATACTTATTAGAAAACCCAACGATAGCACGTACCATTATTATGAAAATAGTGGATGCATCAAGAGCACGTGAAGCTGCGCGTAAAGCGCGTGAAATGACTCGCCGTAAAGGTGTATTAGATATTGCTGGATTACCCGGTAAGTTAGCTGATTGCCAAGAAAAAGATCCCGCACTGTCTGAATTATATATTGTGGAAGGGGATTCTGCTGGCGGCTCAGCCAAACAGGGCAGAAACCGGAAAAACCAAGCAATATTACCACTAAAGGGTAAAATTCTTAATGTAGAAAAAGCCCGCTTTGATAAAATGATATCTTCACAAGAGGTGGGAACTCTCATTACCGCTTTAGGTTGTGGTATTGGCCGTGATGAATATAACCCAGAAAAACTTCGTTATCATAATATTATCATCATGACTGACGCCGATGTCGATGGTTCTCATATTCGAACATTATTGCTTACATTCTTCTATCGCCAAATGCCAGAAATAATGGAACGTGGTCATATATTTATTGCTCAACCGCCTTTATATAAAGTCAAAAAAGGCAAGCAAGAACGCTATATTAAAGATGATGACGGATTAACTGAATACTTAACGACGTTAGCATTAGATAGTGCGGAGATTCATGTTAATGAACAAGCACCAGCAATCTCAGGTGTGGTTCTAGAGCAATTGGTTAAACAATTTAGACAAACACATGAGATTATCAAAAAAGTATCTCGCCAGATACCCACTGATATTTTAGAGAAAATGATCTATGGCCTTACGATTACACTAGATGAGTTTTCAGATAAGAGTAAGGTTGAATTATGGACAGAAAGTTTGATCAATCAACTATCAAATCAAGAAGGTAATGGTTCGATTTATAGTGTTGAAATAAAGCACGATAATGAACGTGATATTTATTACCCTAGTTTTAACGTACGAAAGCATGGCATAGATAGAGTTTACGATTGCGGTTATGAATTTGTGCAATCGAAAGAATTTATGGATATAAATAAATTAAATATGGCGATTAATGATCTTATGGAAGAGGGGGCATTTGTTAAACGTGGGGAAAAAGTTAAACCTATTGCGAACTTTGAAGAAGCATTAAACTGGTTAATGTCAGAATCAAAACGGGGTCAATATATACAAAGATATAAAGGATTAGGAGAAATGAACCCAGAGCAACTTTGGGAAACAACCATGGATCCTGAAACTCGACGTATGTTACAAGTGACCATTGAAGATGCGATTGCCGCTGATCTATTATTTACGACATTAATGGGTGATCATGTAGAGCCTCGTAGAAAATTTATCGAAGAAAATGCATTAAGAGTTTCTAACTTAGACGTATAGTTAGCCATAAGTAAATAGTATTCAATGCCCGGTCATCATATCGGGCATTTTTATTAAGAAAATAAAATACTACAAATTGAATTATGTAATTACACGGGTGTGTCCTGTTTAATTCCCCCTAATATTAGAGAAAGCTATAAACATGAGTACGTTTAATATTGATACATTTCAAGGACTTATCTTGCAACTGCAAGAGTATTGGTCACGTCAGGGTTGTGTGATTGTGCAGCCATTAGATTTAGAGGTAGGTGCGGGAACATTCCATCCAATGACATTTTTACGTTCTATTGGTCCAGAGCCAATGAGTAGCGCTTATGTCCAACCTTGCCGTAGGCCAACAGATGGACGTTATGGTGAAAATCCAAACCGTCTTCAACAGTATTATCAATTTCAAGTAATGCTTAAGCCGTCCCCTATTAATATTCAACAGCTCTATATAGACTCATTGAAAGAATTAGGTATAGACCCTCTGGTACATGACATCCGTTTTGTTGAAGATAATTGGGAATCACCAACATTAGGTGCATGGGGTTTAGGATGGGAGATATGGTTAAATGGCATGGAGGTTAGTCAATTCACTTACTTCCAGCAAGTTGGTGGATTAGAGTGTGCACCTGTAACCGGTGAAATCACCTATGGTCTAGAGCGGCTTGCAATGTATATTCAAAATGTTGACAGTATCTATGACTTAGTGTGGACTGATGGGGCAATGGGTAGGGTACTTTATGGCGATGTGTTTCATCAAAATGAGGTCGAACAATCGACCTATAATTTTGAATATGCCGATGTAGATGCTTTATTTAAAACATTTGATCAATGTGAAAAAGATAGTCAAAAGTTGATTGAAAAAAGTTTGCCACTACCTGCCTATGAGCAAGTAATGAAAGCCTCTCATGCCTTTAATTTACTTGATGCCAGGCACGCAATTTCAGTAACTGAAAGACAACGTTATATTTTACGTGTTAGAGCGTTATCAAAAGCCTGTGCTGAAACATACTATGCGGCTAGAGAAGTATTAGGCTTTCCTCTTTGTAAAAATAATAAATCAGTCAATGGTGGAGAAAAATAATGAATACAGACACTCTACTCATTGAACTTGGCACTGAAGAGTTACCACCTAAGGCATTAAAGAAATTGGCGGTTACTTTTTTTGAACAAATAAAAACACAGCTAGACAATGCAGAATTAGACTATAAAGAAATAAAATGGTTTGCTACACCTCGACGGATAGCTTTAGTGATTAAAGCGCTAGATGAAAAACAAGCTGAAAAAGTTATTGATAAACGAGGACCGGCCATTAATGTTGCTTTTGATTCGGATGGTAATGCGAGTAAAGCGGCTATGGGTTGGGCTCGGTCAAATGGCATCGAAATTGAAGAAGCTGAACGGCTAAAGACAGATAAGGGTGAATGGTTATTACATCGAGCCATCAAATCAGGTCATTGTGTTTCAACGCTTATTCCTGAGATGGTCTATGCCGCACTGACAAAATTACCTATTCCAAAACCTATGCGATGGGGAAGTGCTAATACTCAGTTTATTCGTCCTGTTCATACCTTAACGATGCTTTACGGCGAGGTAGTCATTAGCGGTGAAACATTAGGTATTCGCTCTAGTAATAAAGTGACCGGTCACAGGTTTCATCATCATGGGTTAGTCACAATTAAACACGCAGATGATTATCAAACGGTCTTAAAAGCGGCTTATGTAATGGTTGACTATGACCAACGTCAGCAATATATTCTAGAGCAAATAAATAAAGCGGCTGAAAATATTAATGGAAAAGCATTAATTGATGATGAATTGCTACACGAAGTGACGGGGTTAGTTGAATGGCCGGTAATTTTAGTTGGAAGTTTTGATCAATCATTTTTACAGATACCGGCAGAGCCTCTTATTTATTCAATGAAAGACCATCAAAAATACTTCCCAGTATCAGATAACGACGGGAAATTAATTAATAAATTTATTTTTGTTGCGAATATAGAAAGTAAAGACCCCCAACAGGTTATTTTTGGTAATGAAAAAGTCATTCGTCCAAGATTAGCAGATGCAGAATTCTTTTTTAATACCGATAAAAAACAAACACTAGAAAGCCGATTAAAAAAACTAGAAGCGGTTGTTTTTCAGAAACAATTAGGCTCAGTTAAAGAAAAATCAGAACGTATTGCTATATTGAGTAAAGCTATTGCAAGCAAGCTTGATGAAAATACTGAAGATGCTTACCGTGCAGGTTTGTTGAGTAAAACAGACTTATTAACAGATATGGTGCTGGAATTTCCGCAGGTACAAGGCACTATGGGTAAATATTACGCCCGCCATGATGGTGAGAATGAAGCGATAGCTCAAGCAATAGAAGATCAGTATCGTCCTCGTTATGCCGGCGATAACTTACCTGTTGGAAAAATTGGTTGTGCTGTAGCTATCGCAGACAAGATTGATACATTAGTGGGTATCTTTGGTATTGATCAGGCACCTAAAGGCGATAAAGACCCGTTTGCTTTAAGACGCGCTGCCATAGGTTTGATCCGTATAATTATTGAGAAAGATTTAAACTTAGATATAGCTGAATTGATAAATGAGAGTATTAAATTATTCTCAGGTAAACTCTCTAATGATGCGACCGCAGAGAATGTGATTGATTTTGTGATGGGTCGATTTAGAGCTTTTTACCAAGAGAAGCAAATCAGTGTGGATGTTATTCAGGCAGTATTAGCGAAAAAACCAACTGCTCCTTTAGATTTTGATAAGCGCATTAAAGCCGTGAGTTATTTTAGAGAGTTAACTGAATCTGAAGCTCTGGCCGCAGCCAATAAACGTGTTGGTAATATCCTTGCTAAGTTTAATGGTGATTTATATCAGGAGTTTAATGATGAACTTGCACAAGAAGATGCTGAAAAATCATTGGCTGCAGTATATAGTGCTATTAAAAACACCATATCACCATTATTAGCTGAACAAAACTATCAGGCAGCGTTAACTGAATTAGCTGCGTTAAAAGCCCCTATCGATATGTTTTTTGATAATGTGATGGTAATGAGTGATGATCAAGCAGTGAAAATTAATCGTTTAACGTTATTGAGTCAAATACGGAATAGCTTTTTAGCCATTGCTGACATTTCAGTATTACAATAATGACCTATTAACGCGTTAAATAAAAAAGGATCATGGCTATGGTCCTTTTTTTTATGGCAGAATTAAGCCTTTCTTATTAAGTATAAATAAGGTTTATCATTGATATTCTTTGAGAGTAGTTCATGGTCCATAAAACGACAAAAGTTAGGGATATCGCGTGTTGTTGAAGGATCATCGGCAATCACTAATAATGTATCACCTGATGAAATATTACGTATTTTTAAGCGAAGCATCATTACTGGTTCTGGACAACGAAGACCGGAAGCATCTAGTTGATAATTAGCTTGTTCAAAAAGTGGACTATTCATAAGTTTGTCTAAATACAATGTCACTAAATCAATATAATTGATAATGATAACTAAAAAACACAAAAAACTCAGTAAAGAAATACTCAAGGCTAAATAAAAGCGTTAGAATAAAGTTATAGAAAAAAGTTACATCCCTTCAGGTTCGTTAATGAAACTGCTGTAACGTTTAGTTATCTCTATTCTAGGAAAAAATATGCGATTTTCAACGACAACTCTAGTCGTTTTATTACTCACCTTTAATTTGTTCACAATTAAACCCAGTGCAGGTGAAAACCTGCAAGCAAGAAATACTTATTTAAAGGCTGAAAAACAACTTTGGCAATCACAAAGTCTGCGTTTTAAAGCGTTATATAATCAATTACACTTTTATCCGTTGCAACCCTATTTGGATCTGCAGATTTTAATCGATGATATGTCACTATCTAATATTGCTAAAATTGATCTGTTTCTGAAAAAATATCGTGGTTCTCCATTAGATTGGCCATTAAGAAAAAAATGGTTAAATTACCTAGTCAAAAGAAATAAACGCAAACTGTTTCTGGAGTATTACAAGCCTTCATCAAATGCAGCATTAACTTGCCATTATTATCGTTACCAACTCTACATCGGTGTATCTGAGAAGATAGTTTTACCACAAATGACTAAATTATGGACCATAGGAAAGTCACAAGATAAAGCATGCGACCCATTATTTAAAAAGTGGAAAAAGTCAGGCTACCAGACAGATG
>Ga0307492_10000650_pt1 | contig 14578 bp, 20 predicted proteins | sample SI3LmetaG_FD_202365 | JGI IMG/M metagenome (GOLD analysis project Ga0307492, IMG submission 202365) | Sea-ice brine microbial communities from Beaufort Sea near Barrow, Alaska, United States - SI3L | ecosystem: Environmental > Aquatic > Marine > Coastal | place: USA: Alaska | collected 2017-05-06 | reverse complement strand
TATCCTTTTTATGGGTTAAACCAACTAATCAGCAAACACACTACTTCAGGAGTTAGAACAATGGCTATTAAAGCTGACGTCCAAGAGACTATTGAAGAGAGCATCGAAAACTTAAGCTACAACGCGACGAGCTTAATCTGCAAATGCACCTCGCCGGTTTGGAGACACGCGATGAGTGGGAACAATTTGAGAAACAGTGGCAACACTTTGTAGGCAAAAGCAAGCATTTTCGCAAAGAGGTGGGACCTGCATTTGTTGAGGTTAATTCTGCACTTTCATCATTAGCTGACGAAATTAAGGCTAGTTATATAAAAGATCAAAAAGGCATTATAAATTTGTTTTTTAATAAAACGTAACCATCGCACCTTCAACAGTAGATGACTCTATGCCAAACAAAAATATTTTCCAACAAGAAAAGTACGATGGCGAGGAACATGATTCTTAACATCAGAATTCGATTTATAACAAAGGATAGAATAAACCGCCAGGACCAGCCCACTTAGAGTTATTAACTAGTGTGTTGATGTGGTTATTAGTTATATCTTTCGTCATTTATTTATGGATCGATAGCGCGCCATCATCACATCGAGCAATTGCATATTCCGTTTTCAAACAAGAATTAAATAGTAACAATGTTCAGCAAGTTATCATTGAAAATTCACAGATTAAGGGTAGCTTTCGCCTACCCATCAGTTTGGGAGACAATTCTGAGCAAACTCTTAAAACCTCAATACCCTCTTTTGGCGATAATACGCTGTTGGCGCTACTGGAGCAGAACAAGGTTGAGATTGAATCAGTTAGCGGCAGCACTCCATTGTAGATATCCATTATTATGAATATTATACCGTGGTTGATACTAATGGCTTTTTTTGTTTACAGTGGCAAAGCGTTACGCAATAGCATGAGCGAGCGAATGGGTGGATTCGGTTTTTCTAAGTCCAGAGCAAAGTACTATGATACGGTCACAATCACTAATCGTTATAGCGATATCGCTGGACTTGACAGTGCTAAACAGGATTTACAGGAGATTATTTGGTATTTGAAAAATCCTGAGCACTATCGTCAATTGGGTGAAAAATGCCTACAGGTATATTAATGATGGGGCCAGCTTGCGGAAAAAGCTTATTAGCGCGAGCGACGGCGGGGGAGGCTAGTGTGCCTTTTTTAGTGTTAGTGGCTCAGAGTTTATTGAAATGTATGTGGGTGTAGGCGCGTCCAGAGTCAGAGATATGTTTAATAATGCACGCCAGCAACCACCAGTGTTAATTTTTATCGACGAAATGGATTACGTAGCGCATGTACACGGTACTGGAATGGGAGGTGGTAATGATGAACGAGAGCAAACATTGAATTAAATTTTGGCAGAAATGGATGGTTTTTCTGATGATAACGCAGTGGTGATATTAGCGGCCACCAGTCGTCCAGATGCACTGAACCCAGCTTTATTAAGGCCTGGCCGGTTTGATCGAAAGTTGACACTTGAGTTACCTTCCCGTAAAGCGAGAGAAGAGATTCTTGCTGTTCACATTCGCAAAGTACCATTGACGGACGATGTAAATATTTCAAATATCGCTGCTGAAACGGTCAGTTTTTCCGGTGCAGATCTGGCAAACCTGATTAATGAGACCGCACTACGGTCAGCGCGAAATAATGCCAAAACGGTCATCTCCAGGGATTTTTTTCGGAACCAGAGATAAAATCGTTATGGACGAAACACAGGAAAAATTACTTTCTGATAAAGAAAAGGAGCGAGTGGCTTATCATGAGGCAGTACATGCGTTAACGGCTTTTTTTTCACCCAATGCGAACCCCATTAATAAAATATCTATTATACCCCGTGGTCGTTCACTGGGCATAACCGAACAAATTCCCACTGAATACCGACATAATTATACCCAGCAGTATCTGGAAGAAAAACTCAGTATTATGTTAGGCGGCCGTGTTGCTGAACAGCTACACTTCAAGGATGTAAGTGCTGGGCTGCTGCTGATTTAAAAAATGCCACCTACCTTGCTCGGCAAATGATTACCCAGTGGAGAATGAACGAACGCATTGGTGTCGTCAATTGGCATCAGGGAGAAAATCATCCATTTTGGGGACGCGAAATGACTGAGCCGAAGAAAACCACTGAATACGCGGCGCAAATTATTGATGAAGAAATCAAAGCAATTATTTCAAGGTGTGAAAAAATTTGTTTGCAGCGGTTGAGTGATCACTATAGTGATCTCATATGCCTTGCCGAAAGTCTTCTTGGGCATGAGAGTTTGGATGGTCGCGAGGTTCAGCAATTGCTTGAAAAAGGTAAATATATACTATGACTTAGTGATTAGTCTGGATTTTACTATCTTGAATGTTATTTTTCCACTGCCGCAGCGATCATTAATGATCATCCACATTCTTTCCCTGATTGGCGTATCGTTTTTGCAGTTGTTGCAGCTCTTCAACACGGCATTGAATAATTCCGTTAAAACTAAGCTCGGGATATAGTCCTTCAGTATTGGCGGCTCCTATGGACAAACCAGACAGCAAAGCCATCATATCGTCGACATGTTCGGCGCTATAAATACTAAATTTCTTTTCAGTTACGGCTGCACGTATATCGCTGTGCAACATCAGGTGAGACTGATTGGATGCAGGAATAATCACACCTTGCGTTCCGTCGAGTCCACGTGTCTGACAAATAGCGAAAAAACCTTCAATTTTTTCATTAACGCCGCCAATAGCTTGCATTTCCCCCAACTGATTGATTGAACCAGTTACCGCAAACGCTTGTTTTACTGGAATATTACCCAATGCTGACAACAGTACACAGAGCTCGGCTGCCGACGCACTGTCACCATCTATCTTACCATAGGACTGCTCGAATACCAGGCTTGCCGCTAGCGGCAAAGGCCTGTTGCTAGCATAACGTTTGGCAAGGTAAGATGAGAGAATCATCACACCCTTGGAGTGTAGCTCGCCGCCCAGTTTTACCTCGCGCTCGATATCGATAATACCGCTGTGTCCCAATCTGGCGGTGGCGGTAATTCTTGATGCTTGCCCAAAAGCAAAATCGCCTACCTGAAACACTGAAAGTGCATTGACCTGTCCAATCTTATCACCTTTACAATCAATCAGTTTGATGCCTCTGATAATCTGTTCTTGCATTTGCTCAGCGTATTTGTTTTGACGATAACGCTGTTTTTTCAGGGTTTTTTCAACATCTTCCAACTGAATAGTTTGGTGGTTTTTTTTAGCGGCCCAATAACCTGATTCATGTAGTAAATCTTCTAGACTTTCTATCTGTAGCGACAATTTTTCGCTATCGCCAGCCAATCTTGACGCATGTTCGATGATCCTGCCAACACTTTTTCTGTTCAATGGTAGGCCGCAGTTACGGCTTTGCAGGGCGGCGATCAATCGGGCGTATAGCTGTGAATTTTCGGCATTGCGATCAGTCTGTTGGGAAAAGTCAACTACGACTTTAAAAAAGCGGCTAAACTCGCGGTCATATTCTCTCAGTAAGAAATAAATCTCAGGGTCGCCAATAAGTATTACTTTAACCTTGAAAGGTATAGCTTCTGGCTCCAACGATTGGGCATTGTCGAGACTGAGCATATCATCCAGCGACTCAATGTGTATTTTTTTTGCTTTGAGTGCTCGTTTTAAACCTTCCCAAGCATAAGCATTGTTTAACAGTTTGTGAGCATCAATAATCAGATAGCCACCATTAGCACGGTGCAGCGCCCCTGATTTGATCAAGGTGAAATCGGTTAGTAATGTGCCCATCTGCGAAATATATTCAATCCGGCCAATAATGTTTTTGTAGGTTGGGTTATCCTCAAACACTATAGGAACTCTAGCGCTATTGCTTGAGTTTACAAGCGCTCCATCAACGATGACATTGATACGGTACTCATGAAATTCGGCAACGCGACTATGCATATTGGTAATTTCGGTAGTATCGGTAGAATTGGCAGTGGGCAGAAAATCTGCGCTATATTCAATAACATTTTTTTTTACCGTACCCAGATAAGTAATAACCTCCGCTTGGTCTACGTAACTATTTTCAATCCAGGCTATCAGTTTTTCTACCGTATGTTGGGTGATTTCCTGGTTCAGAGCTTTGGTGCGTTGATACTGTTCTCGCTCTACCAGTGGCAAATCACGAACAATACGCTGTAAATCTATCTGAATGTCGGTCATCAGCTTTTTCAGGCGCTCCTGTTCAGTAATAGGCAACGCTATAAATTCTTTCTGGTCTAATAATTCGTCATCAATAACGGGACCTAAAGTATAACCTGTCGGCGTGCGTTTGATTGCTATGCCACGTTCTTCAGCTTCCATATTTAAACGTTTAAAGGCTTGCTCGTGCCTTTCTTGAAACTCGTCTTCTATCTTTTGTAGACGATTAAGGTATTCTTCGCTTTGATAAGAAGAGGGTAAGGCGGTTAATAAATCCTCCACTAGCGACTCCATATCTCGCCTCAGTCGCTGCCCCATACCTGCCGGTAATTCTAGCAGTTTAGGTTTTTGTGGATCGTCAAAGTTGTTGATATAGCATCAGTCTGAGAGTGGTTTGTCGCTGCAACTGGTTTTAGATAGAACCTGCTGCACCAATTGATGCTTGCCCAAACCGGAAGCACCGTGAACGAACAAGTTGAATCCACTCTGATCAATATCGATCCCGAAATCGAACGCTTCAAGCGCCCGCTGTTGTCCAAGCGGTTGGTCAAGTGGAATAAGACTGGCGGTATTATTAAAACCAAATTGGGATAGATCACAGGCATGATAAAGCAAGTTAGAGTTAAGACTTTTATCTAAGGCCTTTTCTTCATCATGATAGTTTTTCATAGCATCAGTGTTGCCGGTATTCAGGTAAATGAGAACGGATATCCTCAACACTATGAGTCACAAGGTCTTTGGTTATTTCGTGAACGACTAAGGATACTGTGGGCTTACTCAGAGCTGCTCGCAATTGACCGAGAAAGGCCGGCGCTGCAATCAGATAGATTTTGCAGGGTTTATTTCCCTGCACCAGTTTATCGATTTCATCAGATAGCTGGTGTGCAAAAAGAGCACCTTGCCTTTGGTGGGCGTCTTGCTCATGCCCCATGGAATGCCCTCTATAACCACCTGGGTTATTCCCTGAACCTGGTCGATTGGTTACTAATTCCTGTTCACGTAAACGGCTGGCACTGTGAATTAAATTACTTATTTCAGTTAGTGACATAGTGTTGTTTTTTGCCGATAAGATGCGTGCCTGACTTGCATTTGCTACGATTACATAGGTAAACATCGTTAAATCTCCGTATTTAAATTAGAATTACTTCCAACGTATTTTCATCGTAGCTAGATCGTGATGAGTTTTTAGCTCTTCAATTGTTCACTTTTAAATTACGCTGGAACTGGTATTGAGTGATGGTTGTTCATATCAATGTTAGAACCTTTTTATTTTACACCGGCTTGAGAATGAGTAGTTGATCTGCATCAAGATATTTTGTTTTATTCCATCGTACTCCGATTCAATCCACATCGACTATAACCATTGCTTAACGATTCAAGTCGGTAGTCTTCTTGGCGAGAAAGTAGCTGTTTTGCTTGATTGATTATTTGTGGTAAACGAAAGATAAGATCCTGCCTTTGTTCATACCGGCAACAGCCTAAATGACCTATCCCTTTGGTTAAATAATAGAGTGACATAGTGATTTCTTGTCTTGATTCTTCTCTTTCCTGAAACTTGACATATTTTCGTATGATTTCTTCATCTATTACGACTGTATCTAGACAATAATCCCTAGCCAAAAAGTGGTTGCCCCAATAGGGATTACTCTTCAAGTTGGGAAACGGTCTAAATATTTGAATCGCTATCTTTCCTTTTACCGTTCCTAACAATTTCGATATCGATTCTTTTTGTGGCACTCATACTACTAAATGAACATGATCACTCTGAATATTTAGATCTATGACTTCACATTTCATTCGTTCACAATAAACATGAATCGTCTTATATATTTCTCTCGCTATTGCACCATTTAATATTCGAAAACAGTATTTTGGCACCCAAACAATATGGTATTTACAGTACCAAATAACGTGCGATAATCGGTTAAATTTACTCCTGATATTCCTCTCGTTGATGTTATGGGGATAACTCAACAAGATCAATCTTGGGTAGATCCCTAAGACAACAGCTTAGTTTTTGTTCAAGCCACCGCCTTAGGCGGTGGATATATAAGACTGATTATAAGAATATCGTAAAAAGCAGGTCATAATCCATGAGCTAGATCATTATAGAGTCACTAAATCATGATTATACTAAGCACCGTGATATTTTAAGTTATAAAAAAAGGTCATTATTCTAGATTACTTCTTGCGATAAAAATGGAGAGAGGGTATGTATAGCCAATCAGAACTTAGCCAGACAATTATCGATTTAGTCGACGATGAACGCGGTATTCTGGCAGCGGATGAGAGCCACCTGACAATGGCCAAAAGGTTACAAACAATAGAAGTAGAATCAAGTGAAGAAAAACGTCGCTTGTGGCGCTCATTACTATTTGGTACCAAAAACTTAGGGCAATACATTTCTGGGGTTATTTTGTTTGAAGAAACTCTAACACAAAAAGATGGCAATCAGATACTGTTGCCACAAGTCGCTTGGCAACAAAAAATTGTTCCTAGTATCAAAGTTGATAAGGGTACAGGACCATTGTCCAGTGCACCAGGAGATCTCATCACTCGAGGCCTTGATGGTTTAAGCGAACGCCTGTCCCGTTACAAAACGCAAGTCGCTCGATTTGCCTAATGGCGAGAGGTTTATCCTATATCCCAATCTAATCCAACACGTTCAGGCTGTATCGCTAATGCTGAAGTCTTAGCTCGTTATGCAGCCGTTTGCCAGGAGCAGGGCATTGTGCCAATTGTTGAGCCAGAGGTATTGATGGAAGGAGCGCATGATATTGATCGCTGCGCAGAGGTGACCGAGCAGGTATTAAATGATGTTTTTAATGCGTTAAAATTACATGGGGTCAGTTTGGAACACATACGGCTTAAACCTAATATGGTTTTGCCAGGAAAAAAATGCCGCACAGCTACACCTGATGAGATTGCTAAAACGACTCTTAAAGTATTAAACCGAAGCGTGCCTGCTGCGGTACCGAGTATAAATTTTTTATCAGGAGGACAAGATCCGGAAGAGGCAACAAGTAACCTGAATGCCATAAACCAAATGGCTAAAAATGCGCCTTGGCAGTTGAGTCTTTCTTATGGCAGAGCACTGCAACAAAAAGCACTAGGAGTTTGGAAAGGGGCGCCTGAAAACATAAAAGCGGCACAAACTGAGTTATTAAAGCGAGCGCGTTTGAACTGCCTTGCAAGAAGCGGAAAATATATGTTATCTGACGAGCGTACTTAGACAGTTAATATCTAGCGATGAGGGATGAAAATGAATTCTTGTGAAATTATCAGAACACCTAAGCTTTACTACCTAGTGAGTCCTTGAGATTAAGAGCCTTTATTTTGCCCTAATCCGACAGCGTCGTGTAAACGGACTAGCAGTTGTCTATCGAGAATTGGTTTTTCTATATAGTCGAAACAGCCAGCACGAATAGCTTTTACTGCATCCGAAACTTCACCAGAATCAGAGATAATAATCACAGGTAATTGTGGCATGAGTTTCAATAAATCTTCATAATGCGTCTTGCTATCAAAGTCGGCCGTTTCGATGGAGGCAATCAAACAGGCTGGCTTTTGTTTTTTAATTGCTACAAGTATTTTATCAGTATCGGAAAAAACAACAGACTCAAAACCGTCGCTACGGATAAGTCGTAGCAGCCGTCGGCTTTCACTAGGGTTTTTATTTAGTATGAAAATCACAGGACAAGCATGGCTCCAGATTAAACCGATATAAGCATTGAGGGTAAGGTCCAATTACGGAAGTTCTTTATTATAAGCTGCTAAAACGTCTAGAAGGCCTGATCTAGATCAGTTGATATTATGAAAATTAGTAAAAGCGTGGGCTGAAATTAGCGAGGTAAATATCTAAAAATATATTCTTCCAGCTGCGCTTGGCTAGTTTATTAACAAGAATAGCGATCAGCATGCCAAGTGTGCTGTAACCAATTACCACTTCTAGCATAACTAATACTGCAGCCAGTGGAATATCAGTCCGACACCATCATGATCATTCTCACCAAATGTGCGAGAGAGCGAGTCTGCATTTTTTCAAGGATGTGAGCACGATGAATTTCAATTGTGCGCTGGCTTAGTTTCAGGTCCGCTGCGATCAGTTTGTTGGCTTTGCCAGCGATAATCATATCGAGTACCTGATGTTCGCGTTCGGTTAAGGCTGCCAGGCGCTGTTCAATGCTGTGTTTTTCAAAATGCTGGCTACGGGTTTGGAAGTCTTCTTCGATTGCATTTTGTACTCGGTCTAGCAACTCTTGATCCCGAAAGGGCTTTTGTAAAAAGTCGACTGCGCCATATTGCATTGCTTTAACCGCCATCGGGATATCGCCATGACCGGTGATAAAAATAATCGGGAGTATGCAACCCAATGCAATTAATTTTACTTGCAGATCCAGTCCGCTCATGCCGGGCATTCTTACATCTAACACTAGGCAACCCGATTGTTTTGTTGAATAACTATCGAGAAAAGATTGCGCTGATTCGAAAAGTTTTGCTTCAAGTCCGACTGATTTTATCAGTAAACCGATAGAATCAAGCACTGCTGCGTCATCGTCCACAATGAAGACTATAGGTGTTTTGTCTGTCATGAAAGGGGATCCTTGTGTGTAGTTAGGTTAACAACAATGGGCAGGCTAAAGTGGAAATCCGTGCCATTGGGTTGATTAGGACAAAAATGTAATTCACCACCATGGGCCACTATAATCGAGCGACTTATGGCTAATCCAAGCCCCATACCTGTATTTTTAGTGGTGTAAAAAGGCTCGAAGGGCAAATGTGACTGCTTTTCATTTATCCCGTGCCCTTGATCTCTGACACTAATGAGAAGTGTAGCTTCAGAATCTTGCTGGCTATGGATAACTAATAGCCGTTCTTGTTTCGGTGTATTAACCATTGCCTCCAAGCCATTTCGTACCAAATTCAAAATTACTTGCTGAATTTGTACTGTGTCAACATTCACCAGAGGTAGATCGTTGGCAAGTTGAATATCAAGTCTCACATTGTGTAAACGCGCATCCGACTGGCTGAACAGAACCATTTCTTCGATCAAAAGATTGATGTTGACTTGCGCGCGCTGGCTTTCTCGTTTCTTAATAAAATTACGCAGTCGCCGTATCACTTCTCCGGCTCTGTGTGCTTGCTCGGAAACTTTATCCAGAGTTTCAGTGATATCTTCGAGTGGTGTGCCTGATTCAACAAATCGTATGCAGGCTTGAGTATAAGTGGCAATCGCTGCCAAAGGTTGATTGATCTCATGGGCTATCCCCGTGGCTAATTCTCCCATAGTTCCAATTCTATCGACATGAGCCAGGCGTTCTCTCAGTAAGCGGGCTTCATCTTCCACTTTAGTCAACTCTGCTTGAGCCTCTTTGTATTTGCTCAAGTCGCGGATTATGCCGGTAAAAAGGCGTCGCTTCTGAAACCGAGTCTCGCTGATGGCGAGGTCTATTGGAAAAGGTTTCCCGTCGGCAGTTTTTGCTGTTACTTCCCGACCGATACCAATAATCTTCTTTTTTCCGGTGGTTATATAATTGGTAAGATATCCATCGTGAGCCCGTGCATAATCGCTTGGCATTAATAAACGGATATTTTTACCTGTGACTTGTGATGCTTTATAGCCAAACATTTTTTCCGCTGTGGAATTGAAGGATTCAATTAAACCGCTTTCATCTATAGTAATAATGGCATCGACTGTGGTATTGAGTACCGATTTTAATCGTGATTCTTGCTCCAAGATCGACTCGAGCAATGGTGAACCTAAATAACGAAATAATCCCGCGCCAATAAAAAGTAATAAAAAAGTGGAGACTAAAGCGACCAGCGCTACATAAACATAGGGCCTACGGATCTCCTGCATATCGATTTTAGCGACAACACCAAGCTGCAGAGAAGGTATAAACTGAAATGCTGCTACTACTTCTACTCCTTGATAATCGAGTCCAATAACCGTACCTGAATTACCGTTGAGGGCCATTCGCATAGGCAGCGCTACAGAAGTATTAAAAGATAGATCTAATGATTTTTTTGAGCTAGGGACTCGAGGTAAAAGAAACTCAATTTTGTTTGCGACAAGCCTAGCCAGAGTGAGCTCCAGACTGGACTCTATTTCACCAACTGCGAGCGTCTTAAATGGGCTTTTTGCCAATATGGATTCTAGATCATTGACAGATTTATTATTATTTAATATTTCGAAGAGTATGGCCTGCGCCGAAACGTAGTCCTGTAATCGGACTCTTTGCTCGTTGAAAGCTGTTTGATAAAGCAGTCTGATAGTAATCGCGACAACAATAAGAGCAATAATCGCCATAGTGCTGGTGAGTAGCATTATTCGTCGGGGGTTTGTCAGCATACCTGCGATTCTAAAATAGATTATTGTTTAGATAACTATACAGGGTTTAGCGTTTATGAATTTGTAAATAGTTAATAATATCAAAAGAATACTTCATTACCTTTAAATCGCAGTAGGTATTTTCCGAAGTCTTTTAGGTATAAGTCCGAATATTTTTCTTTTTGTTAAAGGTTTAATCTGGCTTTTATCGAAGCTCACGTTGAAAACATGATTTAACTATCAACCAATTCTAGATCAATCAACGTTATATCAGCATGCATTGGAGAATATTATGGCAAGGTCAGCAACAATATTACAACTTCCTGTTAAGCAACTATTGCCAAAAGTGCAAGAAATGGCTGAAGTAACCTGCATTGGCTGTTGTTTAAAGCGAATTTGCCTTCCCTCAGGATTAGAAAAAGATCACATTGGTGACTTGGAATCGGTTATTAGAAGTCGTCAAATATATCGTAAAGGACAACATGTTTTTCGCCAAGATACCAATTTTCATTCTCTTTACGTGGTGCGCTCAGGTGCGATTAAGACATACACGGTGACGGAACAAGGAGAAGAGCAGGTTACAGGCTTTTACTTACCTGGTGAACTGATAGGACTGGATGCTATTTTCAATAAGCAATACTCTAATTCTGCACTGGCATTGGAGTCCAGTTCGGTCTGCGAAGTAGTGTATCAACAGTTAGAAATATTAAATTCTAATCAACCATCATTACAGCAATTGATGTTTCGTCTGATGAGTCGAGAGATCCAAGCCGAGCAACAAATGCTTTCGGTATTGACCAAAAAATCTGCGGAAGCAAGGTTGGCAAATTTACTAGTTAACATTTCCAATCGGTTACAGTTATTACATCGTTCCGAAAGCCACTTTCAATTGCCCATGACTAGAGCTGATATTGGTAATTTTCTCGGTATGGCAACTGAAACGGTTAGCCGAGTTTTTGCGCGCCTATCAAAGATAGGGCTGATAATAGTTTGTCAAAGGGAGCTAAATATTTTAGACCTAAAGGGGCTTGTTAATATAGCCGGTATTAATTTGCATCACGATTACTCTTCAATTCAGGATCGATTATCCAAATAGCGGTTATCAACTAAATTAGATTGCTCGCACGTTGATTAAATTACTAAAAAAATCCGTAACAAGACCTAATTTAAGAGCTAAAAGATGAGCTTAAGAGAAGATACAGGTGGTCTGATAACTGAGGTTCATTCAACTACTGTCAGGCAGTGATGCCAATCAAACGGTGGTGGTGACGCCTGCCACGAATGAAAGTGGGAGCGCAACTATCACTGTAACTGTTTCCTATGGACAATTAAGTTCGAATGAAACCTTTGTGGTCACAGTCACTTCAGTCAATGATATTCCTACTATTACAGCTATCAACAATCAAACGGTGAATGAAGATAGTGCCACTAATTCAATTAATTTTACGGTGGATGATGAAGAAAAAACAGCAGGTAGCTTAACCATCACTCGAGGCTCCAGTAATGCCAACCTAGTGCCATTAGCTGACATCGTATTATCGGGTACGGGCGCCTCTCGAATTGTCATTGTTACACCAATTGCAAACGAAAACGGCAGTGCGACGATTACCTTAACCGTATCGGATGGCGACTTATCGGTAGCAGAAAGCTTTGTGGTTACCGTCAACACAGTGAATGATGTGCGGACAATTACGACGATTAACAATCAAACCATTAATGAGGACAACGCAACCAGTTCACTGAGTTTTACCATTGATGATGAAGAAACGATTGCGGATAATTTAACCCTAACCAGTAGCAGCAGTGACACCACCTTAGTCCCATCGGAAAATGTTGTATTATCCGGTACGGGCGCCAGTCGAAGTGTTGTGGTGACACCTGCCGCGAATGATAATGGCAGTGCCACCATTAAGATCACGGTTGCTGATGAAACGTTTGTTGTCACTGTAAACTCGGTGAACGACTTACCGACGATTACCAGTATCAGCGACCAACCCATTAATCAAAATGATGCCATAAGTAATTTAAATTTTACCGTCGGCGACGTGGAAACCGCATCATCTAGCTTAACCCTTTCAAGTAGTAGCGATAACACCGTACTTGTTCCATCAAACAACATTATATTCTCAGGCAGTGGCGCCAATCGTTCCTTAGACGTCACTCCTGCTGCTGATGAATACGGCATTGCCACTATCACCTTAACGGTGGCTGATGGTAATGGTGGCAGTCAAGACAGCAGTTTTGAACTGTCAGTGAATGCACCGCCAACGGTCGATGCTGGTAGCACCCAAACTGTTGATGTAGATAGTTCAGTAACGCTAACGGCCACGGCGTCAGATGTTGATGGCACAGTGACCAGTTATAGTTGGATACAAGATGAAAATGGTGCGCCATCGGTTAGTTTGAGAGGGGATGATTCGGATACCTTGTCTTTTACTACGCCAAATATTGCACAGGATATCGTGTTTTCATTTACGGTTACTGTGACCGATGATAATAGCCAGTCTGCAAGCGATAGTGTGGAAGTTAAGGTCATCGGAGATAGTGTTGAAATTGATCATGCCTCTGCCGCACCACCTATATTGGAAGATGTTCCCTCTGATGATGAAAACTTATAACAGACATCCCGATTAAGAACAAGATCTACGAAATTCACAAAAATCCATAAAAATTTAACGAATAGTTGTCTAGCCATCAAGAATTTATAAGAATTCATGTGTTTAAATCAATAGAATACAAATTTAACGATAAATGGGAAAAACAATAATAGCAAAACAATAATAGACACCCCAATAATAATAGACACCCCGAATAAAAATAAAACTTACGAAATCTACGTGAATCCTTAAAAAATAAACGAATAATTGTCTAACAATTGAGAATTAATAAGAAACCATTTTTTTAAACTAATTAAGTACAAATTTAGTGTTATATGGACGAGTTTTAGACAGGCGAGAAGCTTAAAGCAATAGTTGGCTATTTTGTCAGAATAAAGTGATTAAGCTTGAATATAAAGTTTTCTAGATGCACTGAATCCTTTAATCCATTTTTTCTTAAGTGCTATAGCTTTATCCTGCAACTTAGCCAAGCAACCTATGGAGTGGGGTGAGCCTTTATTAAAATTCTGAACTTGAGTTAACCAATTATCGGGTTGTAAATTCATGGCAGATAATAACGTATTAATATGTGCGGGCATTTTGGCTTTGTTAGGGTGAACGATTGATTTCCCCGCCCATTCGACTAACTCAACATAATCCTGCAGCTTAATGTTAACTGCCCGACCTTCAACGCTACCCGCCATCGATTGAATAGGCTGGGTTAATAATTCAGGTTTAAGCGTTAAATCATCTAAACGTTTTCTAATTGAGGTATAAAGAGAGACTTGTAACTTTTGCACTATTCCCGCTCTAATAGGATTTAAATCCACGTAAGCCATGCAAGATAAAACCGCACTTTCATCTAGCAACGCCACAGAAGTATAACGAGATTTATTTACATGGATGTAATGTATGCCGTTTTTGCAGGACGCAAAAAAACTGTCCCAGAATCGCCCTTTAGCAAAATCTTCCGCATTACTCGTTTTAGCCAAAGGTTCATTCAAACGACTCATAAACCAAGAAAGGCTACCTAAACGTTGACGATGTTTTTGTAGCTTTTTCTTGTCAGCCATAATCGCTTGTTTCTTCAACTCACGTTGAAGTTCAAAGCCGGGCGTATCTAAACGTCTCGGATAGGTGAGTAACCATTTTTCGGCGACTTCACTATTAGACCAATTCAACGGCGCTAATGGATCAAGGTAAAGCACTAAGTGATAATGGTTGCCCATAATCGCGTAAGCATAAAGTTCAACCGAAAAAATAGACGCGAGCTCTAACATTTGTGTTTCTAGCCAAGCTTTCCGATGGTCACAATTATGACCAGTGATTGGATCGTCACCACACAAATAAGCGCGCCTCACACAACGAGAAATACAGTGATAAAAGCCTGGTGTTGAATCATCAACAAGATATTTACGGGGAATAGCCATTTTCAGTCCTTGAAAATCATTTTGATAAATAGAGTTTACATAATGAAAACGTTCAG
>Ga0307492_10000649_pt1 | contig 14601 bp, 13 predicted proteins | sample SI3LmetaG_FD_202365 | JGI IMG/M metagenome (GOLD analysis project Ga0307492, IMG submission 202365) | Sea-ice brine microbial communities from Beaufort Sea near Barrow, Alaska, United States - SI3L | ecosystem: Environmental > Aquatic > Marine > Coastal | place: USA: Alaska | collected 2017-05-06 | reverse complement strand
ACATAATGTACTACTTTGCCGCTCAGGATATTATGAAAGATGAGGAGTTGACGGTAAATTATAATGCCTCAAATGGGCAGCCAGTTTCAGAAAATGATAACTGGTTTAAGATGCAAGGTATTACGCCAATAGTGGATTAATATTGCTTCATAAAACTATTTTCCACCTGTTCATTCCTGCTAGGTTTTATGTTTTATTTAGCAATGTTTTCTATTGCTCAGCACTTAATTTTTGAACTGCTTGCAGCTATCATCCCAAACGGGGTTATCAATAGGCGAATTTAAGTCATTAGCGCCATGCTGACAGCTTGCTTGCTTACTTATCAACCATATATATCTTAATGCTAGTACTTCTGTTCCTCACACCCATTAACTTATTTGCCCATAAAATGACCGGATCTAAGCACAGCCCATTAAGTCTCTCATTAACAAAATATGGCTCTCAGCAAGCACACCATCAATAATAATTAAGCCAGATTTTTGTGTGTCTATTTGCTACAATCGATTATTGGTAATTATTTTCAACTAGGACCGATTCATGTCAGCCGTATTCAATTTTAGTGCAGGACCAGCCATGTTGCCGCAAGCAGTTTTAAAGCAGGCACAACAAGAATTTTTGGACTGGAATGGTTCAGACATGAATGTCATGGAGATGAGCCATCGTGGTAAAGAGTTCATGTCTATTGCGGCCAAAGCCGAGACCGACCTACGTGAGCTACTGCAAATCCCTGATAATTACAAAGTACTTTTTTTACAAGGTGGCGCATCCACTCAATTTGCTGCTATTCCTATGAACTTATTACGTGGTAAAAAATCAGCTGATTATTTCAACACAGGCCAATGGTCTAAAAAAGCGATTTCAGAGGCTAAAAAATTCTGCGATGTGAATGTTGTAGCCAGCTCTGAAGACCAACACTTTTCAACCGTACCTGAAAAAGACACATGGAACTTAGATCCAGACGCCGCCTATGTACATTACACCACCAATGAAACCATAGGTGGCGTTGAATTTGATGCTATCCCTGACGTGGGAGATGTGCCTCTTGTTGTTGATATTTCATCAACGATATTATCTCGTCCCATTGATGTGTCTAAATTTGCACTGATCTATGCTGGCGCCCAAAAGAATATAGGCCCAGCAGGTTTAACCATCGTGATCGTGCGTGATGACTTAATTGGTGACGTGCTTCCTGGCACGCCAACCATGTTTGATTATAAAGTCCAAGCGGAGAATGAATCTATGTACAACACCCCTCCGACCTACGCTTTATACCTTGCCGGTTTAGTTTTCCAGTGGTTGAAAGACTTAGGTGGTTTGCTTGCAATGGCAGAAGTTAACAAACGTAAAGCAGATAAGTTATATGCTGCAATTGATAACTCTGGTTTTTATCAAAACCCAGTCACCCCAAAATACCGTTCGTGGATGAATGTGCCATTCACATTGAATGATTCATCATTAGATGCTGACTTTTTAGCTGCGGCAAAACACGCTGGATTAATCACATTGAAAGGCCATCGTAGTGTCGGCGGCATGCGTGCAAGTATATATAACGCGATGCCAGAAGAAGGGGTTGATGCCTTAATTAGCTTTATGCAAGAGTTTGCTCAATCTCATCGCTAAAAATATAAAAAGTATGCTCTTTTGTCATTGATAAGGTATTACCAATCTAATTAATTAAGGTGATATATATGTACAAGATTCTAACGCTTAATAATATTTCAGTTACTGGTTTAGACCGGCTGTCACGTGAGCAATATGAAGTTGCATCAGAGATTACTCATCCTGATGCTATCCTTGTACGATCTTTTAAGATGCATGATTGGCCCGTGCCTGCGTCACTGCAAGCGATTGGCCGTGCGGGTAGCGGTGTGAATAATATTCCTGTCGTTCTGATGACTGCAAAAGGGATCCCAGTGTTTAATGCACCAGGTGCCAATTCTAATGCCGTTCAAGAATTAGTGTTAACGGGTATGTTATTAAGTGCTCGTAATATCTGCGCTGCTTGGGACTTTGCTCGTCAATTAGAAGGCGATGATGCCAGCATCAGCAAGCAAGTTGAAGCGGGCAAAAAAAACTTTGTAGGTTTTGAATTACCGGGTAAAACAATCGGCGTTGTTGGCTTAGGCGCTATTGGGATCAAAATTGCCAATACCGCCATTGCCTTAGGTATGCGAGTGATTGGTTATGATCCCAAAATAACGGTACAAGGTGCTTGGAAATTATCACACGAAGTTGAACAGGCCAGTAGTGTTGATCATCTACTCTGTCATTCTGACTTTGTCACATTTCATGTGCCTCTTGTTGATGGCACTAAGAACATGATCAATGCTGAGCGCTTGGTCAATATGCGTGACAATGTCACCATTTTGAACTTCTCACGTACTGGTATCGTCAATGATGAAGCGGTTATGGATGCCTTAGACAGCGGTAAGGTCAATGCTTATGTTTGCGACTTCCCGAGTAACTTACTCAAAAACCACCCCAAGGTGGTCACTTTCCCTCACCTAGGCGCCTCTACTATGGAAGCAGAAGATAATTGCGCCATCATGGTTGCTGACCAAATTAAAGACTATCTTGAAAGCGGCAATATCAGTAACTCGGTCAACTTTCCCACCATTAAAATGGCAAAAATCCCAGATCAATATCGCCTGACCATTGCTCATGAAAATATCCCAAAGATCATCGGCCCAATCACTAATGCTATTGCTAATGCAGAAATCAATATTATAGATATGCTCAATAAATCTCTTAATGATGCTGCTTATACATTGATTGATACCGAGGTGGCCTTACCTGAATCTGTAGTTGATGAAATTAAAGCCATCGAAGGTGTTTTGAATGTTAGGTGTTTGAAATAAGCAGCATCAAACCTTAATTTAATCTTTAAAGCAGAATGGCGCACTAAATAACATGTTATTTAATTATCAAGTTGTACCATAGCTGTAGACTGAGTGACGTACACAAGATTAATGAGGGCCTCTTATTGAGGCATTATTTGGGCAGCCTAGCAAATGGCACCCAACAGAGACTGCCCTAGATCCATATAAGCATTAGCACTTTCGCTTATATCCTTCACCTTAAGATGATCTGCAAAAGCAAGTCGTGCAGTCATGGCTAACCAAAATACTGCACTAATAAAACCTACAAAACGCAACATCGTTGATTTTGCCCATTTAAGTGCAAAAGTAACCGACAGTACATAGAATACAAAACCCGCTAGTTTAGAAGAAGCCCAGCCATTAACAAAGGGGTATAAGTTAAGAGAGTTAACAGCAATCAGGTACATAAAGGTGACAATAAAGAAGGTATATAAAATATGTGGACCTATTTTCAACAGTTTATTATTGACCTTGTCAGACCCTTTCATCATCAGCGTAAAGTTAATGATGAAAAAGATAAACGTAAGTGCAATTATGGTCAGGTGGGTGTGTTTCACTATCATGTACATATTATTGTTTCCTAAAATTCATTTTACTTAACACGTAAGATTATCACTATCTAGCTTGTTTGAGTCAGATAAAGCCACATATTTTTATTAGCTTGCTAGATTAACTCACAGGCTTTAATAATTAGCTTTAAATGACCGCCATTGTTATGTCCATAAAACTAAAAAACTAAAACCTAAGCGGCTCTTATTAATCAGCTTTATCTCTTCGTCAAATCACTTTTATTTTTCCAAGGTGGCCTTAGCTAGCATTTTAGTCAGTGGGCGACCATCTAGCTCTGCGGTTTCTATCGCTTGAGTTTTTCTAGTGTTGCTGAAGTGTAACGCTATAACAACAACAAAATTACAACTAGGTTAATTTGGCCTACTGATAGTAATCACAAAACAAGAGAAAACCACTCTAAGGCTTAATTTATCGACGCCTGTCTAACTTAGCAATGAGGCAGCAGTATTAATTATCACTAGTGTTACACTCATGATATACCTCCTTGCTAAAAGCTAAAACGGCTTCTGCTTTCATTTCAGCTTCTTCGGCTACCGGTTCTGCGTAAGCTTGAAGTAATAATCCTCTAGATTTATTTCCACTAACTTCTTTAACAGCTGAAGTAATAGGCATACTCTGTTGTCTTAAATTCATATAATGATCGGCTTTAGCTTTCCATATCTCGCACTCATCTATCTCGCTTGCAATGGTTGGGGTAACAGCAAATATCAATGCAAATATAGCAGCACATTGGCTTAGAATTTTCATAATCGATGCTCTCTTTGGTGAACGTTAAAAGGATTGCTTTCTACTCTGATTTCTTGTTAAAAGTAAAAGTTCCAATTGAGCTCTTATTATAAATGAACAAATTGAACACAACAGATGTCAGATTCTTATTCTAATGACACTTGTTTTGAACATTTTTTATGTTTATTTCCTGCATAAAGCTTTTTAGTTAAAAACTTATCATTGGGCTACAGCCTTTGGAAATATAGAAAGATCATCATCTGTTTATTAATTTTCATTTAAATTTTGTTGCCGTTTTGAATGGATAAATAGCTTCTATTCATCTGTCTGAGTCTGAACAATGAAAACCAGCCTAAAATGCTAAGCCAGAAATTAATAGGTGATTACAAGCTAAGATGATCAACAAAATGTATTAGAAATTATTCTTATTTGCATATAACATGAGTTAACTTTTGCACTGACTACTAAGGCTCTCCGACCACTATGAGTTTACGTTTCTATCCTCAGCACATTCTATTAGGGCTAAGTTTACTTTTGCTAGCTACCTTTTTTACGCCTGTAAATGCTAAACAAAACATGATTGTTGATGTTTATAAGGCTAAAAAATCGACAACAGGACCCAACCTCAATATCTCTGGAACGTTAACGGCAGAAAGAAGAAGTCTATTATCTCCTCGTATCGATGGTTTGATAAAACAGGTCAACGTGGATGCCGGAAGTCAGGTCAAAAAAGGTGATACTTTATTAACGATGGACGCTGTTATTTCACAGCTAGAGTTACAGCAGGTAAAAGCTAATGTTATCAAGGCCGAGGTAGACTTAAATGAAGCAAAACGTTTAGTAGCAGAAGCTGAACGGTTGAGGCTAAATAAATACATTCCTGAAAGTGAATTAGCAAACCGTCAGGCAAGTCAGCAAATCAAGCAGGCTGAGTTACTCGCCACAAAAGCGATGCAAGCGAGTATGCAAGAGCAAATTAAACGCCACCGTTTAATTGCCCCCTATGCTGGCGTAATCAGTGCCAAAAATTCGGAAGCGGGTGAATGGGCACGTCGTGGTGATGCGGTACTGGAGTTAGTAAATTTAGAGAGAATAAGACTGGACGTCAATTTACCACAAGAACGATTCAATGAGATTTCAATTAATACGCCTGTAAAAGTGATTGCTGAAGCAAATCCCAAGCAAAAACTATCGGCCAAAATTCAGGCCATCGTTCCGGTGAGTAATTCACAAGTAAGGGCCTTTTTAGTCAGAGTGACACTTGATAATTATTCATTATCTTTGTTACCAGGCACCTCTGCTATTGCCCAGTTTTCAATAAAGACACCCGATCAAAATACAGTTTTAATCCCCCGTGATGCCTTACTCATTAATCCTGATGGTAGTCACACTGTTTTTGTAGTTGATACTGGCAAAGCATTTAGACGTAAAGTCACCATCGACAAGATCACTTCAAAAGGTGCACACATATCAAAAGGTATTGTGGCTAATGACTTAGTGGTGATTAGAGGTAATGAGGTGTTAACAGATCAACAACTCGTCATCATCAATCAAACTGCAGAATAAAATGATGTTAGCCGCGCCTATTCGACATGGAAAACTACTTACCGTTATCGTCTTAATCGTTATTGTGCTTGGTATAGCGGCAACATCACGCATTCCAATACAGATGATTCCTGACTTAGATGTTCGCACTATCAGTGTAATAACAGGCTGGCCTGGTGCCACACCTCAAGATATTGAGAAAGAAATAATTTTAGAACAAGAACGTTACCTAAGTAGTGTTCCCAATTTAGTTAGAATGAAAGCTGAGGCAAATACATCAAGAGCATCAATCGAGTTAGAGTTTCCCTTTGGTGTTGGGATTAATCAAACCTTAATTGAAGTCACTAATGCATTAAGTCAGGTGACAAGTTATCCAGAAAATGTCAATCAACCTCGTATTTACAGTAGCTCTTTTTCAGAAAATGCCTTTATGTATTTTGCCGTTATGCCGATGCCGGGAAATCAGCGTGGTATAGATATGCAAATGGTGACTGATTATGTCGACAACGAAGTCAGGCCGATAATGGAACGTGTGCCGGGGGTGTCTAGTGTCGATTTGCGAGGTGGTTCTGAAAGACAAATCCAGATAAACGTGGATCCACAAAAACTGGCGTATCGAGGTCTATCATTATACGATGTGCGCTCGGCAATTCGTGACCGCAACCACGATACATCAGCGGGGGATTTGAATGAGGGAAAACGTCGTTATTTAATAAGAACAGTTGGTCGTTTCCAAGACTTAGATGACTTAAGAACGATTATTCTTTCTCACCAAAATAATACTGATATCCGTTTAGAAGATGTTGCAACAGTCACTCTTGGCCATTATGAAAGCAAAGGCATTTCTATCGTAAATGATGAGCCCGCACTTACGCTCGCTGTTCGCCGCGAGTCGGGCTCTAATGTTATCGATATTAAACAAAATATGGTTAAAGTAGTTGAAGATTTGAGAATCAATCAACTTCAGCCAAACGGCCTCAATATTTACCTGATTGGCGATGATGTTCGCTACGTTCAAGCTTCTATTGGCAACGTCAGTCGTAATCTGATCTTAGGTGGTTTACTGGCGACGATGATCCTGTTTCTATTTTTACGCTCTGCTCGGGCAACATTAATCGGTCTATTGGGCATGCCAATATGTACCTTGGCAGCGTTTATTGGCTTACTTGCATTTGATCGCTCGATCAATGTCATCTCTATGGCGGGTATCGCATTCGCGATAGGTATGACAGTAGATAACACTATTGTGGTTCTGGAAAGTATTGAACAAGCTCGCCGACGAGGCTTGGCAAGATTACAAGCGGCAATTGCCGGCATCAAAGATGTGTGGACGGCAGTATTAGCATCAAGTTTAACCACGGTATTAGTGTTTGCACCGGTATTATTTGTGCAAGAAGAGGCAGGGCAATTATATTCAGATATCGCCATTGCAGTTTCAACAGCAATTATTGCCTCGATGCTATTTGCCATGGCGGTTGTGCCAGCGGCATCGGCAAATTTTGGCTTAAACAGCCCTAATAAAAAAGATAATCATAAATCAGGGCTTTTGATGCCTATGATCCAATTCTTGGATGGTAATATGGCTTCCCGTCTGATTATCATTTTAGTGGTGCCTATATTGACACTTGGCATTGCTTGGCATTTTATGCCAGCAGCAGAATACTTGCCTGAAGGTGAAGAACCCAAAGCCTTTACTACAATGACATCACCTCCTGGCTACAACATTGATGAAATGAAAATAATCGGCGATGAAATTCGCCTTCATCTAAGCCAATCGCTCAATGCTGATCCTAACTTATATGATCAGCAGCAACTTGAACTACCCGCTTTAAAATACTATTTCCAACGTGTTGGCCCTGGGTATGTATGGGTTATGGCTGAACCGATTCGTAGTCAAGATCTCCAAGTAATGATGGATAAACTAACCACCTTGTTTAGAAGTTATCCCGGCATGCGCGCTTTTTCATCCAGAGGCTCGATCATCTCCAGCAATGATGGCGGTTCCCGAGCGGTAAATTTAGATATTTCAGGTGCCAATCAGGTTGAATTGTACCAAACAACTCAATATGCTTTAAAACAAGCAGAACGACTATTTCCTGACGCACAGATAGACTCTGAACCAAGATCCTTGTCATTAGACCAACCACTGATTGTAGTCAAACCGCGTTGGGACCGCTTAGCAGAGCTAGGTATCAACGCTAATGAATTTGGTTATACTGTTGCCGCCTTGAGTGATGGTGCTTACGTTGATGAATTTTTCTTAAATGATGACAAAGTAGATATGTTCTTGTTCAGTAATGAAGGACAAAACCAAAGCCTCTCACAACTAACAGAGCAACCTATAACAACACCTTCTGGTGATGTACTGCCCCTTAATGCATTAGCGGATATTATTGAAACAGTTGATAGTGACTCACTTCGTCGCATAGACGGCCGAAGAACTGTCACCTTATCTATCATCCCTCCACGTGAGATTGCGCTCGAGACTGCTGTGGCTATGGTGCGTTCTCAAATAATTCCCTCTATGAAGTCTTCGGGTGAAATAGGCCAAGGGGTGTCTATCTCTATTTCAGGGGCCGCTGATCAGCTTGATGCAACCCAAAAATCACTGAGCAGTAACTTCAGCATTGCTGTCGTTTTAATTTATCTATTGTTGGTGGCTATTTTCAAACATTGGTTTTATCCATTTTTAATTTTGGCAACGGTGCCGCTAGGTATTGCCGGAGGAACCTTAGGTTTAGTTGCTGTTAATGAATCAGCCCCACTATTTACTATGCTCGGTATAAAACCCATCATACAACCCTTCGATATGATTACCATGCTTGGTTTCATTATTTTACTGGGAACAGTAGTCAACAATCCCATATTGATTATTGAACAGACACGAAAAAACCTAAAAGACAAACTGCTTTCTATTGAAGAAGCTGTAAATCAAGCTGTAAAAACACGATTGCGGCCCATTTTAATGTCGACGGCCACAACGATTTTTGGTCTAGCACCCCTGATTTTCATTCCTGGAGCGGGCACAGAATTATATCGTGGCGTAGGAATTATCGTCATGAGCGGCATACTGTTTTCAACCATCATCACCTTATTTTACTTGCCTAGTTTGACTATTAGTTTACTTAAACTGTTAGCCAGAAAAACAAGCTAAAAAAAGCTGCGACTGACTTTTTCAATCCACCCTATTATGCTTGACTCTTTGTAGTCTGCCATGCAGAATGTCAGTTGTTAAAAATAAAACAAATCAAGTTTACATTTTTAGGAGACAGCTAATGGAATCAGTATATTCGCCTGAACATCGTGCCTTGCAAGAAGAGTTCGAAACCACCAAACTCGCTGAGTTATTAGATAATGGATGGATACATGAAACCATTACTGATAAAGAAAAAACCTTTATATCAGCACGTGATATGTTCTTTTTATCGACAGTCGATTCAACGGGCATGCCTACCGTTTCCTACAAGGGCGGTCCTGAGGGTTTTGTAAGAGTCCTTGATGACAAGACGCTTGTTTTTCCAGGATACGATGGCAACGGTATGTTTTACTCGGTCGGTAATATAGAAGGACAGGGTAAAGTGGGTATGTTGTTCACGGATTTTGAAAATCCACATCGTGTTCGTGTGCAAGGTACTGCCAAACTGGTTCGAGAACATCCCTTAATGGAAGAATACACTGAAGCTCAATATTTGATTTTCGTGACGATAGTCAAAATATGGGCAAATTGTCCCCGTTATGTTCATAAATACAAAAAGCTCGACCAATCTAAGTATGTCCCTGAGCCATGTAAAGTAACGCCAATTCCAACATGGAAGCGCTTAGATATTGTTCAGGATGCTATTAAACCTGAAGAAAAGACCATTGCCGAGTCACAAGGTCTCGTTGACTTAGAGACCTATGAAGAAAAAGTTGAGCGAGGCGAAGGTTAAAGCTTAAGTCTCTATCTCACACTGCCTTTGATTCGCGCCCGAGTTTCTATAGGCACAATATATAATTCAGAGTGCAGAGTGCAGTGCTTTTTCATAGATAATGAAGAGCATCTTTATGCTTTAACTTAAAAAGTTCAGCCTTGTTTTGCTTGATGGTTACTGGTTACCTGTTCATTGTTACTTTTTCCAAAAATGAGTATTGCCTAAGACAACCTTGTTTTGTAACATAAATGGAAGCATAGCTTGCCGGTTATTATGCAGAAAATAGCAGAGCTATTATAGCGATGTTGGCTTAAATATAGAACTCCGTGCAGCCGCTCCAGGAATCAATACGGTTGAAGATCTTCTTAGTGGAAGGGCTCAATACGGACTTGGCAATTCGGCTATTTACTCGATAGGCAACAAGGTAAACCAGTTGTTGTTTTGAATGTTGTTTTTCAATATTCACCTTCAATTCTCATTACCAGAGGAAATGGAGAAAGCACTTCTGTCAGTGACTTTGTAGGCAAACGAGTAATGATTGAAGAAAATTCATCAGAATTGTTTACTTATTTAAAAAAAGCAGGCGTTTCTCGCGAACAAATTCAACTTATTGATCATACCTATAATGTAAATGCATTGATCTAGCTAGGGCGACGTAGATGCCCTTTCAGCTTATTCTAGCAATGAACCCTATATTCTGAATCCAATGGGTTTCTCTTTCAAAGAATTCACCCCACGTGAAGCCGGTATCGATTTTTATGGGGATAAGGTGTTCACAACTGAAGATGAAATTAATCGTCACCCTACCTAAACAAGTAGAAACCTTTCGCACAGCGAGTATGAAAGGTTGGCTTTATGCGATGACCCATAGGGAAGAACTGATTGATCTTATATTGAAAAAGTATGGTCAGGATTTGCAACGGAAAAAATTACCGTTTGAGGCACAAGCGATGAGTAACTTATTGTTCAACGATCTGATTGAAATCAGCCATATGAATCCTGAACGCTGGCGCAGAGTGATCACTGGCTACGAATTAAGCCAGATCGAAAATAACAATATACTCGAGGGCTTTATTTATAATCATAAATAATGGCTTTATGGATCTTATTAAAGCTAATCAGATAGGATTGCTCAAGTATCTGTCAGCAGTGCTTCTGCTGATGGTCTTTTTAATCTATCGCAACCGCCAATTACACCAAATTTAACCGCAAACTAGAATTTCTTGCTGAAACCGACCAACTGACCGGCCTCTACAATTGCAAACGTCTTGATAAAGTATTGGAGAGTGGGATTGAGAGGCTTCTTCGCTATAATCATTCATTCTCAGTGATTATGATCGATATCGACAACTTTAAGAATGTGAATGACAGTTATGGTCATTTAGGTAAGCACATGCTCATACAGATAGTGGTAATCCTTAATACCCGAGTCCGGGCAACGGATACCCTTGGCCGATGCGGTGATTTTGATCTGTCCTGAAATAGCAACACGGTAGACTACCAAACTGTCAGCTTTGCTATTGCAACTTGTAAACGAGGAGATAATACAAATGATGTTGTTAAGCGTGCCGATGATGCGCTCTATAAGGCTAAAAAGAGAAGCAGAGATAGGGTGGTTGCCTTACCATATTAACGCCTAAAAATAACCGCAATAAAAATTAGAGTATTTCATCCTAAGTAACATACGAATGGTCGCTTAAGCCTGACTAGAATTTTCTATTGTTGCCCGTGTTATTTATCCATGTGATGACAACACAATATAGATAGCTTAATCAGCAAAGCAGATAGAGTTATCTAGGCTGCTAAAAAGAGCGATAAAAATGTTTATCGGCAGCATAATCAGATTTAATGACTTAAAAAGTCAGAACGTTTTCCTGAAGATATGGTCATAGTTCAGCAGGCTTGTTAGCCAAGATAGCTTAAATTAAAAATATAATGTTCTTTAAAAGGTAACTCTGATGAAAAAAACGTCAAACATAATGTGTACTCTATTAGCTGTCTTGACTAGCTTTAGTGTAATGGCCACTGACTTGAAAGTAGGTGAAAAAGCACCTAACTTTAAATTACAATCAACCAATGGTGATTATTATCAGCTGAGTGACTACCAAGGTAAACAAGCCGTAGTTTTAGCTTGGTACCCAATGGCTAATACTCGAGGCTGCACCATTGAGTGTAAATCATTAACAGAAAAGGGCCATTTAATTAGAGCCTACAATACGAGCTATTTTATGGCCAGTGTCGACCCTTTAGAAGATAATATAGACTTTGCCAAAAAAACAGGGGCAGACTTTCCAATGCTAAGTGATCCTTCTAAAGAAACCGCTAAAGCATATGATGTGTTGGGCATGATGCCCTTCGCCAGTCGTGTTACTTTTTATATATCTAAACAAGGCAAAATATTAAAGATAGATGACAATATCAATCCTAAAACAGCTGCCGAAGATATAGCCCAACATTTAAAAGAGCTCAAGGTGGATCCTGCTCTATCTTTATAAGTAAAAAGTTATATGCAGCACTTGCAAAATTAGTTAATATTATTCGAAAATGCTCATTTTAATCAACCACCACAGGGGGCTGAGTAACAGCCAACTGTGGTGGTTGTACACCTATTGGATAACTGAGAAGAGGCCATAAAATGAAGACTCTTGCACAATATTATCTTTAAAAACAGAGAAACTTTGTAATTTATGGCTAACCAGTTTAATCAACTATTAGACACCTATCAGCTTTTCCAAGCGACTCAGCCTGACTTTGTACTAGCAACAATCATCGAAACTATGGGTTCGACCTATCAAAAAGCCGGTGCTCGCATGTTAATGACCAGAGAGGGTGAATTAACCGGTTTACTTGGTGGCGGCTGTTTTGAAGCTGATCTGAGCAAACTGGCTGAATCCATTTTTGAAGATAAACAATCAAAAATTGTCTTTTATGATATGCGTTCACCAGACGATGAAATATGGGGATTAGGTCTCGGCTGCAATGGTGCTGTCCGTATTTTGCTACAATATTTATCAACAGAAAATGATTTTTCGCCGATGAATCATATAGCAAAAGCCAATCAATACTTTCAAACGGGCGTGCTTGCTACCATTTGTAAATCAAACCATAAAGATTACCCTGTTGACCAAAGTCTGTTCTTTCCTGACACAAAACAACATTTCATCAATGACCAGCATGGCATTCATTCAGCGCTTGCACGACGTGTATTGTTAAAAGACGAAGCTGAGCTGGCTGAATATAAGATCAATCAAAAACAGGTGACCGTATTCTATGATCTGCTTAAACCGGCTCAGAGATTATTAGTGCTGGGGGCAGGACCTGATGCTCTGCCTGTAATACAATTTGCCAAGTCATTAGGCTGGCATGTGACCCTCGTCGATCATCGTCCTGCCTATATTAAACCGGAGCGATTTCCTAGTGTCGATCAACTACTCAACATTATGCCTGTTGAATTGAACGCGAGCTTAGAACTCGATCATTTTGATGCACTGGTTATCATGACGCACAGCATTGATTATGATCAGCGGTATCTGAAGGTTATCGCTGAAAGCAGGATCCCTTATATTGGTTTACTGGGTCCGGCAAATCGACGTGATCGTTTATTAGAGAGTATTGGTCAGCAAGCTGAAAAAATTAATGATCGTGTCTATGGTCCAACAGGACTCGACATCGGAGCCTGTACACCACAAGAAATTGGGCTATCGATCATGGCGGAAATACAAGCAGTACTTGCTAACAAAGATGGCCGTCATTTATCTCAAAAAGATCAGTCCATAGATGAGCCTAAGCTAGTTGAATTAAAGCGCCATGTATAGTCGAACAAAAAAAATATACGCGATCATCTTAGCAGCAGGTCAGTCATCACGTTTTGGCTCACCAAAACAGCTGGCGGATTGGCAAGACAATAGCCTGCTTCAACACACCATTAATATGACACAGCCACTTTTCGATAAAAACATTATTGTTATCTTAGGGGCACATTCTGAACGTATTCAAGCCAAACTAGATCAAAGTGATATTAGCATTGCCATAAATAATGATTGGCAATTAGGGCTGTCATCTTCAATTCGAGCAGGTATAAATACCTTACCTGCAAATACTGAAGCAGTCATGATACTGTTATGTGACCAGCCCTTAATCAAGCCATCATCTTTAAAAAAACTGATCAAGTTATGGCAGCAGCACCCTAGCACTATTGTTGCCAGTGAGTATCAGCAATCATCTGGTGTACCTGCTATCTTTCCAGCAGCCTTTTTTTCACAGCTTAAATCATTGCAAGGTGATCAAGGGGCTAAAAAACTATTGATGTCTATGCAACAACAAGTGCTTACTATTCATGTTCCTGAAGCAAGTATAGACATCGACACTCAACACGACTTTAATCATTTAAAAATGCAATCCCTATAATTTAAGGAATCAGTTATGGCAGAGTTATTAATCAACGATAAACAACACAACATCGATGTCGAAGAATCGATGCCTTTATTGTGGGCGATCCGTGACGTAATTGGTTATACCGGTACCAAATTTGGATGTGGGATTGGGCTGTGTGGCTCTTGCTCAATACATATTGACGGTGAAGTGACCCGTTCTTGCGTGACACCCATCAGTGCAGCCAATGGCAAAAGTATAACGACAATAGAAGGGCTGGCCAATGGTGATAAGTTACACCCAGTGCAACAAGCCTGGGTTGAATCAGATGTTCCGCAATGCGGCTATTGTCAGTCTGGACAAATCATGGCGGCGGTTGCATTGTTAGCACAAAATCCAAACCCAACAGAACAAGAGATTAAGGATAAGATGATCAACTATTGCCGTTGTGGCACCTACCTGCAAATTTTTGCTGCGGTTAAAAAAGCGGCTGAGTTACAAGGAAATGTAGCATGAGTAACATTACCAACATCTCTCTGACCCGCCGTAAATTTCTGGGGGTGAGTGCCGCCAGTGCGGGCATATTTATTATTGGCATG
>Ga0307492_10000648_pt1 | contig 14633 bp, 11 predicted proteins | sample SI3LmetaG_FD_202365 | JGI IMG/M metagenome (GOLD analysis project Ga0307492, IMG submission 202365) | Sea-ice brine microbial communities from Beaufort Sea near Barrow, Alaska, United States - SI3L | ecosystem: Environmental > Aquatic > Marine > Coastal | place: USA: Alaska | collected 2017-05-06 | reverse complement strand
TCACGAATCCCATTCGTTTAGTTTTAGCGTAAATTGATTGAATTTTCACCTGCCCCAAAGTGTATTTAATAAAAAGCCACTTGAACATGTAAATAAGGACGACTCAGCGTTTTTTAACTTTTTTATAACATTATTAAGGTATTGTATTTTATAATTTATCTTTTTTTTGTTTATTAAAGCGAGAAACACAATATAAAATATAAAATAGAATGTTGAATGAATTGGCACTAATCTTTGTGTAAGGGAACATCACAAATTAAATATTGTTCTATTATTTCTTGTTGAAGTTAAAAGAATATAATGGCATATAATAAGTGAAGTGAAAAATGTTAAGAAAATATTCAATTGGTTTAAGGTTAATAGCAGCGTTTGGTTTACTGACTTTGATTTTAGCGCTAACTTCTGTCGTCTCTATCTATAAAATTAATGTTATATCAAAGCAAGCAAATACAGTTGTTGATTTACGTATACCAACATCTCAGGCAAGTGCAAGTGTGTTAAACGGTGTTAATCATGCCCTTGCTGCTTTAAGAGGTTGGATGTTACTTGGCAAAGATAAGTTTAGCATTGAAAGGCAGCTTGCTTGGGATACAGAAATAAAACCGGCAATAGCGGTTTTAGATAAGCTGTCAGTCAACTGGACTAACCCTGAAAACAAAAAACGTTTAAATGAACTGAAAACGTTATTAAGATCTTTTGAAGACGTACAAATAGAGATAGAAAATATCGCTCAAACACCAGAAAACATTCCTTCAATCTCTATGCTTTATGAGCAAGCTGTTCCTCAAGCGTCAATAATGGCATCTGAAATAACTAATATCATTGATATTGAACTTACCTTAAAAGCAACAGAGCAAAGAAAAGCGTTACTTGGCATGATGGCTGATGTGCGTGGCACACTTGGTTTGGGGATCGCCAATATTCGTGGTTACTTGTTATCAGGTGATGAAAAGTATCGTGCTAACTTTGAAAAACTATGGCGTAAAAATAAACGAAGATTTTCAGACTTAGAAAATCAACAAAACATCTTAAATAACAAACAAAAAGAAGCCTTTTCTGATTACAAAAAAGCAAAAGATATTTTTGAATTATTGCCACAACAAATGTTAACTTCTCGTTCTCAAGACGATTGGAATTTAGCTAACCATTGGTTATCAACGAAAGCTGCGCCATTGGGGTTTCAAATTAAAGTTATTTTAGAAAAAATGGCGGTAAATCAAAAAGAATTACTCACTCATGATGCCAGTGTACTTTTGGACACAAGCGAAACGGCAAAAGTTCACGCTTGGATTATATTATTCATAGGGACCGTTATTGCTTTTACGCTATCAATGTTAATCATTCGAAGTATTCGGGCACCGATTACATTGTTGTCTAACGCGTTAGACCTTGTTGATAAGAACAGTGACTTAACGATTCAAATTGAGAATTCTGGACGTGATGAGCTTTCGAGTGCCATACTCATCGTCAATAAAATGCTCAGACAATTTAGAACTTCAATAGGGAATGTTGCTGATGCGAGTAATCAGATGGCAACATGTGCTGAAGAAACGTCTGTCACATCCGCTCAAATTGAAAAATCAATACAAGAACAAGCAGGGCAAACAGAATTAATAGCGACAGCAATTACAGAAATGGCAGCTACAGTAAAAGATATCGCTCAAAGCACGTTAACAACGTCTGACGCTTCAAGTGAAGCAAAAAAATCTGTTACTGATGGCTCTGAAATAATGCAAGAAACGATTTTAACCATTAATCAGTTAACCGATAAAATTGATGGTACGAGTAATACCGTTGTTGAACTAGAGCAAAGCAGTAATGAAATTGCCAGTGTACTTGAAGTGATTAATTCAATTGCAGACCAAACGAATCTGCTTGCATTGAACGCTGCAATAGAGGCAGCACGAGCGGGGGATCAAGGACGTGGTTTTGCTGTTGTTGCCGATGAAGTCAGAGCCCTGGCAGCGAGAACACAACAATCTACGGGTGAAATAAGTACTATTATTACTAAGCTACAAACTAACGCTAAAGAAGCTGTTGTGTCGATGCAAGGCAGCCAGCATCAGGTTAAAGAGGTCGCTGATAAAGCAGAAAATGCAGGAGGCGTATTAATTACAATTTCTGACTCCATTGCGAATATAAATGAAATGAGTACTCATATTGCTGCAGCGTCAGAGCAGCAAGAAGTGGTCACCGAAGAAATTAATATCAGTATTGTGAATATTAATGATAAAACACATGAAAATGTTGAGGCGATTGTTCAAACATCTAAAGCAGGAAGTGAATTATCGGAACTATCAATCAATTTACAAGCGTTAGTATCAAAATTTAAAATTTAAAATTATGTGATTTTTGTTGATTAATCGGTATACATAACGTGAAGAAGATATTGCATCACATTATGTATACTTTATGATAAGAGTACTGCTAAATTAAAAAAATAGCAGGCGTAAAAGTCACTCATATAATAGACGTGTTATTGTTGAGACCTAGCACTTTAGTGCTAGGTCTTCGCATTTTCTGTAAAGTAGTTTTACCACTAATGTTATATGAGTGGCAGGCTCAATAGATAGTTTACAGGGATAAATGCCTAGAATTATTCTTGCTGAATGAGACGTCATCCCCTTCGAATAAGCTACATTATCCAATTATCCCTTCAAAGAGCGTCAAGAGATTTTTATTTGCAAATACACAAAGTCATAGTACAGCCACTGTTATAACAGCACCTGATTAAAAGCCCGTTCAATACCCTGTTGTCAATTGTGAAAGTATTCGATAATTATTCAATAGATATTGATATCACAGAAATAATTATGCAGGGCGAATACCTATTTGTAAAAATGACCAATAAAAATAAAAAGCCACTTTTTTTAGAAAAAGTTGCCCATCATGACAATATCAAGCTTGCGCTTAATATTGTGGCAGATTCTTTTGCGTTGGTAGCTGAGTCTCCTAAGGTTAAAAGTAATAGAAAAAATAACTTATGAGGTTTGTGGTTTATTTATTATTAGCGTGAGTAAATAAAGCAATTAACCAAAATCCTCTTAGAATATGAGGTTAACATGCTTAATAAAATGATCAATGCAATCATTGTTTTGGTAAAATAGCGGTGAAAATATTAAAAGTTTAAGCGCATCATTTAAGCCCATAACTACCACTCTCATCACATTTATGGGCGCTAACTATATTACCCAAAAACAAAGACCGTCAATTACTTTAAACTTAGACTATACGACTGTTTCTGGTAATTTATGGGCGATACCTTTGTGACAATCTATACAGGTTTTATCATTTTTTCTCATATACTCAACATCATGTTTTTTCTTTGCACGTTTACTTTGTTTTTCACGATTCATTCTTTGTTCGTTATGACAATTTCGGCATTCTCGTGAATCTGTTTCTTTCATTTGAGTCCACACTCTTTCTGCCATCTTTGCTCGGTGTAATTCAAATTTTTTGGGTGTGTCTATCGTACCTAGCATCGTATGCCATAACTCCGCACTCGCTTTCACTTTTCTAATCAGTTTATGAACATAGACTTTTGGCACGTGGCAATCAGGACATGATGCACTGACACCTGACACGGGATTAAAATGTGGTGATGCTTTGTACTCTTGATAAACCGTATCTTCCATTTCATGACACGAAATACAAAAAGTTTCGGTATTGGTTAGCTCTAATACGGTATTAAATCCACCCCAAAATAATATGCCAAAGATAAAAAATATAAAAGCGCCTAAAGGAATACCAAACAGATACCATTTTCTCGGGATTTTCCATAATGTTTTATTTGAAAAAATCTTCATTATTATGTCCTATTGTTGGCTGGCATAATATTGGATTAACGCTTGAACTTGTTTTTCTGTGAGTGCATTTACTTTGGTCAGCATACCTTTTTCTGACATCCTTTGTTTTGTTCTATATTCTTTAAAAGCCGTGCGTAAATAGGGCATCCATTGTCCAGCAATAATTCCGGCATCATCCTCAGCTAATGAACCTCCTTCTTCATGGCATTTGGTACAACGCATCTGATGAATTTTTTTGCCTTGTTCTGCAAGTGCCGTATCGAAGGTCTGGTTTGCTGCAACGAATTTTTGCTTCGAATAATAAAGTGCTAAGGCATCAATGTCATGCTCAGTAAGTGCTTTGGCAATGGTTACCATATCCGTTTCAGGTCGATTAACATCACCATGGCGAAACCTCCCTTTAATTGCAGGCCTTAATTCTTCACTAAAAGCCAATAACATATCGGTAATAGATGTTTCAGAAAAGCCAGCAATACTAGGAATATCTGCATTACTGCTTACCCCAAATGCTCCATGACAATCGTTGCACATATTAGAGAGTTCTTTAATCGTTTGCGCAGATAATAATGTGGTAAAAAAAGCCAGATAAATAATAACTGTTTTCAGGGATAATTTAAGCATGCATCTCATCATTATGTTCTCCAAATAGTTTTAATAAAAATAACAAAAATAGTTGTTAAATTGAAAATGATTTAAAATTGATATGTCACTCCCATGACCATATGATAAGCGTCATAGTTGTGATCCAACAAACCATTACTAAGTACATTAATAACCTCATTGACATCATGTTGAGAGCGCCAATCATCCTCATTAAAGAATTGATATAAAATGTTAAAATGTAACTTAACGGCTTTTGTATAGCTATAATCTGCAAAGACATGTACATCCTGTGAATTGACAATTAATTCGTTATATTGACCATTTAATGATTGGGAAAACCCTTCGATCCCAGCAATACCTTTAGCATAATAATAGTTGTAGCCAGCACCTACTGTTAACTTATCGTCAGCTAAATTCGATACCGTAACACTCAATCCCGCTGTATTTGTTTTGTCTTCATTTACTGCAAACCAATCACTTAATCGATAACTTTCACGGCTAACATGGTATTGCCACTCCTTATGGACATACGCAGAGAATGAAATATCTTTGGCAATTTCTTTATGTGCTGATAAATCAATGCCTCTTCGTTTATTTTCCCTAAGCCCTCTGTCTGTATTCAAATAATGGTCACGAGAAAAATACCCCAATAAACTAATGTCGGTATTGTAAATAGGATAAAAAGATAATTGTGCTCTGGCTTCCATACGTTTGCGATCAGCGAAATAATATTGAGGTCGATTAATTTTTCCCCCAACATCCTGGATGACATTCAATTGATAAAATTGGCGAACGTCTCGCAATTGTTGAGATAGTTGAAGACTTATTTTTTGAACGTGTTTAAGTTGAGTTGCGAGTTTAATATAAACCTTTTTATCTTCTGTGAATGACCTACCCGGAATGTCACGTTCTCGTTGTTCAAACTGTCCACCAAAAATCAGTTGTGACTTGGGTAAAAAACGCCACTTACTTTCTAATTTTATTTGTTCTTTGGTATTACGGTAAGATTTGTTGGTTTTATTATTGAAATTATCTGTAAATAAAACACTGTCGGTGAGTACATGTTGATAAGACGCTATTTGCGTTTTATTGTCGCGATCATCAAAGTGATAATTGACACTCAATCGCCAGTTTTTATTTACCTTATATTGCGCGTTTACATGGGCAGAAAAGGTTTTGATATTGCCGTCTAAACTTGTTTTTGGCAATACATTAACCAAAATTGTTGAATTAATGCTATAGGGTAAAAAAGCTTGATCTTGCGTTAATTGACCATAACTAAATCTAGCCTGTAAATTTACATTATTATATTGAAAGCGCCCAAAGGCACTTAATTGACTCATTTGATTATTAGGGGCTGTAGATAACTGTCCACTATTAGCCCCACCAAATAATATTGAATATGGGCTTTGCCATCGGGTCTCATTTTGATTGTTATTAAAATTACTGTGATAATAATTGATTAAAAGCATAGTCTTATCAAAGGAATAATAACTTCCCATATCCAATTGCAGATGTTTTTGGTCAATGCCTCTTGGTAATAACACCGCTTTAGTTAGAATATTACCGCTTACGGTATCGACACCTTTTTTATCCTCATGTTGAAAATTCACATACGTTAGCCAATCAGTCGTCCATTGTTTTTCCGCTTTTAATTGCCAATATTGTCGTTCAAGTTTATTGCTAAATAACTGCAAACTGTCAGTATCTATGTCAGTTGTTGTCGAAATACGTTGCCAGTTATCAGATAATTCAAGTGAACTTTTCCCCGTGTTTTTAAAAGGTGTTAATGCATCATTATCGCCATAGGTATTCAAGTTACGATGATTTATTGCCAATCGGTACGACTGAGGTGTAGCCATTATTAATGAAAACTGATTATTTTCTCTACCCAAACCATTCGCTAGGAAGCGATAATGTTTATCTTGCTTGCTTACATCAATATAACCATTAACAACAGTTTTAAGGTCTTTGTCTTGTTGCCCTACAAGCGTCGCGAAATGACCATTGTCTTCTGAATTATTGGCCAAGCTTAATGTCAATTTCTTTAACGAATAAGTAGTCGCTGGACAATATTTACATTGCCACTTGGCTTTATTTACATTTTTTAAGTTAGCATCTTGCAAACGAAAACCGTCTGCAATCACTTGGGAAGTGAAGCTAGCAATTAATGCTGTCGTTAGACTACTAAGGAGTCTGTTTTTAACGATGGTGCTCAACATGTTCTCCTTAAGTTAACGCTGGAATGTTTGACCAGAAGGGTGATTACTACCATGTACCAAACTGTGACAATTCAAACAATTTTTCCCAAAAAGAAAAGCACTTTTAAAATTGGTCGTTACATGGTCACTTGATTGCATAGGAGAAGGATGATCCGCCGGGATATGACAGTCTCGACAAAGTTGTGGGGTACGTTGTTTTAGCAAGTTGGCATTTATCGAGCCATGGGCATCGTGGCAAATAGCACAATCTTCTGTAACGGGAGCATGTTCCCACAATAAAGGGCCACGTTTTTCTGAATGGCACTGGTTGCAGGTTTGATTAGTAGATTCTCGACTAAGCTCATGTTCATTAAAAGAGCCGTGAGCGTTATGACAATCTGAACATGCCATTTGTCCCCCCTTTAGCGGATGACTTGAACGTTGATTACTTGCGCGTAATTGCTCTTGATGACAACGACCACACAATTTGTTTTGTTGTTGCTTAACTAAAATGGGATCTGTCTCTTGTTGTTTATGCATTTGATGACAAGAAGCACACGGCACTTGCTCATTTTGATGTGAGCTTCCTTGCCATGCTAGTAGCGGTCTATTTGCATGGCAGCTTAAACAAACGCTGTTTTGTTTATCTGCAGTGACGAGCGACTGTAAACCGAAAGTGATCATTGGCTCTCGCAATTTCCCTTTACGTACTTTTTTACCATGTTTTCCTAAAGGACCATGACACGATTCACATTGTAATTGAGCAAAAGGGCTGGCTTTAATATCGGCTTTACCATGTACATTATTAAAGATACCGATAGCACTTTTTTTAGAATCAATATCATGACACTTAAGACAAGTGTCAGCTCCTTTTGAGGAATAATGGCCTTGTGTAAACTTTCTCGTTAGCACGTCATCTAGTTGCTCTACTGTTAAAGATGATGGCATTAGTTTCTCTTTTGGTTTATCAATAATTTTACTTTCTTGAACAAAACTATGCGCCGACAGTGTCATACTTAAAAGTATGATACTTATCACTATCTCAATAACTTTGGGCATATGTTCAGACTCTTTTTATAATCGTTAGTAAGTTCACAATCCACGAAATTATCATGTACTAATGTAATGAGTGCACTTTATCAACGCCGTATTCAGCACCTATTGCATGGCAAACTAAACAAGACTCGACTTTGTTTGCCTCGTCAAACGTGTCAGCACCAAATATCGCTCCGTTTTGAATCATGTGATCCAAGACACCTTGTTGTTGAGGTGTAATAGCAGAGTTTTCCATATACCCGGGTTTATTTGGATCAATCAGTCCCAAATTACGTAGGCTTATATGACAACTTGAACATACAACTGCCGTAGGGCTGACCCACTTATCGCCACTAAATGCTGATGCTCGACTGTTTTGTGCGATGGGTAAATCAAACTGACCCGCGCTATGGCAGGAATTACAGTTGTCAATATTAATGGGTAACTCATTTACGAGTTCTACATAGTCACTTGGTGGTAAACCTTGTTTGTCGATAACATTTACAGCAAGGCTTGAATGGAAAAAATGAACGTGACGCTTTAGATCACCAGTACCACGACTGTTACTGGTACGTGTTGCGTTATGACACGTTTTACATTGCCCTAACTCTGTTGCCCCATGATGGAATATTTGATCAGCATGGCAACCTTGACATGATGCTTGATCTGCTCCAATTTTGTTATATCCTTGAAGCGTTAACGTTCCATCACCTTTGAAATAAGTAAAGCTTGGCTTAACCTCTACTTGTGTAACATGCATTGAAGGAGACTCTTGGGCATCACAACGAACAACATTACCATCCCTTTCATTCATACAAACGAATAAGTCTACGGTAGTGGTTGTGATCACATCTGTCGCGGTGATCCCCGTTAACAAACCTTTTGCGGCACACGTAAATAACCCGCTACCATCAGGAGTACAATCATTTAAGTCTACTTCTTGATGATTAACCTGATAGCCTTCTCCATTATCCCAATTAATAGCTAAAGAGCCATTTTCTGCGCCACGTGTACCATAGCGACCGAACTTTAATCCTTGGGGACTATCCAAACCATTCTTTTCAACTAAGGCAATAACGGGTGCACCTTCTAAAGTTAACATCAGATCAACTTCAATATCACCTGTAGTCAAATTAACCCGCGCAGCATTGGCGTTAACAACAATGGCTGATTTGACCTCTTTTTTTCGTATCATCACGCCAACATGTTTATCAAACGTTGAAGAGAAACGACCTTGGGCATGACACAATGCACACTCGCCATTGTCGGCCATTGCGCCACCTTTGTGACCATTAATTTCTCCAGGCCCTTTACTAAAATCAATATTGTCATGACATGAGCCGCAGGCTTCTAAAGTCGGTGCATTCATCCAATTTACGGCATCAGGAGTAGCGGAAATAGTATGGTCATGGCAGTTGGTACAATTACGAATATCTTGCGGTAACTGAGTATTCCACAGGTGTTTTGTGTCATTATGTCCCCAAATAGCAAATTCAGCACCATTGACTACAGAAGGTAAATTTGAACCACGATGAATTCGATGCACCATGACTTTAAAATCAAGACTTTCACCACTGTTAGCATCTTTATTACCGGGGTTATGACAAGTGACACAATAGGCCGTATCAACACGTCCACCTCCGTGCATAGCCAATTCACCATGGCAATTATTACAGCTACCTTTTACGACCATTTCTCGTGATATTAACCCAGTTATTGTCCCTGTAGAAGGCTGCCAATCATACGTTTCATTCATGGTGGGAAAACCACCACCACTAATTTGAAATGCCACTCTTTGCGTATATTCTGGATTAAAAGTAATTGACGTAGGTAAAGTGACATTTTTAACATTGACGTTAAAAATGTAACGGTAACTACCATCACTATTATCAGTTAATTTACCCTCTTTCTCGTATGTCGCTTGTATTGCGTCCTCAATACCTGATCCCTTAGAGGGATCGAGTGGTGCGCTTTCAATCTTGTTGATATAACTTTGCCACTGTGTTGACTCACCAACACCCCGAGTGCCGGCGGGAAACAATACGGCAGTGGTAAAACGTATATTACTGGTCGTCAAACCACGAAAGCCATTACCGATATCATCCGCAACAGAAAATGATACGGTTAATGTCCCATCATCAGCAATTATTGCGCTGGTAATTTGGCTACTCATCGTTGCTGTTATTCTGGATAAGGAAGAGGATGCGGGTGTTCCGGGAGGACCTTCAGGTCCAGCTAAACCATCACTGCCATCGCTACCATTACTATCACCACATGAGCAGAGTAATATAATTAAAAATATCGAGAGTAGTTTTACACAGTACTTGAAACATCTTAATTTGTAGAGTGTCATTATTGAACCTGTGCTCAAATGTTAGCCTAAATAAAGTTAAAGATAATATGACATATTTACAAGTATTTACTCTGAACTACATATCAAATGAACGCAAAAGCTGATCCAGATCAAAAACGGATGTTTTTATTTATGGCGGAAGGTATTCTTTCAGGAAATTGTTAATACAAATGGAAGTTCAGTCTTGTTTGTTCTCGATCACAACATACAAATAGTTAGTGAAAATTTTAAATGTTAATTTCTGTAATGATGTGATGGACACCTTAGTACCCAAGTTTGGCGTTTTGAACCACACTTAAGATCGGTGTTAAATCTAATGAGGTCATTCATCATTAATATTAAAATAGGCGGTATTGATCTAGCTAAGAATTTTTTTCAAATATGCGTTTTATTCAAAGATAATACAATTGAGCGCAATTATAAGGTTTCTAGAGCTAAGTTCCTACACAGAATAAGACAGTTACCCGCAGGAACTTTAATTGCCATGGAGGCATGTGGTACATCTCATCATTGGTCTCGCTTATTTGAAGCGCTAGGTCATATAGTTAAACTTATACCTGCACAGGATGTAAAACCATTCGTAACGAATCAAAAAACGATGCTAATGATGCGCTTGCTATATGTGAGGCCGCTTTTCGACCAGGGATACATTTCGTTCTCGTAAAAAGTATTGAACAACAAGACATAAAAGCATTACGTTGCGTATGGACTCGTCTTGTTCAAAACGGTACAGCAATCGTAAATCAGATACGGAGCCTTGCGGCTGAATATGGCGTTACATTTCTTCTAGGGCAAGTGAAGCTACATGGTAAATTACAAGATGTTTTAGAAGATGCCACTAATGGGCTTTCTTTTGTACTGCGGGGATTACTTAATCGATTGGGTGATGATTTAAAGTTGCTAGATATGAGTATCAATTCAATTGACTGTGAAATTAAAGCGCTTTGTAAATTACACCCAAGATATAAAGCTTTACTCTCAATTCCTGGTTTTGGTCCTATTGTTGCTGCGAGTTTTATGAGTGAAGTTGGCAGTGGTGAGCAGTGTAAAAATGGGCGTCAAGTCTCAGCTTGGTGTGGGTTAGTTCCAACTCAATCAAGTTCAGGTGGAAAAATACGATGAGGTAGCATAACGAAAAATGGTCGCTCTGAACTCAGGGTCTTGCTTATACATGGTGCTCGAGCGGTAAGTCGTTATGCATCAAAAAGGGAGGATTCACTAGGAAGGTGGTTTAACGCGTTATCTCTTAGACGTGGTAAACCTAAAGCAATTGTGGCATTAGCAAATAAACTTGCTCGGATTACATGGTATATATTAACGGGGAAAATGAATTTATAGCGAGTAAAGCATTCGCTTAACAAGCAATATATTTTTAAAAAGTAACCGTTTTATTGAGTTTGCATACATTGATAAATAAACAGATAACCGCCTATGTTAGAACCTGGTTTGACCATGGCATATATAATGCCGATGTAATGATAAGGACACAGAACTCAGATTTACATCATGGCGCGGGTTAAAAAACCTAGAAAGACGCCGAATATATGGTAGTGAACCGAACATTTATCAATACTTGCGAGAGCTAAGGTGTCCATATATGGTCAACTAAAACTGGAGGATATTTAAGCCACTTTTTTCAACACCTTTGATTTTTGGTGAGGTGTTATGCAATCAATGATGAATGTTGATGCTTATCATGATAAAACGGAAGGTGATTTTTAACTTCACTCATATCGATTGATGGTTAATAAAAGTCATTGTATTTAGGTGCTCTGTCTTTGAACTTGTAAGTAATCGTTCCATTACTTTAGTACCCCAACAATTTCATCGACGACTCATACTATCGGTTATATTGACTTATCCTAAAGCATTGCTAAATTCAAAGGCTGAATATTGAAAAACAAGGATGCCCTGCTAAATGTCAAATTGGTCTTCGGCTGCTGACGTTTTATTGCATTCATTAATGCACCTTTTGCTTATTGGGCATTAGGTGATTGTGAAAGGGCATAATCGACAATATTTTTTTCGTCAATAGATCAAAACGTAGTCCAGATAGCTCCAACCTTGATGTGTGGTAATATAAGTAATATCAATCTCAAAATTCAAGTTTTGCCTTCGAGGATAAAGAAAGAGGTGGCCTTTTCAATATTTAATTATCCCTTTGTAGCCCTTTTAATTTTTTCTAGGAATTTGATGCGTTACTGGTCTAGTGTCAATGCAGCTATAACGTCCGTCGTATTCATGACAACTCTAATTTATGTTGTTTTTCCATCGAGCTACTGCTGCAGTAATTGACTTTTTTACCATCAACCCCTTAATTTTCTCTATGGATTAATTCAACGAATTTTTATAGACTGAGTCGTTCGGTTTTAATCAACAACAATTTACTTTTTAATCCGTCACTGTCGTGAAAAATATAATCTTAATGATAAGTGGCTACTTGCCAATACCTGTAATGGGTAAAATTATGATTAAAGCGCGTTAAACTAATACACTATATTGTGGGGTAACCTCTCATTTCTTAGTCAAATGCTAAAGCATCCGCATTTTTTATTTCGATAGCGTATTTTTTATATAATCTAGAAAAATAACCGGTGTGTTTAAAGCCAACGGCATATGCAGTTTCAGTTAAAGTGTTATGAGTCTTTTTTTGAATAAAATCATGCGCCCTTGCTAACCTCGCTTGACGAATAAATTGTGCAGCACTTATTCCACTTTCCCTTTTGATTTTTCGTTGTAACGTAGAACGACTCATGAATACACTTTCCGCCAAAGCATTTACGTCAAAGTTACTATCAGTCATGTTTGAGAGCACAATATTTGTGATTTTTGTTATAAAGTTCATATCACTTTTTAAATAAGAGTGATCTATTAGGAATTGTACGCCGAGGCTTTCTTGAAGCATTATCAATTTTGATAAATATTCTTCTGCTTTCTTACGCTCAGTAATATCATGTGCCACGGCATATATGTCACCACCATTAACAAAGCAACGAGAGGTCCATTCAAGCCATTTATAGGAGCCATTTTTACATATATAGCGATTTGAGAACCTTATAATAGGTATTCCTCTTACGAGAGGTTTCATGATGTCTATAGTCGATTCTAATTCCTCTGGATGAACAAATTCAATAAAAGGTTTACTGAGTAGTTCTTTTTCAGAAAACCCAAGCGTTTCAACAAATGCTGGACTAATTTTAAGAAAATACCCCGCCGGTGAGGCAATACAAACCATGTGTGCGGTTACATTGAAAATTCTATCTAGGTCATTCTGACTATTTTTATTTTCGAATCGGACTTGCTCATTCTCCACCTCATTAATCCTTAATGAGGGTTTTTCTGTAAGTAAAAGTGCTTGCTCTAAATTTTTCATTATAGCGGAGATATTAATATCTCCGTCTAATTTCGAATTATTTAACGTTAAAAGCTTTGTGTGAGAAATAGCCAACCCTAAGTAGCTTATAACATCATGGTATATCAGTTGGTTGTTAGGGACGTTATTCTTAATCAATGTAATACTTCCTTTATATCCCAGTATATTAAAACCTAGAGTTCGATCTTATCGAGTATCTAAATATGTCGTTAGCATATTATCTATGAACACTTTGACTTCTCAGATGGCAGTAATAACTAATATGACATCAAATACATACGGCGAATGTATATAATTAAGATTACACTGATAATTGCAACGCTACTTATTCGTAAGAACGATTGACTAAAATAAGACATGATTTGACACATTTGTGCTATCAATGTTGAACGCAGGGAAATGGCTAACACTATCAAATCTTTTTATTGTTCAATAAGACCGGCTTCTTTACAAACTTGTGAGTAGCATTTGGGGCAAATGCCATGGGTAAATTTAATGTCAGAATGATTTGCGATATAAACCTCTATTGGCTCCCATGCACCTTCATTATTTCGAGTGACTTTACAATAACTACAGATGGGAATTATACCTATCAGTGTTTTAATTTCTGTAATCGTTCTTTCTAATTCTCGCGCCGAAATTTCGCGCTCTTTTATTAGCTGAACACGTAATTGTTGAATAAGTTCTAAGAGTTGTTCTTTTGTATTATTGCTTTCAGGTTGTTCTATTTTTTTTCTCATGTTTATTACAAACTCATCATCACTAAAGCTCGGGAGACTTTATATAGTAACGTTAATCTGTGCTTGTCGAATTTACAAATACGGCGGGGAAGTTGACTTGTTTTTGACTGAATTTGATACGTTTGTGCCAAGAATTCTGAGAGGTGAAAAAAAGTAAATAGCAACATTTTTTCTATTTACTAGCCCGTTATCAATTTTATTTACCCCCCATTTTCTTAAAGAGAATTTACTAAGGCAAGGTTTATCGCAATTATTATCAATATGATTCCTGCCCCTTTATCAATTTTTTGTTTTTGACGATTGAAGCGGGGCAGTATACTTGGGTGTGATAACACTAAAGAAACACCGCTGTACCAGATAAAGTGTGCAAGCATAATAATTAACCCATAACTTACTTGCATTATTAAAGGGGTATCTATCGATACCACCTGAGTAAAAATACTGAGAAAAAATATCGATGTTTTAGGGTTTAATATATTGCAAGTAAAGCCTAAACGTAACGCTATTAATGGCGACATTTGT